>JGI20163J26743_11537764_pt1 | contig 10228 bp, 4 predicted proteins | sample TergutCu122P1_FD_26743 | JGI IMG/M metagenome (IMG submission 26743) | reverse complement strand
CGCTGGTGAGCGCAGCGAACCGCGACGGGTCGGCCTCACGCGAAGGCGCGAAGCCGCGAAGAAAAATTTCCCCTCTCCCGCTTGCGGGAGAGGGGTGGGGGAGAGGGGGCATTCCACGCAAGGGCGGGTTTCAAACCCGCCCCTACGGAATGGCCCTTCTTTGAGCTTTCGTGCCTTTGCGCGCGGGATTGCTTCCCGCCAGGCTTCGCTCGCGGCTAAAGGCCACTCGCAATGACGCCATAGCCCATGACGTGGCGCTTGCGTAGATGCCCTCCCCTTCAAGGGGAGGGTTGGGGTGGGGATGGGGTTGTCAAGCATCGAACAACTATATCAGGGATTAAGGCAAAACGGATTCCTGACCGCGTGAGACCGACTCGTCGCGGTTCGCTGCGCTCACCACGACCTACGCCGTGCCCTCTGAATCCACGCCAGCGTCGCCATGCGCCCTTCATCGCCCTGTCGGCGGTGCGAAAAAAACCGTTGCGCGTCGCTGTAGGTACACCAAGTTCCCCCGCTGATTTTCGGGATTCCCAGACGCCGCAGCCGGAGCCGCGCCAGCGCGGCCAGATCGGCATGCCATTTTCCCGAAACTCCGGTGGGAGTGAAACAGGAAGCGGTTTCAGCATCGCGGGCGGCATCGAAGGCAGCATAAACATCCTCGCCGACCTCAAACGCGGCGGAACCGATCGCCGGTCCCAGCCAAGCCATCCATGATGTTGCTGGAGATGACGACACAGCGGCCATGCGCCGGACGGCGTTTTCCAGTACGCCATCGGCCAGGCCGCGCCAACCGGCGTGGACGACGGCAAGCGCAGAACTGTTTTCACAAGCGATGATCACAGGCAGGCAATCCGCCGTCAGCACGGCGAGCACGACATCCGGCGCACAGGTCACGGCAGCGTCGGCGATCGGCGGCGATTGCCGCATCGCAGCAACGTTGGTGGCGCGATCCACGTTCACTACGTCGATGCCGTGCACCTGTTGCAACCACAAAGGCGGCGTCGGCAGAAAATGATGCAAGTCGCACCCACGCTGCGCGAAAGCGGATTCAAGCACCGCGCCTTTGGCATGTGTTGTAGGCGGCCAACAAACCTCTCCCCTCTCCCCTTGCGGGAGAGGGGTTGGGGGAGAGGGGTAGATTAAAACCCCATCCTCATTAACCCATTCCCACCCTAAACCTTCCCTAGAAGAGTCTGTCGCAAATCCCCCTCCCCCGCTTGCGGGAGAGGGTTGGGGAGGAGGGAGAATTGACCGCCGCTCCCCCTCTCCCCTCTCCCCTTGCGGGAGAGGGGTTGGGGGAGAGGGGTTTTTTTCACCCCCTGACGCCCCCGGTAAAACCCTGGTGGTGGTCAGCACGCGGACGCAAGGCGGCAGCTCGTGCGCCTTCGGCGTAATGAAGAAAGTTGTCGGGGGAATGGGGGTAGAAGTGGGCATGAAGAAAGAAGTTGGTTGGTTAAGGTGAAAGCCGCTCGTGTCGCCAATGCACTTAAACCCCAATTGTAACAAGCGCGGCGCATATCCCCCTGAAGCCGCAATCCGGGATGGGCGACAATTCCTTGCTTTTGTTGTGGTTTTTGCCTATTGCATTCGGTGTTTTTTTACTCTAGCATGTCACATTGTAAATAACGCGAAGTAAATCTCCCATGTGGAGGAAGAGGGTTGTGATGCAGGGCGGTTTTGTTTTCAGGAAACAAACGGCGACCGGAAGGGTGCGCACCGATAGCGTCGGTGTGCCTTCCGTGTGTACGCACGCCCACAAGACTGCACGCCCCCTCCACTCCGCACGGCTGGGTCGTGCGCGCGGATGGCTTCACATCGCTGCGCTTCATCGCGAACGTTCAGCATCTCACAAAAGACAAACACAGCCCTGCTTCCCGTCGGGAGGCGGGGCGGTTCTTTTTTCCCCGTCGTTTTTTCTTTGTTTCTCTTAAGAGGAGTTTTCTCATGAAGCGTTCCTTACGTCACCTTTGGGGCAGCCTGGTTCTGGCTCTGGGTGTTCTTTTCTCCGCGTCGGTTTTTGCGCAGGCAACCGTTACTCACGATTTCGATAACGGCGCTTCGGCAACGCTGCAAACCATTGACGGAGGAACCGCTACCTCTCTTGGGCCTCCCGGAGGCAACACCAGCAACTCCCTTACGGGCAACACGGTGACGCTCGTGAGCGGCACGGTGAGCAAGGTTTACGGCGCGAGTAACACGAGCAACAACAATACTGTTTCAGGGAACCATGCTCTTATCAAAGGTGGCACGGCGACTGGTGCTGTTTACGGAGGGAGCGTGAATAGAACCAGTGTCTTTGCGGCCACTGACTCTGCTACGGCCTCAAACAATACTGTGATCATCGAAGGAGGCACACTGAACGGCGATGTTTACGGCGGGAGAGCGAATATCAGCGGCCTGGGACTCAGTTTAAGAGCCACCGCCTCGAACAACACCGTAACCATCAAAGGCGCTCCGACCTTTGGCTCAAGCGTTCGTCTTCACGGTGGGGTGGCCGCTAGCAGCGCTTCCTTTATAGGTGCAGCATCATCCGCCGGCAACGCCCTGGAATTCAGTTCCATCGGACTGAGCGTGATTGGCGTCGCCAACTTCCAGACCATGAAGTTCTACCTTCCTGAAGGTTTGGCAAACAACGGAACGATGCTTACCGTGACCGGAACCACCCGGACAGATCTTACGGGTATCACGTTCGGCGTTGACGCAGCGGAAGAAGGCGGGCTGACCAATATGGCAGTTGGGAACAAGTACACCCTTATCGCGGGTGTGCAAGGAACTTTCACGGAAAAAACCGGCCAACTCCACACCGGCCACGGCTACAAAGTGTTTGTGAATAACAATGACCTCGTTCTGGAAGTGACGTCGTTGCCACCTACCTATGGCATATGGCACAGCGTCACCACGGGCGAAATGGACTTCGGTCAGGCATGCGAGGGTTATGTTCCGATCACCGCGAAAAAAGTACTCGTGAAGAACATCGGCAACCAGCCCACGGGCGAATTGACCATCGCATTGAGCGGCGATAACGCGGAGAGCTTCACCCTGTCGTCCGCGACGATCGACAGCCTTGAGAACTATAAAGAAAAAGATGGTTTTACGATCAAGCCGAATGACGACCTTGACGCAGGAAGCTACGAAGCGACCGTCACTATCAGCAGCGCTGACCAGCGCGTTGCACCGATCTCGTTTACGGTGCGCTTCACCGTTGATGCGAATAGCTACGGCATAGCGCACGATGTTGAAGAAGGCGGCCTTGTTTTCGAGGATGTGCTTTTCGCTTATGATCCGATAGACCCGAAGACCGTGCAAGTATCGAACACCGGCAATGTACACACGGGCGCATTGGCCGTTGCGTTGAGCGGCCCAGGGAACGGCGAGGAGAGCAACTTCACGATTTCTGAAAACAACATTGCCAATGGTATTGATGCTTCCGCTGATGGCGCTTTCAAGATTGCGCCGAAAGATGGTCTCATGGCAGGAACCTACACCGAGACCGTCACCATCACGGGCGATAACGGCATTTCGGCAAGCTTTCAGGTGACGTTCACGGTGGAGATGAGAACTGCCGAATTGTCGATCACACAGACGCCATTGACGGTCTTCACCGGAGACCCTGTGTACTATGAAGCCGTCGTCAAAAACGTTGACGAAGGCTTTTCTGATGACGCCCGTAACGTGGTTATTACCCATACCATCCCGGGCAATATCAGCGACGTTAGCTGGATGTGTGAATACGCCGATGGCAGCAGTTGCGGCGGCGGTACGCTTTCTGGCGCCGATTCTTTCATGGTGACTATCAGCGATCTTCCGCTTGATGACTTCGTGACCATTACCGTCAGCGGCACAGCCGGCAATGTGGCATCCACTGAATTTAAAACCACCACGGCTGAAATGGAGACAGGCACAGGGCAGCCCAGTTTCGCCTCTGCATTCTCTTCGCTTACTGTGATTGCCAAAACCTGGAGCGTATCGCACGACGTTGAAGGCAATCCCGCCAGCCATGACTTTGGTCGGGTAATTCGTGGTTATGGGGAGATCGATCCGCTGACCGTGACGGTGACCAATACCGGCAACCAGCCTACAGGCAATTTGAGCGTTGCGTTGAGCGGTCCGGGGAACGGCGAGGAGAGCAACTTCACGATCTCGGAGAACGGGATTGACGCGGGTCTTGCGGTGAATGACTTCGGCTCCTTCAAGATCGCGCCGAAAAATGGCCTTTTGGCAGGAACCTATACCGAGACCGTCACCATCACTGGCGCGAACGTCGTCGGGATATCGTTTTCGGTGTCTTTCGCGGTGATAGAGCCTCCTGCGGCTCTTGTGTTTGGAGGCGCCTACTCCCGCAAGGAGCACGGGACTGTTGGCACATTCGATCTGCCGATCAATCTGACCGGCAGCATTGAACTCGGCCAAGATATCACGGTGGAGCCTCGTTCCGGAGGATCAAACGGCGAGTTTGACCTGGTGTTCAAATTTGACTACGCCGTGGATGAAGTCATCGGCGGCGTTAATGGCGTTACATTGAGCGGGTCGGGGGCGGACACAGCCGAGGTTGACACTTTCGAGATCAACGACAACGAAGTCATCGTATACCTGACGAATGTGTCTGACGCAACGCGGCTGGGAATCTCGCTGGTCGTCAGCGGGAGAGAAAATGGTGTTGTGCGCGCGTCCAACACGCCGGCCAGCGCGAACATCGGGTTCCTGTTTGGGGATGTGAACGGTGATCGCCAGGTGGACGTGAATGATGTGTTAGCGATACTCTTGCTCACACAATCAGGGGCTTCGGCGGATGAGGATAACTTCCTCAACGATGTGGATGCAAATAATCAAATCGACATCAATGATGTCTTGGCTGTGAGCGTGCAGGGGGGGGGAACCCTCCAGTGAAATAAGAGCGTTTTTCGGGATTCCGTTTCACTCAAGAGAAGAGTTTTTTATGAAGCGTTTTTTAGGAAGTTCTGGTAGGCGGCGCGATGTTCCTGCGTCAATCTTGTTAAACCCTTTGCAAAAGGAAACGATTGTGAACAAACAATCCATATTCAGGCGATTCGCCTCACTACTTGCAGCGCCGTTGATCGCCATCGCGCTGACATTATCGTTCAGCTCTGGCGCGGCAGCGCAGCCGGCGGCGTTTTGGTCCGCAGGGTCAGATTGCCTCGGCGGCTCGTCCCTGGTATTTCCTGCGGGCGGCGGTACGGTGACAGCTTCCCTGTGCGCGAATGGCTTCGCTGCAGGCGACCACATATGCACGTTCACCACAAAGCTCAGTGTGCCCGATGCGGCATGGGATTCGCTGTTCGCGATCGAAAGTTTCACGCGAAATCCAGGCCTTAACAATCCTATTTTGTCGATGGTTCTGCCTGTTGTTCCGCAGGCGATCACCAACACCAGCCCTGCCCCCGGATCTGACTTTGCGGGCATGACAAATGACATTAATGCGCCAATGCCTGCGCCAGCACCAGGAACCTCCGTTTTGTTGGCAACGTATGAGTTAAGCGTAGATGCTGCGGCGGGCGCCGGTCCTTACACGATCAATGTGGCGCAGCCACCCGCTTGGAGCTCACGCATTAGCGTTTCATCATCGGCGACCAGTTGTGCCACGCTCACCCAGCATTCCATCTCCGCAAGTCTGACGCTGGACGAGTCCTCTCTGTCGATCACGGGGCATCCGGGGAACCTGACGGTGGTGGAAGGGAACCTCGCCGCCTTCTCCGTCGTGGTAACGAGCACCCCCGCGCCAACGTATCAATGGCAGGAATTCATCCCGGGAGACACCTGGCGTGACATAGACGTAGCGGCCAACCCCACCGGAGCCACCGCCAACCTGACGGTTCCAGGCGTGGATGGTCGCCATGGCGCTCAGTACCGCTGCGTCGTCTCGAACGGCGTATCAGCTTCGGTGACATCCAACGCCGCGACATTGACGGTGAACACTTATCCGTCGATCACGACGGATCCGACGCCCCAGACAGTGGTGGCAGGGAGTAACGCCACCTTTACCTGCGCGGCAAGTGGCAGACCCGACCCGACGCTTCAATGGGAAGTAGACACTGGCGCTGGTTGGGCTGATATACCGGGTGCAACCAGCACCACCCTGACGCTTAATAACGTCGCAGAGACTATGAGCGGCAATCGATACCAATGCACCGCCAGGAACGGGATAGGCTTGGGGGCGACCTCCAGCCCCGCGATGCTGACAGTGACCGCTGCTCCTGTTGCGCCGTCGATCACGACGCACCCGGCGAGCGTAACCGTGACGGTAGGGGACAACCACACTTTCTCCGTCGTGGCAACGGGCACCGGCACGCTGACGTATCAGTGGCAAGTTTCCACAGACAATGGCGCAAATTGGACTAATGTGGGCGCAAACGCCGCCAGCTATACGGTTACGAACGCCCAGCTTGTTCAAAGTGGCAACTGGTACCGCTGTCTCGTCTCGAACGGGGTACTCCCGAATGCGACATCCAGCGTCGCGATACTGACAGTGAACGCTGCTCCCGCTGCGCCGACGATCACGCAGAATCCGACGAACCAGACGGTGGTGGCAGGGGGCACGGCCACCTTTAGCTGCTTGGCAAGCGGCAACCCCACGCCGTCGTATCAGTGGTACGTTTCCACAGATAATGGAACAACCTGGAATTTGGTTGCAGCCGGTCCAAATGTAGTCGGCGAAAGCACAAACCAACTGACGCTTAATAGCGTTGCACAGACTGCCGACGGCTATCGGTACCGCTGCGGCGCCGACAACGGGGTAAACCCGCCGATGGCGTCCAACGCCGCGATACTGACAGTGACCCCGGCGCCTGTTGCGCCGATGATCACGACGGATCCGGCAAACCAGACCGTGATGGCAGGGAACAACGCCACCTTCACTGTAACGGCAACGGGCTCTCCCACGCCGGGTTATCAGTGGCAGGTTTCCACAAACGGTGGTGGAACTTGGAGCATCATAGTGGGCGCCACCGCCGCCAGCTATACGGTTACAAACGCCCAGCTTGCTCAGAACGGCAACCAGTACCGCTGCATCGCCTCGAACGGGACACTCCCGAATGCGACGTCTGCCGCAGCGACACTGACAGTGAACGCTGCTCCGGCGATCACGTTGCAACCGCAGAACCGGCTCAACGCGACAGCAGGACAAAACGTCACCTTCACCGTGACGGCAACGGGCAACCCCGCGCCGGATTATCAATGGGAAGTTTCCACAGATGGTGGCACAACTTGGGCGAATGTAGCCGGTGCAACCAGCGCGACCTTGACGCTTAATAACGTTGTGCAGGCTGACAGCGGCAATCAGTACCGCTGCGTGGTCTCGAACGTTTATGGTTCTGTGAACACCTTCGCGGCTTCGCTGGTGGTGGGCGTCACGCCGCTCGCGTCAACCGCGTCGATTCCGGTGCTGAGTCCGGCGGGCTTGGTGTTGCTGGCGCTTGCGTTGGGTGGCCTGGCCTTCCGGCAAAGACGCCGCCGTTCGTAAGCGTGATAAATAAAAACGATTAGCAAAAACGATTAAGTAAAAACAGCTTGACCTTAAAACACGGCTCTTCAAGAGCCGTGTTTTTTTTTGCGCGGGCGTACCGCCTGCATTCCAAAAACCATTTAACCGCAAAGCGAGCGTAGCCCGGATAAGCGAAGCGCCATCCGGGGATCAGGAATCAGTGCATAGGTTGCGGTGAGCCTGCGAACCGCAACAAACCGGCCTCACGCGAAGATGCGAAGGCGCGGAGAAGAAAAGCCCCCTTTTCAAAGGGGGTGCCCGCCGAAGGCGGGTGGGGGTTTGAAGTCCTTCTCCTGTGTGCGCTTTTCCGATGCAGGGGTTTAGCGAGCGTAGCCCGGATAAGCGAAGCGCCATCCGGGAATCAGGGATCAGGGATCAGAAAAACTTGCGGAGGAAGGCGGGGATGGGGGCGTAGGGGCAGGTTTCAAACCTGCCCTTTTGGGTCTCACGCGGAGGCACGAAGGCGCGGAGAAGAAAAGCCCCCTTTTCAAAGGGGGTGCCCGCCGAAGGCGGGCGGGGGTTTGAAGTCCTTCTCCTGTGTGCGCTTTTCCGATGCAGGGGTTTAGAAGTTTGAGGTTGGAATGGCTGGATCCCCGCCCCCCGCTTTCGCGGGGGCAGACCCCGCGGGGATGACGGAGTTTTTCTTCGCGGTTTCGCGCCTTCGCGAGAATAAAAAAACCGTCATTCTGCGCGAAGCAAAGCGGAGTCGCAGAATCCAGATACCTATGCTTTGAAGAGGAGGGCTTCTTATGCCCTCTCCCCTACCCCTCTCCCGCAAGCGGGAGAGGGGAACATTTTTCTCCGCGTCTCCGCGCCTTCGTGTGAGGCTGGTTTGTTGCGGTTCGCAGGCTCACCGCAACCTATGCACTTCGCTCGCAACGCCTTTCTGATCCCTGATTCGCGGCTGCGCCTGAAAATTCGCCTTCTGTCGGATTGAAAAGCATAGAGGTCATGGAGATTTGATATGATACAGAGACAGCGACTTTCGCGTGGGTAAGCCCCGCAGGGATGACGCCAGTGAGGGTCGTGTTTTTTCTTCATTTTCGAGGAGATGTGAGTAAAGGGCGGGCTTCTCGGTTCAATCGCAGCAGGAGAAAACAGGAATGAAAACACGATTTCAGGCTTTGTTGTTATGGTTTGCTGTTTTGATGATGAGCAACAACGCTCTGGCGCAAGCAACGGCTTCCGATGCGTTTGCCGCGGCCTCACCAGACATGGAGCTTCCGCTGGTCGCAGCATTGCGCGCTGAATACGGATCAAGCAATGTCACGCTGATACAGGTCAACACCGATGTGTTGCGTACAACCGCCGCTGACGCGCCGGTAACGCTGAACGTGACGCCAACGCTGCGCTTTGCCGGCGTGACGCGCGAAACGCAGGAGCTTGGGCAGGGGCGCTATCTTTGGCGCGGTGAGCTGAGCGGCGCAGGCGACTTGCCTGAAGGCAGCGCAACGCTCGTCATCAATGGCGACAATCTCACCGGTTCAATCACGTCGCCTCAGGGAGACACTTATAAAATCCAGCCGGTCGGTAACGGTGTCAACGCGGTTATCAAGGTCAACTATGCTGAAAAGTATCCCAACCAGGGGCCTCCTCGACGACCTTACGGTGGCGGCACACAGGACACCAAGTCATCGGCAGACTTGGACGATATGCAGGTGGCGGCCGATGGCGCGCCGGTCATTGACGTGCTCGTTGTTTACACGCAGTCCGTTGCGGCTGCCTCGAATGACGTCATCTCGCTGATTGCGCTTGCCGTGAGTGAGACCAACACCTCGTTCACCAGAAGCCAGATCAACGCCAGCATACGCCTCGTCGGGACGATGCAGATAAACTACACCGAGCCAAAAACAGCGAATGGTTTAGCGGATTGGGATCAAATGTTGCGATTTGCGACGAATAATAGCAACATCGCGCAGCAGCGCAACGCTGTGGGGGCGGATCTGGTGGTGTTCCTGGTCAACCATACGGCCTATTGCGGCATGGCCTGGGTCAACTCGAACGCTGCGTATGCCTTCTCTGCCGTTCATTACGGGTGTGCAACCGGCAACTATACCTTCGCCCACGAGATCGGTCACAACCTCGGCGCGGGTCACGACACGGAAACAGATATCAATCCATATTATTCGTATGGCCACGGCCATTTGCAAAGAACCGGCGGTTGGCACACCATCATGAGTTATCCCTGTAGCGATAATCGTTGTCGGACGCGGATTCAGAACTGGTCAAACCCATCGGTTAATTACGGAACTCATCCGACCGGTAACACCGCCACAGATAATAATGCCCGCGTCTGGAACGAGCGCGCAGCAACGGTGGCCGCTTTTCGCTCGCCGGTGCACACCGTTTCAACCAACGCCGGAACCGGCGGCTCGATCAGCCCAGCATCAGCGCAAGTGAATTCAGGGGCGCCCCATACGTTCACGGTCACGCCGAACGCGGGGCATTACATCTCTTCCATCAGCGGTTGTGGCGGCACGGCATTCACTGGCAATAGCTCTCATACCTCGGCACGTTCCTACACCACGGGCGCTATCACTGCTGCCTGCACCGTTTCGGCGACATTTACCGCATCTTCTGCGTCTTTTGCGTTTCAGGAAGCCTTCTCCCGCAAGACACACGGGAGTTCTGGCACATTCGATTTGCCGATCAGCGCGACCGGCAGCCTGATGTCCAGCAATCCGATCACGGTAGAGCCGCGATCCGGAGGGACAAACCGTGCGTTTGAGG
>JGI20163J26743_11537775_pt1 | contig 10280 bp, 7 predicted proteins | sample TergutCu122P1_FD_26743 | JGI IMG/M metagenome (IMG submission 26743) | reverse complement strand
GGTGGTATAGGGACTCCATGGAAATCCAACCGAGTTGCTCCATACTTTTCAAAAAGATATTGGGGTGCATTCTCTAACTGGAATTTCATAATCACTTTGCGATTATATTTTTCCGCCAACTCGAGCAACCCATCAATATCCGCGAAATAATATTCATCTTCGCGTTTTTCGTTTTGCCGCCATTGAATCCTGATTTGAAAAGCATCAATCCCTAAACTTCCCATGGATTGTATGTCCCCTTCCCACTCATCAGGCAGCGGAGTCGGGGCACGATAGTATTGGGTACCATAAATGATTTCATCAAAATATCTTTTCATTTTTTTCCTCCAAATCACTTCTTACACATTTATTTGCATTTTCCTTCACCTATTTCACAAAAAGTAATTTTCTTTTCTGAAATTCCAACGAATCCATCGCAGTATTACGCGGTCTTAACAAAAGGATGCCAACATTTGACACCCTTACATTCATTAAAAAACTTCTTTGTGTCTATCCCACTCTGAATTAATAAGTAGGATTGTTACACAAAATCTAACACTCGATTCCCTCTATCCTTTAACCGCTCCAGCTACCATTCCCTGAATGATTCGTTTGGAAAAAATAAAATACAGAACCATTGGAATAGAAATAGAAATGATCATGCTTGCCATCAATCTTGGATAGTTTGCTGTAAACTGCCCGCCTCGCATTCGAGACAATCCCACTGGAATAGTAAATAAGGATTCATCATTAAGCAAAATCAAAGCAAAGAAGAATTCATTCCAAGTAGCAAAAAACTGAATGATACCAACCGTAATCATAACAGGCGTTGCTAGAGGCATCATGATGGTAAACATGGTCCGCAGAAAACTAGACCCATCAATAGCCGCAGCCTCTTCTAACTCTGTTGGCAAACTTCTGATATAACTCTCTGCCAAAAACACAGAGATAGGTAATCCAAACGCAATATACGGAAAGAGAAGGGTAAACCATCTGTTCACCAGCCCGAAATTCAAATACAGAATATAAGTTGGAACAACAATGGCATGAATTGGCATCAACATTCCCATTACAAAAAGAACATATACAAAATGCCTACCGCGGAATTTAATGCGTGCCAATAAATAGCCGATAACAAACCCGAAGAATATAATTGCAGCTACTGCAATCACTGTATTTCTACTGGTATTGATGATGTATCCTGGAATCCTACCTGTAGCAAACACATTAATATAATGCTCTAAAGTAGGATTGCGAGGTAACCCTATAACACTTTGCGCAAACTCTCGAGTGGTTTTTACAGAAGAGTAAAACAACCATATGATTGGGAAAATGCAAGTGATAGAAAATATAATCAAAGTCAAATTCACAAAAAAACTAGCCGGTTTTATTTTAAATTTACCCATTTAATTGTCCTCCTTTTCTCTTGAGAAAAATCGGAAAATCAACCTAGCTAACAACATCACTGAAATACTCACCACCAGTATTCCTATGGATACTGTATTTCCATAACCTAGGTTGTGTCTTAAAAAGGATACAGAAAAGGCGTATTGAGCCATCACTGTTGTAGTGGTACCTGGTCCTCCTCCAGTCATCACAAAGATATGGTCAAAGGTTCTCATATTTCCTGCAATACACAGCATCACAGCCACAAAAATAACCTTTTTCATTAAAGGCAGGGCAATGTATACCATTCGCTGGATACCATTTGCCCCATCAATTTCAGCCATCTCAAAAATACTGCTATCAATGGCTGTAAATGCGGAGAGGAAAATCACCATATATAAACCAATAAACTGCCATACAATAGGTATGGCTACTAGAGTCAGCGCAATCTCTCTGTTGGATAGCCATGCTTGTTGAAACTGACTTAACCCCACCGTATCCAATAACGCATTTAAAAGTCCTGACCGATAATCGTAAATGATCATCCAAATGAATCCGACCACAACTGCAGCGAGAGTTACCGGAAAGTAACATAAGGTTCGATGAACCCCTTTAAACTTGGCAATCCTTGTGTTCAACATCATTGCCAAGATAAAAGCGATACCAATTTGCCCCACAATACTGAATCCTGTAATGTACAAATTATTCCCAAAGGCTTGCCAAAACTCCATATCTTGAATCAGGGCTTGATAGTTCGCAAGCCCTGAAAAAGTTCGGTTTGGTCCGCCAGACCATTCGAAGAAGCTATAGTAAAATGCTAAAACTACTGGTACTAACGCGGCAAACACATAAAATATTATGACTGGTGCAGTTAGGAGGATAAATACGACTTTAGGAGGTCTTATTCGATCACTCATTTCATTTCAACTCCTTCTCGTCTATTTATGGCCTAATCTTCTAGAGATTCTTGTATCGCTTGCAATTCCGCTGCTAAGTCCTCTGGAGCCATTACACCATCTAAAATGTCTTGGATTCCAGTATTCTTCACTTCAATAATTGCCCCACTTAAAATCGCATCCCACACAGGTACTGCACGCCACCTATTGGCTAAACCTACATATTGCTCTTGTAATGGAGTAAGTCCTGACATATCTACTTCACCAACATTGATTGGTCCTGCCATGCCGTTTTCACTTGTGAAAATACTAAATGCTGGATTTCCAAATGTAGCAAAAATGAAATCTATTGCCGCTTGTCTCTGAGCACCTTCAAGATTGCTATTGATTGACATGTTCCAGCCTGCTGTAGCCGATGCAATGTTTACATCACCAAATGCAGCTGTAGGTTCTGCTGGGAGTAAAGTGAGTCTCATGTTCTCAAGTACTCCTTCATCTGCAGTGGCCTCTAGTGCTGGAAGCTCCCAGAATCCACCTACTAACGTTGCTGCTCCCCAATGACCAAATACGTCCGAAGCTTGTTGCGTGGTAATGGTATTAAAATCTGAATTGAGTACACCACTTTGACCAATCATTGCTGTCCAGGCTAATGCATCAATAAATCCTTGATCTGTAAAGCTAGCCACACCATCACGAGCCACAATACTATCAAACCAATCCGATCCTGCAAACTGGTATCCCATTACGGAGAACCAACAAGAGCCCCAAGGCCACCTGTCTTGATTCCCTAGAGCAATAGTTGCAATTCCTTGCTCGTTAAAGAATTCAGATGCTGCAATTACATCTTCCCAATTATCTGGGAAAGTATCAAAACCTGCTTCTGCCCAAAGTTCCGCATTATAGTACACGATAGAAGTAGTGTTTTGCCCTTGGATGGGGAAGCCATAAGTCCTTCCATTAAACGTTGCTGTATTTAATACTCCATCAAACAAATCGTCGTATACTGCAGACGCTCGAATATCATCTGTAATATCAGCAACCAAGCCGCTCTCCACCCAGTTCTCTGTCCATGAGCCCTTCATAAAGAATACGTCTGGTAAATCATTTGCTGCTGCATTTGCCAGTAAAGTTACCTGCATATCATCATGTCCCATTGTAGTTTCATTAATTGTAATGTGCGGATTTTCTTCTAAAAACTCATACTTCAAGTTACGGAAAGCTGTGGCTTCAAGGCTCACCTCTGCCTCTTCGGGAGTAAAGTGATGCACCATTGTCAGCACAATTTGTTCTCCATCTGCCACCGGCGCTGGATCATCTCCAGCTTCAGCATCGCCGTCATCATCCGTCACTTCTACGGCAGCGCCATCATCTGCGTCAACAGTGTCTGGTGCTGCTCCATTATTACCACAGGCAACTACCACCATCACTAAAGCCATTAATATTGCTATTACCGAAAGTTTCTTCATCATTTTCGACTTCTTCATAATTTTTTCTCCTTTTTGATTTGGGCTACTATAGGGATAACAGAGTCGAACTCATGCGATTCTGTTATCCCTAAGTATAACCTAATCCATTGGATTTAAGAAACCATTTTTCTTTATCACATTTATACCAAAAAACAGGATTTATCCTGGCAAAATAATTGTGCTTTATCAATTGTATTCCTATTTTTTGATATTTATCCCTTTTTTTGCCATACTATTTGCTGGTTACTTCTCACATCAAAATCATTCCCATTTCTGATTCACTGCCCTACGCTATTGGTTTTTCAATACATCTAACATTGCCATCACATTCTCAGGTTTTGCATCCCTCGGAATATCATGAGCTGGCGAAGCAATAAAGCCGCCATTTTTCCCGATTTTGTCGATTAATAACCGAACATCTGCTACCGTTTCTTCTTGGGTGCCATAAGGTAGAGTGCGTTGAGTACTGATTCCACCATAGAAGGACAATTGTTCTCCATAACTATCTTTTATCTCAAACACATCCATTACTTCAGGCTGGAAAGGGTTAAAGATATCTACGCCACATTCAATAATATCAGGGAATATCTCTTTTACATCTCCACAAGAATGAATCATAACAAACTTCCCTTGAGATTTTACATATCCATAAAGTTTTTTAATATAAGGTTTAATCAATTCTCGCCACAACTGTGGCCCCATAATCAGACCCTTTTGTTGCCCCCAGTCATCCCCAAAACGAAACCCATCAATGTCAAATTCCATGGCATTCTTAATTACTCGTAGATTATAATCTGTTATCTTATCAAACAACTGATGAACCAGCGCTTTATTATCAATCATACAGGTTAGAAGCTCTTCCATCCCCATCAGTGACCACCCTCGTTCAAAAGTGGCAAATCCTAATCCACCCACCACTACTGTGTCACTAGCATGATCGATTCTTTGCGCCACATCCCTATACAATCGTTCATCATCAGGGTCAGGAAAGCGATAGTCCTCAAAGTTCTCTTCTGTAATCAGCCGATTACAAATCACACCAATGTCTTTATCTACCCTTCGATCCCATCGTACACCAAACCGATCTTCAACAATGCCAGCACTAACCTCTGGCTCCTCCCCGAATAAGTCTAAGCCAACCATGGTCATACAATTGCCGATACTCTCTAAAAAGTCCTTTTTACCGGTATACGCCACCATATTGTCTAAAGCATCCTTGGTAAAGGTAATATGATAGGGTGTCATATCTGGTTGTTCATGTTCCAAAGACTTGAAAAAGCGTTCTCTAACCGTCATTTATTCTTCCTCCGTTCTATTTTCTTGAACTATATTCGTGAGCCATTTCCACAAGCATCTCTATGTTTTCTAATGGTACCTCTGGTTCCACCAGATGAGTAGGAGCTAAGATTAGGCCTCCCTTGCCTACTCTAGCATCAAGAACTGCCCTACAAGCACTCTCCACATCTGCCACACTACCGAAAGGAAGGGTGGTTTGGGTACCGATTGTGCCCCAAAAGGAGCATCTGTCCCCATATTTTTCCATAACCTCTATAGGATTCATACACTCTGGTTGAATAGGATTTAAAATCTCAACTCCTACCTCCAGCAAATCCGGAATAATGTCCCAAATATCCCCATCAGAATGATAGAAAATCAACACCTCTGGATTCACTGATTTGGCAGCATCAATCACCTTTTTTAGTCTTGGTTTAATCCATTTTTGATACATTTCCACACTTATCATCATGCCTTCTTGCATCCCTACATCGTCAGCAGTAATTAAAATATCAACTCCCGCCTCTGTCCATTTCTTGGCCAACTGGCATTTTAACTCTGTCATTTTGTCTAAAAGCGCTTCAACATACTCTTCGTCCACAACCATATCCATCAGAAATTTATCCAAACCGCATAGGTACCAAGAAGACTCAAAAATATCCATAAAAGCAGAGGTTTCCTCCTTATTCGTTCCGATATCTAAACCCCCATAAATTCCAGGAAAAATAATCTTCCCTTCTTTTTTGAGCTCGGCAATCCGTTCCCTAACTCCCACCCAGCGATAATCCTCTAAGAAATCAGGGAAGGGTAAGACTTCTACTTCTTCAACAGTCGTCGCATTTCGAAGAGGCCCAACCATATGAGAAAAGTGCGCAGTATCACTAGGCTCTAGGATGATTCCCCACTCTGTTACAATCCCTTCTTTTTCTTCTGGTGTTAAGTATTGGTGAAACACTTCTTTAGGGTTCAATCTTGTGGGGTTTAGAAAAACCTCTCGAAGCGGTATGTTATACTCCTTTCGGTAATCCATATGTCCATACTTTTTTTCGAATTTATCCACAAGAGTTTTGCAGAAACAAAAAAAGTATGGTATAGACGAATCACTTTCTCTACGAATGGTTCTCAAATACTCTTCTCTTGTTGGCATATCATTACTCCTTGTTCTTTTCGTCTGATATATTTTTTATTTTATATTCTTTAGCACTGCATCCTGAAATCTTGCTAAAGTATGAGGAGAAATATTTATAGTCCTTATACCCCACCTTTTCAGCAATTTCATAGTACTTTAAATTCGTATTGAGAAGCAACTCTTGAGCTTTCTTTATTCGCGTCAGGTGCAAATACTCCTTAAAAGAATATCCTGTCTCTAATTTGAATATTCTACTTAGATACCCAGAAGACAAATGTACTTTTTTTGCAACTTCATCCAAATAAAGATTCTCCTGATAATGTTCTTTTATATAAGAAGTGGCCAATACGATTTGTAAATGTACCGGTTCAACCTCATCTTCTGCCAACAACAAACTTTCTAACAACTCAATAATTTCTTCTGGTGTTTCAAAGCCTTGAAGCATAAGTAAAACCTCTTGAAGATCATAAGGTTCCTCTCTGATGGTGTGAACAAGTATCAAAATCCGTTTAACGGATTCAAGAAAAAGAAATCGTGGAATCCGTAATTCTTTCATGCTCTCGTAATACTTCATTAGTGATTTCACCAATTTTTCCTCTTTAGTGACGATTGCTGCCAGCAAATCACTTTCAAGAGTATAGACATCTGGAGATTCTAACTGAGTTTTTTTCAAAGACGACACTCCTTGTGGGAAAATACTTTGCGGATTTAAAACAATATAGGGACGTTCCATTTCCCAAAAACAGTGCTCCAGTTGATGCATCATCTGATGATAAGCGAGAGTAAAGTCCTCATAAGAGTCAATCGATGCCATTACAACAAGATGATTTCCAAAGATAAGAGGCGATATGCTCGGCATAACCACATCAATATCCACTTCTTTGCAAGAGGTGTCCAATATCACCAGCACCAATCCGTCTTCAATGTAAAAAGCAAAGGGTTGATGCTCATAAAACAAATGAAACAATTGACCCAAGATATGCTTTTCATTGCTATCGTTGCATTTTAACAAAACAAGACTATACTGAGTTCCCCCAGTCTCAAGTTCAAGTTCCTTTGCTTTATTCAGAAAGTGAGAGTAAGAAATTTGACCTAGAATGAACCTAGAGAGTAAAGTTGCTTTAATCAAGTGACGATTCTCATCATAAATTCCTTTATAATGCGCTGTTTTCTCCCTAAGTTCTCTTTCTTTTTCCAATTCGTTTTTTATTTTGAGAACAGTATTTAAAATCTGGCTACTGTCCGCTGATTTCAGAATGAAATCACTCACCTTTACTTTTATGGCGCCCGTCAGATGCTCAGGACTGTTAAATGCAGTTAGAATAATCACTTTTGTTTCTGGTAGCACTTCGTTTAATTCCGATGCTAGTTCAATTCCATTCTTTAAAGGCATTTCAATGTCAGCCAGCACAACATCTGGCTTTAATTTAATCGCCAAATCATAGGCCTCTACTCCATTAGATGCCTCCCCAACAATCTCTATGTCATGTTCTTCCCAGGGAATTGCATAACGAATCCCTTGACGAATATAATCTTCATCGTCTACCAGCAAAATCCGTATCATAACCGCTCCTTTGTTTGTGTAATACGAAACACACTAAACTCACCATCAATGTAATAGGTCAGACGCTGTGCATCCCCATACCTTAAAATCAATCTATCTTTTAAGTTTCTCAAAGCAAAGCCTCGATAATTTTGTTGTTCATTAGACAGTAGGGAATCTATTTCTGAAACATCAATGAGTTTGCCATTGTTGGAAATCTCATAGATAATCTCCGTTTCACTTTCAAATATCTTCACTTTTACAATCCCGTGCAGATCATCTTTCATTCCATGAATAAAGGCATTTTCCACTAATGGCTGTAAGATAAAACTGAGAACATGCTGTTTCAACAAATGTTCCGGATAAGACATCTCAAAATCCACTTTATTGTTAAATCGTATCTTTTGAATTTCTACATAACACTGTAAATGTTCCAGCTCTTGCGCCAAAGGGATTCCATCATTACTTTTAGGGGCAAGAGTAAGTCGCATCATCTTGGACATATTGGATACCATTGTGGCGCTTTTTTCGGTTTCGCCCATTTGTACCATCCAATAAATCGTATCTAAAGTATTGTACAAAAAGTGAGGATTAATCTGTGCTTCTAGCATATCAATTTGCGACTGTTTTAGTTTCAACTCTCCTTGGTAGACCTCTTTATAGAGAAACTCCAATTTTTCTGCCATCTGATTAAAATGCTTGCTAAGGGATGCCATTTCATCAGAACCACGAACCGGATACCGTACCCCGAAATCTTCTCTGGCGATGGAGTCCATATGTTCTCCCATTATCTTAATCGGTCTAGTAATAATTTTAGAGAAAAATATGGCAATAAAAACACAAAAAACAAAGACCAATACGGAGTAAATAAACACATTTGTTAAAATAGCTATTCTGGTTTCTGATAATATATCCGCTTCAGTAATACTGTAAACGATCAAGTCTGTACTCCGTAAATAATAGGCAGACACAATATAATCATCCACTACAACACTAGACCTTGGAGAGTTTGCCACTTCATAAAGGTTTTGAAAGGTTAACATCTCTGGGTTAATGTTACTTTCGTGAATGTCCCCTGTAATGATGGGGTGACTACCATCCCTAGCAATAATAAAATAGGAAGTGGTCTGTTCCACCTGAGGCGAACGAATAAAATCCCGCAGATCAGAACTATTCAAAGAAATCTTCACCGCTCCAATATCTTGTGAAAGACTGTGAGGGTTACGCAAAAGACGAATCAGATAAAGATAACCACTATCGGTGTTGTTATTGTTAAAGTCCCAATAGGGTCGATACTCCATGCCCCGTGCATTCATCTGGTCTTCCTCAGATATTTCAGGAATCGAGCCTGAAAAAATAGTATCTTGATACATATTTGTCAAACGAAAACCATAAATAATATTGGCATGGCCAAACAAAGTCGCTTGTATAATGTTGCTTGCATTTTCTTTAATCTCTGTGTATTCAGGAGAATCATATGAAGCCATGAGAAAATTCATGAGATTCATATCTAACAAGGGATAGATTGACAGGTGAATGGCATTGTCAAAAAATATCTCCGTGTTTCTCCCCACCTCATAAATGTTGGCAGCAAAGAGGTTGGCCATATCATCTTGGGTACTTTGAATAAAAAAATTGCTCACCACAAAATAGGTCACAATAACAGGAAGGGTAATGAGACCGATGAATAATAAAATGATTTTCTTTCGAATTGTCATACCAAACCGCATAAAATTCCTCCCAGCAAATCCCCACGAATCATCGAAACCATATCTTGGCAAAAGAAACTCATCTCCATGTTATCATAGTTTATCTAAAGTTCATCACATAAGAAACCTAATTTTTTTATTATTAATATCCTCAAAAAACCTATCTTCGTTCGATAGGTTTTTTGCTCTTAACATGATATCCTCTTTTTTTGCTTTTTATCCTTATTATTCGCTCCAATCGAACAAAACGCCCATATAGTGATCTTTATCATCTCGAAGTCCCATATAAATTCTCTGACAGTCTTCAGGCTTTGCTACTTCGGTCAGCAAATCATTCAACAGAATCCTATTTTCACGAATCAATTCAAAAATAAGTTTTGAGTTTCGCTCAAGAGAATGTTTTACAAAAGGTGTTTGTGTAATCGGATATTGCCACTCATGACCACCTTTAATGGCTACATTGAAGGCAAAAACATGGGTGCGGAAAAGAAACGCTGTTAAATCCGTTTCATGCTCTCCACGAGGAGTGCCAAGGATATGCATCTCGCCGCTTTGCCCAATCCACTCTATTGCTTTTTCTGCAACTACTGTGGCTCCAGTGGCTTCAATGAGCGTTCCAACCATCTCCCCATTGGTAAATTTGCTAATTTCTTCTGTCACATCTTGCTTTGCAGAATTAATCACCAAATCTGCACCGCATTTTTTTGACAGCTCTAATCGATTGTCAGAAACATCGATTGCAATCACTTTTGCTCCTTGAAGCTTGGAAAGCTGCATAGCAAGATTCCCTACCAGACCTTGACCAGTAACCGCAACGTAATCACCCCACTGAATGTTTGCTGCGCGAGTGGATGTGGCGGCAATTGTAGCCATCCGAGTAAAAGGAATCCACTTGGG
>JGI20163J26743_11537778_pt1 | contig 10303 bp, 8 predicted proteins | sample TergutCu122P1_FD_26743 | JGI IMG/M metagenome (IMG submission 26743) | reverse complement strand
AGCCGGTAACAGTGATTAGCACCCAAAAAGGCCGTAATCTAGAGGAGAATATGAGCACAAACTTCGGTCAGTCTCATCCTGAAGGTTATCGTAAAGCCTTACGACTCATGAAACAAGCAGAGAAATTTGGCCGACCTGTACTGACCTTAATCAACACTAGTGGAGCATATCCTGCGGCTGGTGCAGAAGAGAGAGGGCAAGGTGAAGCCATTGCTTGTAACCTACTGAATATGTCTGCCTTGAAGGTGCCTATTATCGCAGTTATTGTTGGAGAAGGAGGTAGTGGTGGTGCTTTGGCATTGGCTTTGGCAGATAGAGTCTATATGTTTAAGTATTCCATCTATTCCATACTCTCTCCAGAGGGCTTTGCCAGCATCTTGTGGAAGGACTCCTCACGGGCCAAAGAAGCGGCGTCAGTAATGAAGCTGCGACCTAAGGATTTATTAGAATTACAGATTATTGAAGGCATTATTCCTGAAGTTACAGGTGGATTTGATTATGACATATCCTATTCTCTAGACTACCTTAAGAAGCTTTTGAACCACGAATATGGTTTGCTTTTTGAGAAAACAGAGGAACAATTATTAGAGGATAGGTACAATCGCTTTAGAAAGTTTGGAGGTTAGCACAAATGAAGAAACGTGTAGTTGTTATTGGCGGAGGAATTGCAGGACTTACTGCAGGAGTTTACGCCCAAAATTGTGGTTTTGATGTAACCATTTTAGAAAGTCATAGCATTGCAGGTGGGAATTGCACCTCCTGGAGGCGTAAAGGTTATCTCTTTGAAGGAGGGATGCATTGGTTAACAGGGTCAAGAAAAGAAGAGCCTGCGTACAAGATATGGCACCATATTGGGGCTCTAAATGATGATGTTGTCGTACATTATCCAGAACCTTTTAAGGAATATTATTACAAAGATACCTCAATTCGCATGTATCGGGATGTAAATTTAACAGAAAAGCATTGGATAGAACTTTCCCCAGAAGATGAGAAGGAGATAAAAAAACTTTGTAATAATATCCGTAGGATTAGTAAGCTTGTTATGCCTGTTGCTGATTTGTCTGGATTGAAGGTAACAAGAAAGCAAATGCCACCGGTACGGCTACTATTTTCTTGGATGTCCTCAAATCGCCAGATGAGTAAATCTTCTAAGATTCCCAAGGAAGAATATATCAATCTGTTTAAACATGAAGGGTTAAGAGAGTTTTTTTATCAGATATGTAAAGGAAAGTATAGTGCTACATGGCTGTATTTTTCTCAAGGAGTACAAGCCCGTGGGGATGGCGGCTTTCCAGAAGGAGGCTCACTGCCTTTTGTAGGACGGATTGTTAAGAGACTTGAAGACCTTGGAGGTGAGATTGTCTATAACACTCGGGCGGATCAAGTGGTACTTGAGGATAATAAGGCAGTAGGTGTTTTGGCAGGAGAAGCATTTTATCCTGCAGAAGCAGTGATTGTTGCTTCTGATACCATGGAGATAGAGCATTTGTTTAAGGTTCAGCCAAAAGCTTCTTGGCTTGATGAAATGCGCAAAAATACAAAGCCAATCATGTGTACCTTTGTGTCACTAGGGGTTGATGCGGATCTGACGAAATATCCAAAGGATTTAATCTTCAAACTTGAAAAGCCTCTTAGAGTCGCCACCCATGACCATGATAATATAAAAGTAAGTAATTATGCCAACGATCCACACTTTTCTCCAGAAGGAAAGGCTGCTTTGACTATGATATTAGTAAGTGATAGTTATGACTTTTGGAAGAAAGCTAAGGAGGAGGGCAGGTACAAAGAAGAAAAAGAAAAGGTTGCAAAAGATGTAATTGACGCTTTAGCTAGCTACCTTCCCCAGATTAAAGATAAGGTTGAAGTATTTGATGTGGCAACACCTCTTACTTATGAGCGCTATTGTGCCAACTGGAGAGGTTCTTGGATGACCATGATGGCTCATACCATAAAGATTAAAGCCTATCCGGCGACGGTGTCTAATCTTTCAGGTGTGTATTTTGCTGGACATCGAATGAGAGCGCCTGGTGGCTTGCCCATTGCCGCAAGAAGTGGACGAGCAGCTGTTCAATATCTTTGTCGAGATACCCAAACCCTATTTATTAGTGAGGACAAGGTTTAAGGAATGGATTGAATGAAGTTTAAGGCGTACTTGAACACAAAACAAAAGAAGCAGCATAATAAGAGGGTTACTTAGTGGAACTATATTTGTTTGACATGACAAAGCCTAGCTTTATAGAAGAACTTGGCATTTTGTCAGGACAAAATAAAGAGAGAAGAATCAGCAAATCATACTCAAAAGAAATAATGGCTGTATGCATTTCTGATAAAAGGACCATGGGAATTGACTTAGAAAAGAGAGTAAAACGCTCACCAAAGACCATAAAACATTTCATGGATAAGTTCACAACATTTCAGATAAAGGATAAGCCCGTGGAGGCAGATGAGGAATGGTTTTACAAAGCTTGGACAGCTATGGAGAGTTACTTTAAGTTAAAAGGAGAGGGCTTTAGCACCCCAAAAGATTTCGTCTTAGATATAGATGGGAAATGTGTTTGGCAAAAGGATAAAAAAGTTGCCTGGTTTGAATATTTCGAATTTCATGATTATATCTGTTGCTTATGTAGTGATGAATATTTTATAAAAAAGGATGTGTCAGTGTCGCTTGTAAAATAAACAAAACCTAAATCAGTGGGCGTTTTGACCTACCATAGACGAATGGTTGCAGTTATCCAGGGACTATGGTGTACTGGAATGCTTTAAGACGAATCGGATACCAGGGTATCTCTAACTTGGTTAGATGACATGAGGAGGAATGGCATGAAGAAATATGTTCTGGTGTTTTCAGGACAGGGCTCTGAACGGGTAGGAATGTTTAGAGACATCATAAAAGAAAGTACAAGGCTAGAACAAGTACTAGATTTTTTTAATGAACAACTGGGGGTAGACTTAGAAGAAGCTATAACCACAAAAGATGCCCAGATAGTTGCTAAGAACAATCAATTATTACTATGTATCTACCATCATCTAATGAGTGAATTAGTGGTGGATAAGATTGGATATAATCCTGCATTTACAATGGGTCATAGTTTTGGACAATTTTCGGCTTTAGCAAGTTCAGGGGCCGTAAGCTTTAGGGATATTGCAAGGTTTGTAAACAAGCGAATAGAAATCATCAATGACCCAAAGATAGAAGTGAAAGCCTCTTTTAAAAGCATCCATGGATTGACCTTAGAAGCCTTTGAAGAATTTAGGCAAGTAGAAGAGCTAGAAGAGGATGTGGAGTTGGCATTACACAACCAAAGAGAGCAGGTGGTTTGTGGAGTTACCCCTAATGGCATGGAGAAGCTGGAGGAACTAACAGATAAGTATAAATACATGCTAAAAGATATTCATGTATCCAGACCTTATCATACCAGGTTTATGGAAAAATACAATGAAAAGCTAATTCCTTTCATAGAGGACATCCAGTTTTTTGAAGCTAAGGTTCCTGTGGTTCCTAATCACCTGAAAGAGGGAGTGAAAGACGGTGAGAAGTTAAAAGCTGAAACGAAAATACAAATGATAAAACCAGTATATTGGTACGAGAGTGTGTTAAATGTTTCAAAAGAAGTGGATGCCTTTGTGATTATTGATCCAAGTGAGACTCAATTTAAAATACTACGGCGGATAACCAATAAAAAAATCCACAATGTAAATAATCTAGGCATGGTAAAAATGATGGAAAAAAAAGGAGTGTAAAATGGTTGACGAATCAAAAAAAATCGCATTAGTTACAGGAGGCTCAAGAGGGATTGGAGCGGCAATTGCCTTGGAGCTGGCAAAGAACCATCACGTTATTGTAAATTACAACAGTAGTGAAAAAAAGGCCTTAGAAGTAGTACAGCAAATTCAAGAAGCTGGTGGAAGCGGAGAGGCAATCCAAGGAGATGTGTCTGTGGAAAAGGATGTAACCAAGATGTTTCGTTATATCAAAAACACCTACAAAAATCTTCACCTGCTGGTAAACAATGCTGGAGTTACAGCTGATGGTTACATTATGACTATGAGCTTAGAAAAGTGGAATAAGGTCATTAGTACAGATCTTACCTCTGCCTTTCTTTGTACAAGAGAAGCTCTAAAGATTATGTTCAACGCCAAAACTAAAGGCAAAATCATCAACATTGCATCGGTAAGTGGTGTAGTAGGATTAGAAGGTCAAGCCAATTACAGTGCAGCCAAAGGTGGGGTGATTGCTTTAACAAAAAGTGTTGCCAAAGAAGTAGGAAATTATGGAATAAACGTCAATGCCATTGCACCAGGCTTTATCGAAACAGATATGGTGAAAAAGGTACCTCAGGATAAAATAACTTATGTTTTGGACAATATCCCCATAAAGCGAGTGGGCAATGTAGAGGAAGTGGCCAAACTTACTGCCTACCTGGCTAGTGATGATTCGAATTATATGACCGGAAAGGTATTTACCATAGATGGCGGAATGGTGATGTAAACTCGCCAAAGAGTACTTGAAGGTATCAATAATTAGAATAAAAAGAAGGAGAACAAAAATGAAGGTGAAAGAAAAGATTCAAGAAAGAAGTGAGCTATGTCAGTCTATTCGTGAAATTATTGTGGATAGGCTAATGCTGGATATTTCAGCAGACTACATCAGTAATGATCAGCCATTAGTTGGACGAGGATTAGAGCTAGATTCTATTGATAGCTTGGAAATCTCAGTAGCCGTAAATATGGATATGGATGTAACCATTACTGATGAAGACAGTACAACAATCTTTAGTTCTGTTAACCATCTGGCAGATTTTATCGAAAAGGCACGTGAAGAAATGGAGGAGGATGAAGAATGAGTCAACAAAGAAACCACCAATGGATAAAAGATAGACTTCCTCATCGTTGGCCATTTCTCCATGTGGATCGAGTAACAAAAATAACAGACAAAACCATTGAAGGTTATAAAAATGTCTCGGCAGCAGACAGTGCATTTCTAGGACATTTTCCTCAGGTATCTATTCTACCAGGGGTAATCATCGTGGAGGCATTGGCCCAACTTAGTGGCCTATATCTCATTGGGAATATGGAACAAGAGATGGAAAAACAAGGAGAAGGACAAGAAAGAGGCGGGGATGCAGACCTGTATTCTAAGATTGGACTTTTAACTAGTATTCGTAATTTTAAGTTTATCCAAATTACAGAACCAGGGGATCAGTTGCTGCTAAAATCTATCTTAAAAGGCAGTAATGGAGATTGTTATATATTTGCAGTTTCTGCTTATGTAGACAAACGTGAAGTTGCAGTTGGTGAGCTACAAATTTTCTTACAAGAGAAAGAGGTGGTTACCTAATGGCCGAAAATATGGTTTTTGATTTGTATCAGGAAAGTGACGCTAAGGAAATGGCAGAACTCTTCAATCGAAATCGTTTTCATTCTGCCAGAAATAAGCACATAACAGAAGAAGATTTTCTATTTATTCATCGCTGTAGAGCACCACATTTTACTGTGGTAGCCAAAAAAAGTGGCAAAATCATCGGTACTGCAGGAGTCTATCCGGCGTCGGATCAAAGTGTTGCCAACAAAAATCAAGTTTTCATCGGTAATTTTTTAGTGGATATGCGTTATCGCCTTTCTTATTCTATCATTGTGGGATTATTTAAGACATTAATGGAAGGAATCGCAAAAACAGATTTTAAAGAGATAATTACAAATGTCAGACCTGAAAACGAAAGCTCTTATCATCTGATGCTAAAATGCGGGTTTGTGATTTTAGACAATACCCCCAATGATTTTGGACGGATTAAGCTTAATTGTTTCAGCCCTGCTCTAGGGCGTTATACTGGAGTGGATGGTGGCGAAGTAGACACAGAGATATTTTTCTCAACCTTGCCAGTGGTGGACAAAAAGGAAGCCAGAAGGGTCCAAAGTAAGCCTCGCCTACATGAACGGTATATTCAGTGTGATTATCTATTCGAAAAACAGCAAGTCACTTTATTGTTTGATGTAGTTAATTTCAAAATCGATGGGGCCATTGCCCAAAACCATCTAAAAATTTATCCAGATTTCACCACCCAAGGCAGATATATTGTAGAAAACCTACAGAAGAAAAAACCTATGGAACTATCTATTGAGTTGGTAATGGAAAAAGACTCTGGGCTAGAAAATATCCACTATGATATTACATTAGAGCCAGGGGATACAAAAGACATAGACTGTAGCAAAGAAGTGAGAACATTGAAGTTTAAATACTCTGACCAATGGTTCAATCTATATCCCAATCTTTTTGTTGATGTTGAACCTGTCAAAGAGCCTATGAAACTAAGTCAGGGTGAGCAATCCATTGTTACCGACCCAGCGACAGGGTTTATCACTGTAATGAATGGCAAGGAGAAAACCGTGACCTTTATGTGGCCTTGTGGAACCTATCCATACTTAGAAGGCGTAGCTGCTCCTAGGGTAAAGGATTTGGCCGTAAAAGAGGTGGAGGATGGGTTGGTAATTACTGAAGAGACAGATGAATATCGACTGGTGCGAAGATGTATTCTTTCTAAGGATAAGATGAATTTAACCACCACCCTTACCTGTAAAACCAAGGAACTTAATGTCAGACCCATTTCGCAAATCTATGCCAACAAAGGGGTCATAGGCTACAGTGTTAAATCTGGTGAGGAGGAGAGGAAGTTTCCACCAGCTAAGATTAAACATCAAGGCTATGAGTTTAGTGATTACACTTATTGGGATACAGAGCCAGAAAAGTACGCCAACTTTCCTGTAGAGAAATTGTCTTTGAAATACCCAAATGCAAGGGTAGACATTACCTTGGATGAAAGAAGCAGGTGGATTGACCATGCTCCTATATTCACATCTACCTTAGACTTTGACTTTGAGAATATCTTAGAGGAACAAACAATAGAAGAGTTAGAAATACACTACAAAAGGACGGAGGAAAGATAATGCTTAGTAAAATAAATGACCTATTCGGTGGGTTTGCCGAAACAAAAGAGGTAAAAGGCAATCAAGTAGTTGCAGTAGCCAATGATAAACTAAAGGATTATACAAATATCAGAGAAGATGTGGGAATTCTACCTATGAATTTCACCAGCTACTATAAAGTAATGGGAGATGAAGCAGAGGATGTTCTGGATTATTTGCTAACCAAAAGCGTTTTGTACTTAAACTATGGACAGAACAGATTGTGCTGCTTTTTAGATGAATCTGGTGAGATTGCCGCCTTTGTTACTTTGTACAAAAATGACGAAAGCTTTATTGTGGAGGTGTTTAATTGGAATGCCCAGACTGTAGAGAAGATATTCCTAGATAATAATGTGACTTTTGAGAAGCTAAATTACAGTTGTATCTTGTTAGAAGGATTAAAGACAATCGAATTTATGACAGATGCTATGGACCTTACAGTGGATTATTTTGTGTATCAAAGCCATCAAGAGGTAGACTGCTACGGCAAAGACATTATTATTGCCCGTACAGGATATACAGGTGAGTTTGGCTATAAGATTATTGGTGATGAAGACTCCATCCTACATATCTGGGAAAATCTTCTGCCTGGGCATAAGGATAAAATGGCTGGATATGATGCTTATGAAATGTGCCAGTACGAGATCAAGCAACCTTTCTGGGAATTATCCTATTTGTCTGTAAGTAACAACTCTTTTGAGGTGGATTATCATTGGTTAGTAGACTTTAAAAAAGATAGTGATTATGTAGGGAAAGATGCCTTGTTAAATACCATGTTTCCAAAGGCAACCAATAAGATTATTGGTACCCTAGCTGATGAAGAGTCTAAGGTAGGAGATGATGTAATCTTAGAAGGAGAAGTAATTGGCAAGGTAATTGATAGTAGGTTTGCTTATGGATTAGAGAGACATATCACTATGTTACTGGTTAAAAATGAATATGCCCATGCCAATATTGAATTAGAAACAGCAGGTGGCGAGAAGCTTTTATCTGTCTCCGCCCCTTATATCTTCCCTGGAAGTTGGACAGCTGATCGCTAATCTAGGTACCAAAGAAGCAGCGTAAGCAGACTACATGAAGATTGAACTGCTAATGCAAGAAGATTGGCTTTGCCAATCCCATGAAATCTCATGAGTGACTGTCAACTTGTTGGCTAAGAGTGTAGATAAAAGAAAGGAGATAATCCAAGGTTTGGATTATACAATGTAAAGATGGACAAAGATCGTATTGTTATAACTGGAATGGGAGTTGTAGCATGTAATGGGAAAAACCCAGAAGAGGTGACAGGGAATGTAAATGCCAATGTAAGTGGCATGAAAAAATGTACCCGTCATGATATGACTGGCCTTAAAAGTCAGCTGGCAGGAGAGATTGATTATCAAGAGCTATATGAAATTTTACCCAATGAAGATGAGGTGGAGCGCACCATCTACCTAGCTTATTATGCGGCATACCAAGCCATTGCAGATGCAAAAATTGATTTTTCTTCCACAGAGAAAAACGTAGCCATAGTGCTGGGAAGCCTTTTTGGTGGGTTTAATACTTCCGTATATGTTCACGAAGAATTTTTAAAAGACCATCGGCTTAAGGATATAGATATACAGGAGCTTAAAAACTTTAGCCCTTGTAGCATTCCCAATTATCTGTCAGAAAAGTTTAATATTAAAGGAGCCAAGATTGTTGTAAGCAATGCTTGTGCTTCAGGAGGAAGTGCCGTTGGTATGGCCTATGATTTAATCCGGGCTGGCCTTGCAGACATGGCTATAGCCGGTGGTGCAGATGAATTGAATCGTTTGTCCTTAGCAGGGTTTAATAGTCTAGGGGCTCTTTGTCCAGAGAACTGTACACCATATACCAATAGTAGAGGAATCAATATTGGTGAAGGAGCAGGTATCTTCGTCTTGGAAAAGTTATCCGATGCCAAAGCAAGAGGACAAGCTCCCCAGGTGGAAATAGTAGGATATGAACTTAGTTCCGATGCCTTTCACATTACCTCTCCTGATCCTAATGGAGAAGGCGCTCTACGTACCATGAAGAATGTCTTAGAGCGAAACAATATTCCGGTAGAAGAGGTAGCTTATGTAAATGGCCATGGTACCGGAACTATGGGCAACGACTCCTCAGAGACCAAATCCGTAAGGCGTTTGTTTGCGGATAGTGGTAAGGTGGGGAATTTAATTAGTAATAAAGGTGTAGTTGGACATTGTATGGGTGCGGCTGGTGCAGTGGAGTTTTTTGTGGCGGCTCAATCCGTTGTAGATGGAATGATTCCACCTACCTATCACGGGCCTAAGCAAAAAGAATGGCCAGGGATAAATATAGTTACAAAGGCGACTCCAGATCCTTGCTCCTTTGTCCTATCCAATTCCTTCGCCTTTGGAGGCAACAACATTACTGTAGGAATATCTGCCCCAGAGCATTTTGACTTTACGAAATTTGACAACCAGATGATTGACGATGAGGTAGTGATTACCGGCATCGGTTGTATTGGCAATGGGCATCAATCCTTCGAAGAATATACTGCCATGCTTATAAATAACGAAAGTGAATTCCCTAAAAATGAGTCTTACCAAGGGAAGTATCATTCCATCTATCATGGGGTAATTCCTGATATTGATTATCGTCGTCATATGTCTCCAGACTTTTTTAGAAAAACCGACTTGATTAGTAGGCTATCTCTAGTTTCTTCAGGGTCTGCAATAAAGGATTCAGGGCTTAAGATATCTAGGGGAAATGAAGAGCGGATAGGCCTTATCTATGGGACCGGTACCGGTCCCATCTCAACTATAGAAAAGTTGAATCTTGAGATTTTACAAAATGGTTTACCAGGGATGAATGCCTTTTTCTTCCCTAACAGTGTCTGTAATGCTGCCCCAGGATATATCACTATGAATAGTCGGATTAAAGGAACCACCATTACCGTTAACTGCGGTGGGGCAACCTTTGCTTCTAATATGCTGTATGCTAAACTAATCCTTCAGCAAAATAAAGCCGATTATGTGATTGTAACGGTAGCAGATGATTACAATGAAGTGTACCACGCTGCTTATGATAGGGTTGGCCATCTTCCTGATTATAACAAGATAGAAAACTTCTTTGGGGATAAGAATTCAACTATATTGTCTCCAGGTAGTGTTTCCTTTATGTTAGAGCGCAAAGAAACGGCTACTGAGCGAAATGCAAAGATGTACGCAAAAGTGGTTGGAGGAGCCTTAACAGGTAGCCGCTCTTCTGATAAGGAATTAGAGGCAAAAAGAAAAGCCATCCTGGATGCTTATAAGTACACCCTAGATAAGATGAACTTAGCAGAAGAGGACATTGACGTTTACTTTGCTAGTCTAAC
>JGI20163J26743_11537779_pt1 | contig 10341 bp, 9 predicted proteins | sample TergutCu122P1_FD_26743 | JGI IMG/M metagenome (IMG submission 26743) | reverse complement strand
TGGTTACTGTCATCTTGTAAAGATTGAATATCTGCTCGATCACACAGATGGATTAACTGGGCTAACATCTGATGTTCTGGATTTTTAAGATTTTTGACCCATTCACTTTCCCCATGATGATACAATAGGATAGAAGCCCACGAAGATAGAGGAGAATAATATTTTAGAAACATATACCCATAAACGGAATGTTCCCAAACATCAGTAGTCTCAAATGCAACCATTCTATCTATTTCTTCTGTTTTATAGGCCCCTATATCATGCAAAAGAGCCAGGGTGCAAATATCATGCAACTCTTTGCTATTGAATAAACCTTGTGACTCCAATACTCTATACACTAAATAAGCCACACGCTTCCCATGATCGATTAATCTAGGGTCAACATCATTCAAAGCCTTTTCCATGATTCCAATTATATTTTTATTTGATTCCATCCTGTTCGTTCCTCATTCAAGTTCTGTCTGTATTTCTCTTTCTCAAGGTGTCAACTATTGTAAAGCATTTTTCTCGATAAATCAATTTTTTTATCCATATGTTTTTCAAACATGAGAAACAATACACTCTACCTCACCAGTCATGGTAAAATCGCCATATCCTGCTGGCAAGATGAAGTGGTCACCTTTTTTTATTTCAACATTATTAATCTTTCCTACACCTCTTAGCACACTCACCAACAAGAATGGATATTGCCAAGTAAACTTTCCTTCACTTCTTATTTGGAATTTGTATACTGAGAAAAATTCGTTCTGAATAAAAGTAGTAACCATGGCTCCTGGCAACATCTCTACTTTCCAGATTGGTTGTGCCTCGTGATGAGGAATGGCCATCACATCAACGGATTCTTTTAAATGTAACGGCCTTGGGTTTCCATTGGCATCCACTCGATTATAATCATACAACCGATAGGTAGTATCTGAATTTTGCTGTATTTCATAGACCAAGATTCCTTTGCATAGACCATGTATGGTTCCATTTGGAATATAATAGAAATCTCCAGGCTTCACCTTTACTTTCCTTAAAAATGAAGACCATTCTCCTTTTTCGATGCTTTCTTCTACTTGGGTTTTGGTGGTCAGATTGTGCCCAAAAACCATCTGGGCTCCTTCTTCGCAGTCAATGATATACCAACATTCTGTTTTTCCTAATTCCCCTGCATGTTTCATCGCATATTCATCATCAGGATGAACCTGTACCGACAAGTCATTATTAGCATCTAGTATTTTGGCAAGCAGAGGGAATACATCACCTGACCTATTGCCGAATAACTCTCGATGATTCTCCCACAACTCTTTTAAGGTTTTCCCTTGATATTCTCCCTTTGTTACCACACTTAAGCCGTTCTCATGGGCGGAAATCCCCCAGCACTCCGCGGTAACCTCTGAGGGAATATCATAACCAAAAACTTCTCTTAATGCTTTGCCACCCCACAGATACTCTTGGAAAGCGGGTGTTAAAAAAATTGGTTCCTTTCTCAATTTCAGCTCCTTTTTCTTTCAAATCATTCGGTCATTCAAAAAAATACCCTTTTGAACATCTCAAACATTATAACCTATTCCAGTGAACCACACATTGAAGACTGTTACATCGTAGCTCTCACCGCTTTAAACATCTCCACTACATTCTCTGGTGGAACATCTGCTAAAATATTATGAACCTGCTGATAGATAAATCCGCCACCTTTGTTAAGAATTTCAATATTTGACCGAACATGAGGAGCAATCGCAGAGATATCCTTTCCAGGCAATACCTCTCTGGTATCACAGCCACCACCCCAAAAGCTTAGCTTTCCATAAAGCTCATCTTTAATCTCCTTCAAATCCATGCCATTGCAAACAAACTGTACTGGGTTTATTGCATCTAATCCAGCGTCTGCCAACAAAGGCAACAGAGGGCGCACGCCACCACAACAATGTAAACATATCTTCATCTCTGGGTATCGTTCGTGTACATAGCTCCACATCTGCTTCTGGCGAGACTGGAAAAACTCCATATACACGTCTGTAGAGAATTGAGGGCCATGTTGAGTACCCATGTCATCGCCAAAACCGATGATGTCAATATAATCTCCCACTGCATCTAAATAAGCCCGTAAGTTTTCCATATGTCGTAGCATGGCAGCGTCTAGGAAATTATGAATACGTTCAGGATTAGCCAACAAATCACATAAAAAGTTATCCATACGAAAAGTAAACTGACCCAGCTCAAGCAAACTGCCACCAAAAATACCATAAATTGCACGATCTGTACTGCCTCGTGTTGCTGCAGCAAGTTCCCGGAGTTTTTTAGCATCTGCTTCACTTTTATAGTTGAGAGGCATTGGCGGACAAGGAACCGCTGACCATACCACGTCTTGCTGGATCTCATCAAAATCAGAGAACTCTTCCTTATCATAATCATCAGCAAGTGGGAACAAAGCCTGTTCAAAATAGAGACACCCCACTGGCTGCTTGGCAACAATTTTTCCCTGTGCATTGTAAATGAAGGCTCCTTCACTTGTACGACGCACATCTACACAAGCGGGTATTTTACAAGGGGTTCCATCTTCTAAGACCCAATCTTTCCAGTATTCTGGTTTCTGGTCAAAATCGCATCCCAGTTGGAAAGTATCCACATCAAACAAATCCAACACATCCCTTTCAACAATTGCCAATTGTTGTATAATATCATAGATGTATAAGGGACTAGGAGGTAAATCAAGATATTTCCTCAAATCCCTATAAGCAGTAACGCTTATTCCACTGGATCGGTGTGCATTAAAATCCAATGGCACTTTATCAGGCTGTTTAAAATTAAGAGCCGCCATTACTCTTTCTCTTCCTGTCATTCTTTCTTCCTCCTTTTAGGCTGACGGGAGTCGAACCCATGCGCCTATCTTATTCCAGCATCCTTACAATAGTTTATTCCAGTCCTGATTGCATAGAAAATCCCTTTATAAAGTACTTTCTAAGTACTATAAATAGAACAATGGTAGGCACAGACGTAAAGATTACCCCTGCCATCATGGCAGGTATTCTACCGCCTCCGACTCCTGTTGCTTGTGCCACAGCAACCATGATTGGCCTTACATTTTCACTGGAAGATAGAATCATACCAAAGAGAAGGTCATTCCATATCCAGGTTCCTTGGAAAAGCACTACCACAGCTGTTGGTGTAATCAACTGTGGAATATATATTCTAAAATACATGGATACAGGACCACAACCGTCAATCATAGCCGCTTGCATGATCTGATCATCCATACTCATAAAATAGCCGCGATAAAGGAACGTAGCAAAAGGTGTACAAATGGCAGTATAAAGCAGTATCATCCCAAACCTTGTGTCTATAATACCCAAAGTATTATACATCCGCATCAAAGGCACAAGATAGAGTTGGAAAGGGAAAACCGTCCCCGAATAAATCACTAAAAAGATAGCAAAAGCTCCTTTTGGTCTTAATTTAGCGATTCCATAAGCAGCCGCGGAAGAAAAGAGCACACAGAAAAACACCCCTGCGACCACATATATGAGAGAATTCACAAAATGTATCTGTAACCTATGATGCATAAAAATTTCCTGCAGGTTGTTAAAAAGCTCAAACCCTCTGGGCAGTTGATAGAATCTTGTTGAAATGTACTCTTCCTGTGTTTTAAATGCAATAACCAAAGTAGAAACAATAGGAAGAAGCCATAGGATACACAAGGATATTAAGAAAGTGTACACCGCTGATTTTACAATTATTTTTTTAATACGCAAAATGTTCCCTCCTATTTATTTTCAGCATGATCTACTTTTGAGGTTGCATACATGTAAATGGCAGTTATAGGAAGAATCAAAAGAGTCAAGAATACACCAATAGCCGCACCCATCCCTTGATTGTTCCTTTGAAAGCTTTCTACAAACATAGTAACCGCCAACGTTTCAGATGAACGAATAGGGCCTCCTCTTGTCATGATAAAGATAAGGTCGAAAGCCTTAAAAGAGTTTACAATCGCCATGCCAACAACAACAGTAGTTATAGGCTTGAGCATCGGAAAGATAACATAAATAAATGTTTTCCATCTGTTGCAACCGTCTAAACGTGAGGCCTCTACTTGTTCTGATGGTATGGCTGTTAGGCCCATTAAAAACAGAACAAGGTTCACCCCCAGTTGCTGCCAGCTCCATGCAATGAGTAGCGAGATATTATTCAAAGGAATATCAAAAAGCCAGTCTACTCGCCCCTCGAACCCCAAAAGCTGCAAGGTTTGATTCAATACTCCGAAATCCCTTGAATACATATTCCACCATATGGCCCCAATCGATACAAAAGAGATGGTTAATGGTATAAAAAATATTGATTTTATTAAATTTTCCCCAACGATTCCATTTACAAAAACTGCGATTAATAGTCCGAAACCAACTGCGAAAACCACAGTAAATCCTACCCAAAGCAACGAATTTGTAACAGAAGTAACGAAATTCCTATCCGCAAACATGCTAAGATAATTCTCAAACCCAATGAAAACCATTGGGCTGATTCCATCACTTCTATGAAAGCTCAAATGTATATTCTGGACTATTGGTATAACAAACATGAAGGTAATTAATGCAAACGCTGGAAAGGCAAAAACATAGCCCCATATGCGCAATTGTCTATTCATAAAGTAGTCCCCTTCTTTATAAATCTTGAGCATCCCAAGTGGGACGTTTTTTTGATAAAAATTTCGGAGAAATTTCTTGATTAAGGGAAAAACAAGTTGTCCACCGCTCAGTGCCAGGGATAACACGAGGTATCCCTAGGCACTTGAAGCGGGGGACTGCTTGTTAAAGGTTCAGCCTCGCAGGTACAGGCACACCAGCTTTGGCTAGCACCTGGAATACCTTAGTTCTAATCAAAATAACTCTCTACTAACCTTTGTATTTCAGTAGTAACATGTTCCACATCAGGATTTATGATAAATTCTTGGAACATTTCATTTACCTGCAACATAAGAGTTGTAGACATGTTTTCCCAGAAACGAATAGAAAGGGTGTAACTACCTGTTCCAATTTCCTCACTTAATTCCTGTTTGATCGGCATTAAGAAAGAAGTATCGGCCATATTGTTTACAGGGAAAGATCCTACATGTCGAGCTAAAAATGTATTGCCCTCTGGGCTCATAAAATATTCAACTGCTCTTAATGCTTCGTCTATATTGTTGCCATTTCTTGCCACAAGGATTGGGGATGGCTCCATAAGGATACGCTGACTTCCATCCATTCCTCTTAATACAAACATTCCTACATTTTCTTCTGGTACGCCAGCGTCTAGCAAAGTAGATTGCAAGTACCATGTTCCAGACATAATCATCGCAAGCTGACCATCATAAAATAAACGTGGCATATCGCTAAAGAAGTGTGTACTAGGCGCTGTAAAAAAGTCCGCTTCTATCATATCTCGCCATATTTCAAAAATTTCAACAGCTTCAGGACTGGTCCAACTTAGTCTACCGTGACTCAAATCGTTGTACACACTGACACTGTATGACGCAGCAATTTCTTGGAAAGTAATAAATGCCGGCCATTCATCAACAATCGTTTGGTTCAATGGAGTTATGCCAGCATCTCGAATGGCTTCACAATTGGAAATAAACTCATCCCAACTGGTTGGCGCACTTAAACCAAGCTCATCAAATATTACTTTGTTATAGAATACCACCCAATAGTCAACGCCCCAAGGCAGAGAATAAAGCTCACCATTCACTTCCCAAGCATCCCTTACAGCAGGTGGGAAATAATCACTAAATTTATCCCATATTTGGGTAACAGGCAATAACAAATCATTTCTTTGAAGATCTTCTGTCCAAGCACCTGCCCACCATGTAAAGAGGTCAGGTGGGGAGTCTGTAACCAATGCGGAGCGGATTGCAGCGGTATAAATATCTGTCGAGGGGTAACCAACAGGGTTTAAAGAAATCCCAGTTGCAGCGAACAAGTCATCGCTGGCCTCTAAAAAGAACGGATGGTAGTCTGGTGAAGCAATTTTATCGTGATTAATTGTAAGTACAACACCATCGCCAGGTACCTCTTGATTCTCCTCTTGTTCTTCAGCCTGCTCCACTTCCTCTACTTCTGTACCAGGATCTGCCTCTGCACCTGCATCTGCATCTCCAGCATCGCCACCACCATTACAACCCATCATTGTAAAAGCTAAAACGAATGCAAACAACAGTGCTACTATTTTTTTTAAAACTTTCTTCTGTTTCATAATGTTTTTCTCCTCCTTGAATCATGAATTTAGTTTGCAGTTGCAATTTGATTATAGTAACATATTTTCTTCCTTAACTCATTGACTTACTTATTCACTGTCTTTCAAATTCATCCTTAGGAATGACCTTATTGTGTTCCAAAAATACGATCCCCAGCATCCCCAAGACCTGGCAAAATGTAAGCATTTTTATTCAATTCTCTGTCTATACTTCCCACATAAATATCTACATCTGGATGAGCTTTTGATAACTTTTCAATCCCTTCTGGCGCAGCAATGATTGACAAAAACTTAATATGCTTCCCCCCATGCTCTTTGATAAAATCAATCGCCGCAATGGCAGACCCCCCTGTAGCCAGCATGGGATCCAATGCCAGAATGGTACGCAGAGAAATGGGATTAGGTAATTTACAATAGTACTCATGAGGTTCATGAGTGTCAGGGTCTCGGTATATCCCAATGTGCCCCACCTTCGCCGAAGGTACTAAAGTTAAGATTCCATTGACCATCCCAAGCCCCGCTCGAAGAATAGGAACAATGGCTAACTTCTTACCGGAAATCATTGGTGAAGTACAAGGCTCCATAGGTGTTTCTACTTCAACATCTTCTAATGGAAGATCTCTTAGCGCTTCATAACCAATCATTACTGCCAGTTCTTCAGTTAAATTCCTGAATTCATTGGTACCTGTTTTTTTGTTTCGTAAGATGGAGATTTTGTGTGCAATCAGTGGGTGGTTCATCTCAAAAACTCTGCTCATTTAATCCTCCTAATGGAAATTTTTTTATTTTATTTAGTTTTTTTGTAAAACATTAAACTCTTTATCATACAACGCCAAGATACCTTTTGACGCTTATAACATTATAATACAAATCATTTTCAGTGACAATACAAGCCAAAGATTATCCACACTTATTTTACTTGCCCTCGTCTTAAGATGGCCGAGCCAACGATAAATCCTCTTCAATTATTCGTTCAATCACATCAACCATCGCATGATTATTGTGATTTGCACAAATCCGTTTCACTTTTTTCTTCAAATCTTCTGGCGCATTCTCTGTATATATCCCCACATCAGCAACTTCTATCATCTCCACATCATTATATAAATCCCCGATGGCATAGATCACATCTTGGTCACTTTTCACCTGATGAATACTTTTAATCCTCTTCCCTTTATTGCAGCCTTTTGGCAGAAGTTCATAATAATCCGCGACAGTGCAAACTCCTGTCTCAAAGTAATTTGTAGTCGTGTATATACCATCAACGATTTCTTCTAATACATCTTTTGCCTCTTCTTCCACCTGTTTCAATTCTTCTAGCTCTCCATGAAAAAGCACCTTCGTCCATTTTTCATCTCTAATGGTGTCAAGCTTTGCAAAATCACCTTCTAGCTTACCTTCTGCGATTAATTTACTTGGACTAAGTTCTTTGGGAGACACAAAATAAGCCTCATCCTCTAAATACACTAGAATCCCTACTGATGGACAATTAACCAAACACCTCTTGATTAGTGGAATCAACTTCTCTTTTTCCAAAATATCCACCTCCACATTTTTGTCAGAAACTCCATCATACAGAAGAGCCCCGTTCAAAAATATAGAATAGTAATTCAAAGGAATTCCTTGGAGAATACCCAACGCGTTTTTCTTCGCTCTTCCAGTTGCCACTCCAAATCGCCCCCCGTTGGCAACAAAATACTCAATGGCTTTTTTATTTTCTTCTGACACTTCTGACTGTGCATTCAATAACGTGCCGTCAAGATCAGAAAGCAATATAATGTTTGAATATTTCATTGTTCAAATCCTCCCAAAACGTACGCCATCAACAAATCCACCATCAGCCCGTAACTTCGCACCCCTTCTGGTTGAGCATTGGCTCGCAGATAAGCATCATTTACTCTGGTTTGCAGTTCTGCAACTGGTCCATCAAACCTAGCCCAAAACTCACGATTGGCGGCCAGATCAGCTCTCACTCCTTCATCAAGGAGCTGGTACAATTCCTCGGCAGCATCAGCATCCACTCGCCTGAGAGCATTTCTTGCATAAATCCAGCCCAGCAAATAACCGCTGTATTGAAATTCCACTTCCTCTGATCTGATACAAGCCAAAAATGCGATAAAATTCGCCTCATCTTCTGGCATAAACCCAAGAACATGAACCAGCTCATGGGTGGCGGTAAAAGGAATGTTATAAGGAACCATCTGCCAGTTGTAATTCCCTTCAATGGTAAAGGGTATAAATATCCCTGAAACCTGCATGCTAGACAGAAGCCAAGAATTCATCATCGGTTTTGGCGGCGGAACATACCCGCTAAGAACAGGAATTTCATCAGCCAACCCTCTCATGGCCTCTCTTGAAGTACTGGCAACATCTACCGTTAATGTCATGACTCCCTCTTCATCACGAGAAACCAACGGGCTGACTTCATTCACTCTCTGGGTTAGCCACTGGCTTACCTGTAACAACTCTTCCACTGAATATTCTCTAACCTCTAAACCACTAACCTGGGCAAAAGAATCCCGATGATAGTTAATTCCACAGTTTACTACAAAAAGAAACAATAAAATGCTAACCACCAACAGGGTACTGGTCAACCACCCGAGGAAATGTAATAGTTTCTCTTCCTTAAAAATCATCTTAATCATGGTAAAAATCAAACTGCCAAAAACAAATAAAATCAGTATATATAATAATATCTCGGAAACTGAAAAAGGAAACCAGCCAAAAAAGCGCCCCACAGTGGTTACCAAGATAGGATATACATTGGTGCTGTACCACTGGGCAAAGCCGCTTACTCCATTGGCCAGCCCTGTGAGAATCCCGCTTAGTAACAAAGCGATTCCGCATAGGATTAGGTTTCTCTTCACAGCGTATCCTTTGCTTCTTTCTTTTCTATTCTGCTTTTTGTCGTTTCTCTGTCCAACCCTCATATTAATTTCACCTGATAACTACACATCTTCCCATTTCCAATTATAAACTTCTTCTTGATGATAAACGACTCCCTCTTCTTCAATGACATAATCCCCATCTTCAACTCGTACAACTGCCACACCGCAATTGGGAAATACATTTCCTGGCCAAAAGTTGGCCACGTCATGATTGCCTTTTATGTGATTGAGTAAGGCATTCAAAGTTGCTCCGTGAGTAACCACCAATATCTGCTTATCTTGTCCCTCAAACTTATTTTCCAATTCATCCAAAAACTCTCCTGTACGACTAGCCAGTCCTTCTAAACTTTCGCCTTCCACAGGGACATACTCTTCTGGTTTGGTAAATAATTTATCAAAAGCCCAGAATTGTTCCGAATCATTTTCCGAATCACAAACCATTCCTTCATAAACCCCAAAGCTAATCTCTTCTAATCGCTTGTCGATATACAGAGGTATCTCTCTGCATTCTAAAATAATTTCTGCTGTTTCTTTTGCTCGCTTTAGAGGACTAGTATATGCTAAATCAAAATGGATATGTTCAAACCCTTTTGCTGTACCTTTGGCCAGATGACGCCCGTAAGCATTTAAAGGAATATCCACACTACCTTGCACTTTTCTTGCTTTGTTCCAATCTGTTTGTCCATGTCGGATGATGTATAATCTCATGGGTTCCTCCGCTTTTTGCTCATTCTTCTGTCTTCTAGTATAGAATAAATTTATGCTTCGCACAAGATGATTCTAAAAAGAGTTTCGCTCGCGCCTGTACCCGCAAGGGTGAAACTCTGCGCCTGTGGCGGTCGCATCGCGACAAATACATTGTACGCCACAGTGCGCATCCACAGTGGAACGTTTTTTGCTTGATAGGAATATTTTCCCATCAACAAAAAAGTATCGTCAAATCAAATGACTTGACGATACTTTTTGTGAATCTTTTTTAAAACAAGGAACTTCCTTTAACCCTGCCAGTTGCTCGTTGACGGAAGACCTTTCACGCAAGGGTGAAAACTTTCTCAAATATTCCTAAACAATAACTGCTAATGCAGAGGCTTCCTCAGTTGCCAATAAAGCATCTCTTGCTTCTTTGGCGTCTCCGATTACGTATACTTCGGAAACTAATCCTGCAAGTTCTTCTTCAAGTGGATTATATGGTGTGGCTCCTAATGCCAGAACAATATTGTCAACCCCTTCAAACTTCACTTCTTCT
>JGI20163J26743_11537780_pt1 | contig 10359 bp, 6 predicted proteins | sample TergutCu122P1_FD_26743 | JGI IMG/M metagenome (IMG submission 26743) | reverse complement strand
CTTTTCATACTTTCATTCACATAAACAATGGTATAATTTTGTGGGGCTCATCCACAACCATTCGCATTGTATTTTTAATTTTAAAAAATGCTAATATGCTGAGACTAGGTCCTAAGAGCTCTTGTACAGGTGGGTTGAAGAAGTGAGATATACTGACAGTACCAATTTTGTATATTGTTGCATTGACAGAGTCTGTTGTTAGAAATCCAGAGAACTTCCAGATGAACTCCTCAATACATAGTATATACACAAGACAAAAAAATCAACTACATTTACCATCAGTAACATTTTCCTTACTTCAAAAGGGTGTTGCTTATTCCTCTATAAAAATATTAAATAAATTGCCACTATAGATATCGAAACTTTGTAGAGATACAATTACTTTTAAGTCTATACTAAGAAAATTCCTTGTAAAGAATCCTTTTTGCACAATAGATAAGTTATTATTTATAATTTTATGTTAATTAACACCTAAAGATTTTTAACTGTGTCTTATATTTTTAACTGTAAGGAGTATTATGAACATTTAAATTTATTAATGATGTTTTGGATACTGTATATAGCTGTGGAGTGTATATTGTAAAATCTTGTGATACACAGAGTTTGTATTCACACTTGTACTGTTGCTATGCATGTGACTCATGTTTGTTGTAATAGTTTGTGGCTCGTTTTGTTAAACTTTGTGATATTTGTGAAAGTTCATTATTAGGACAAGATTGTATATCACAATCCAGTATTGTTTATGACCAATTTCATATTCAGGCTGTCTGTGAACAGATGATGGATCTATGAAATGTGAATGTGTGTATGTATTCATGGATGTATGTAAATATTTATACCATACAGTAAACTAACAAAGGCACATCAATAAATATGTTTTATCATATGTTCAGTGACATGTTTTGGTGGCTTCTGAGACCATCATCAGGGTGTCATACAAGAATACAGACAGAATATGTCAGTTAATAGTATATGATAAAACACATTTTATTGATGTGCATTTGTTGGTTATTGCATAGCATAAATATACTTCAGTGCTCAGATATGGAACATATATCAGAACAGTTTGTGTGGGATTTATACATTTTAATTTGCCAGTACCATTGATAAGGTTGTGTAATTATATTTGCAATTTGCAGCATTCTGACATGGTGGAAGAAATGAAAGGAGAAGTAATGGAGCTAGTCGTAACAGCATGTGAAAAACATTCCACAAACAATGAAGTAAGTTAACATCCTGCATTTTATTAAAAGTAATACATCACTATGTACCCCTTGCAGTTTACTATGAAATGCAATCACAACTGTGTACGGACATTTAAAATTCCTGACTTACCAACAGGAGGAGACTTCAGCATAAGTCTGCAGTCTGTTAGTAACCAGTCACTGGGGGATCTCTTTTCTTCCCAGCATATTTACACGTACTGCGGGTGACTGAAACAGTCAGATGAAAAGTGATAACATTTCATTTATTAAACTGGGTGAAGAAGATGCTGTTTTAATTAATCTGACAAATTTGATTTATATATATGTCATGTGCAATTGCTCCACTTGTATAAAGAATTTCTGTTGTACTTCTTGCATACCAGAAGTTCACAAATTTCGTAAGAATTTCTATTGTACTTCTTGCTTACCAAAAGTTTACAAATTTCATAAGATTTTCTGTTGTACTTCTTGCATACCAAAAGTTCACAAATTTCATGTTCTTTTTATTATTGCATTTTTATGAGCACTTGAATCAACTTTTTAAAGTTTTTCTACAAGTTTATTATGGGCACCATTTTTAATTACTTATTGTAGTCATCTTTACTTTTAACTCTCCATAAACATGACAACACTTTGTAAAGTTCAATAAATTGTTCATAGGTTTATGACTGAGGTTTCCTAATTCTGCCATCAAATAGGTCCGCAGTAAACTCTTAATAAACATGCGTTCTGAGTGATATCAAGTACCAATAGGTATGAATCAGATCCACCGTAGCAATGTCTCTGTACCCTGTAGTCTGCACTGGCCATACATGTTGAAAATTGTGTCCATACACAAATAGACTTCTTTCAAGACAAGTCTCAAGGTAAATCTATGCATGTATGGTTCATGTCTCAAGACTTATAAGTCTGCCGTTGAACCTGTGAGAAAGTTGCAGCCACTTGACATTTTGCTGCAGGATATAGACATGCAAAACAAGTTTTAGGATATATGGGCCAGCAGGAGACTGTAGTCATTAATTTGTTGAGTCATTCCTTGAACTTTAAAAATCATTACCATATTTATGGTGAGTTAAAGGTAAAGATTGCTTTAATAAGTTATTAAAAACAGTACCTATAACAAACTTGTAGAAGAACTAAAAAAACTTGGTGCAAGTCCTAACAGATATTCGATAATAAAAATAGTGTGTAATTTTTGGGCTTTTTTTATGAAAGAAAAGTGGCATGACTTCACAAGACATCTGGTCAATTAAAACAATTTCTTCTTCACCAAGCTGAATGAATGCACTGTCATTGCTTTTGTTCTGATTGACTCAAGTCAACTGTACTGTGTGCAGATACGTGAAAAAAAGAGTCTTCTAGTGAGTGGGTAGTAACAGACTTTAGACTTACGTCCAGACTTTCCTGTAGACTTAGGTGTGTAAAGACTTGTTTTGAGATAAGTCTCCTTATGTGTAGGCACTTTAACATCATTGAACCTTCAGTGTCTTATAAATAAGTGTGTGGCAGATTTGTTTCTACATGCCTGTTTAATGTATCCATTCTGGCACATACATCATTTCTGAGTACCATCAATTTTGTTTCTAGATGAAAGCAGTTTGTGTGAAAACTGTAGCTGGAAATCATGCAGTTATGCTAGTATTGAGTGTTTGTATCATTTGTGTAATTTAATTAATTAATTTTATGTAATTTCTGATATTTTGGCTGTCCTCCATCAGAATTTTGTATTTTATCTTTCTGTGAAACCAAGTTTTATTTCCCCACATAATCAGCTTTAGGTTTGCAAGATTTGAGCTCCATTTGGAGGTGGCTATGAAGAGCAGCATCATCTGGAATGTGAGACCATATAATCTGGTATCAATGGATTAGTCTTTCAGAAGAACATTGTGCCTTCCACTGCGGGGTAGAAGAAGCCAAGGCGGAGACGGCACATTCTTCTGAAACATTGATATATTTATACTTTACATGGCATCACATTGCAGATTTATCTCAGACATTGAAGTACATTGTGGCTGATTACCTGAATAGATTTTAGTGCATTTGTAAAAGCTTCATGCCTCACATAAGTTTATATTGCCAGTTTTTCATTCGATGGTGTGAAGTAACTCTCTGTCTAATTTAATGTGCTGACATTTCTTTTCCTTGTTATTAAATTAATTTTCAGATGGCTGCCCGTATGATAAAGGAAACAATGGATAAGAAGTTTGGTCCATCATGGCACACTGTTGTCGGAGAAGGTTTTGGTTTTGAAATTTCATATGAATGTAAGAACCTGCTGTACATGTTTTTTGGTGGAAACCTTGCCATCTGCATATGGAAATGTTCATAGTTTTATTATCCCCAGAAGCACACCAGACTGTGATTTAATAACACCATGGTCATACATGATATTGGTACAACACACTAGGATTTATGATAACATATAGTATTAAATAATGCCAAATATTTTTATTTCATAAGTGTGAAAGAAGGCAGCTGAACTGTTTGTTGTGATATGCAAATATAGTCTTTTTTTGTAAACAATATTAATTGACTTAGTTTTATATCAGTATTTGCTTTGTTACCAGTTTTGAGTTGAGATTTTATTTTATCTGCATTTCTTGGAATGTCATGTTTATTAATTTATTAGAATAGTTTATCCCATTTACCTTCCAGTAGAATTAAATGTCTGTGGTGGGTATGAAAAATTGTATTTGTTTTTTGTTTGTAACAAGTTTGTTTGACTTGGCTCTTCTTTTTAAGACTGCAGTTTTACTTGATTGTTGAAGACTCACAATTTTATATTGTGGGGTGTTATTTACAGTTGTATAATATTCTTTGGTGTTAGGCCATTCTTGTTATGCCCCACATTTATAGTCTTACATGATCTTGTGTTGTTATGAAAGGTATATTGCATAATTAAAACAAATTGCAGGTGCAGACCTGTTGTATAACAAGGAACAAACTAGCATGTCTACTGTGTGTTTTAGTTCTCTTTATGTTATACTGCTAGTGGATTTTATGTTTTATGATCTGCCTTAGCAATAATAACATACATCCATTACACTCATGTGAGGGAAAAATTAAGTGTGGTTGGCTGGATTTCGAGTCAATCACCTGCTTCTCTTTCCAGCATACACTGCATACCTGCCATCTCCCAGCTTAACTTCCCGCTGCAGGAGTAGGAAACCCTTTATATCATTATTATTCATTCTTAACATAAGTAGTATTAGTGACTAATAAATTATAATAGATTTTATACTAAATAATACACTTACTTTATTTTGATAGGATTAAGTGGAAGCTAACAACAGACCCAGCTATCCTATTAATGAAGTAGGTAAAAGAGAGAGTGGTAGAACCTGCACTCACAATGAAGGACAGAGAAGTAGCAGTTAGTGGTAGTAAGAGAAAGTGTAAAGAGGGATAGAGCTGTGCAGCAGAGGGGTGGGGGAGAATGTGTTCATTCTGTATGTCCTGAATGGGACTTATTTCACGGTGGACTAACCTGTTCGCAGGATTACACGATTTTGTTGTGGAACAACAATCACGTCTCAAAATTTTCGCCACAATTCAAACTTCAATATGACAGGTTAATACAGACATTTTGCTGCTGGTGTGTTATGTCATGTGTTTATTTAAAACAGGTTACAAAACTTACTTATTTTTTTAACATCTGGTGCTGCACAGGACTTCAGAACTACATTACTTGCCATTATACTGATATTATTTGTAATGAAATTAAAAGTACAGAAGTGGAATTACCTGTAGTGGTGTTGTCCGTGAAGTCCTTGTCACACAGCAGTGTGAAAGTTTGGCCGAAGCTTTGTCCGCTGGGCCATGGTTCCAGCATAAGATACAACAGAAATATTGGAAACTGAATAAGCTAAGAAAATTGTGTATTGCATTAGGATAGGTTCAGTGTAAATTGTGTTTAAAACTAAATCTGAAGTGCAGTATCGTAAATTAAGTCTCTTGTTCATGCTTAAGTTATTGTTATTTATTTATTTGTTATATCTAGGGCCAGATTTACGTATAAGCTAGACAAGCTGCAACTTAGGGCTTGATGTTATAACAGGCTTCACTGAAAAAAATTAAGGGAATTTGTAAATAATGAAAATCACAATACATAATAATGACAAAAGTGCATATTTTTAGTGTTGTAACAAAATATAATAAACTAGTTCCTCAGTTTACAGTATTATTATCACAGAAACTGAACCTTTTTTTGTATTATTATTATTACTACTACTACTACTACTACTACTACTACTTTAACAACAATTAATAAAAATATATATGTATGCATGTAATGTATTTTATACATACCCTTCCACAAGCATGAAAAACTATGAAACCCCTTAAAAGTTACAGCATAAGGGCCACAACATGCTTAAATCTGGGCCTGTTTATATCTATCATAGCTTTGGATGACTCTTGAGGCCATAGTTTCAAATATCCTTGTATATTAATTTGTGCTGATTTCCTTAAAATATTACGAAGTGTGCTGTTATTTTTCTAGCTATTAGAATCAAGCACACCACTGTTAACAACAGTTTTATAATGTGAGAACTGTGCTCTTTTGGGTTATTATGAAGCAAGTAATGGTAATTCCTTACTGATGTTTCAGGACAACCTATCAGTTCCGTCTTCAAGGGTTCGGATTCTTGACTCTTGTTGATGGGACCAGTAGGTTGTCCAAAACATTGGTAAAGAATTACCACTACTTGCGGTATAATAACCCAGAAGAGCTCAGTTCTCACCTACTTCATGATGAAAGACTGAAATCATGATAGTTTATAGTGTAATAACAGTGTGTGCTGAGATAATGTTGTATTACCACAAAGGATGTCTATTTGTCTTAATCTGATGAGTTTTTTTTTTTCAGAGTAAATTTGGCATAATTTTGATCATGGTCTTTGCTGCACATTTCAGAAACATAACACTGGTCAAGAAAGATTTTGTCCCATGAGGAATAATGTCTGTTTCTGATGTATTTTTGGACGCTGAATTCAAATATGTTTCCAGAATTTCTCTATCACCCACACCTTTTGCTCCAGGTTAAAGGGCTGGAATCTTCTGCACCAGGACACTAATGTGTGTTTTTACCGTGGGCGCCATGAAGAATTCAAGGATTTCTTCTCCCAGGAAGATGGTGTCATGTTTTGCAATGATGTTTGTTTCATTATGGAAGTTCTTGGTCATGAATATATCCCAGATCAGTGGCGCTTGTTCATTGATTTGTCAAAAGTGAGCTTGAAGGTGGTTCTACTCCACAATGGAAATAGATTTCCCTCTGTTCCTTTGGCTTATGCAGCCAACATGAAGGAAAGTTATGAAAGCATGAAGCTACTCTTGGGAAAGATTAAATGTGACGAATTTAAGTGGAAGTTATTTGGTGATCTCAAGGTTGTGGCACTGTTACTCGGAATGCAACTCGGGTACACAAAATACTGCTGTTTCCTGTGCAAGTGGGACAGCCGGGACAAGAAGAAACACTATGTAAATAAACTGTGGCCTAAATGAACATCACTGACACCAGGGGAGAAAAATGTCATCAATCCTCCTCTTGTTCTTCTGGAGAAAATTTATCTGCCTCCTTTGCATGTAAAGCTGGGCCTCATGAAAAACTTTGTGAAAAGTATGGATAAAACTGGCGGTGGATTCCAGCATGTGAGGAATAAGTTCCCAAATGTGAATGACGCAAAAATCAAGGAGGGTATATTTATATGACCCCAGATCAGGGAACTGATGCAAGACAAACAGTTCAATGAAGACCTGAATGAGACTGAAAGAAATGCATGATTGTCATTTAAGAGGATTTGCAAGGACTTCTTAGGAAATCACAAAGCAGTGAACTTTCAGGATGTTGTGCAGGACCTGTTGACTAGTACAAAGCTATGGGATGCAACATGAGTCTGAAAATCCACTTTCTGGAGTCACACTTGGATTTTTTCCCAGAAAATCTCAGCGAAGTCAGTGACGAACACGGTGAAAGATTTCACAAAGATATTATAGCTATGGAAAGCAGGACCAAGGCAAGTGGACCTCAAGTATGTTGGTATACTGTTGCTGGACACTGAAGAGGGATGTACCTAACGCCAAATACTGGCGAAAATCATTCGCCTCTACATTTTAGAGGAAGGTTTCTGCCTGTTTCATGAGCACATAATGTACTATTTTGCACATTTAAATTTGTCTGTATCTTTGAAACTGTGACTGTTAGAAAAATTCTGTATACATATCTGAATTCAGCATAAAAAGTACTACTAAGTTCATCTGTTTGAAGTTCGTGGGACAAAGAAAAGTTAAATTTCGTTGACCAGTTTAACAGTTATTTTTTCTTCTGATAATGACAGCAGAATTTAAGAGACTTATATGAAGACACGTAAAATGCACTGCTTCCATGAGACGGAAAGACATGTATAATTATGTTGACTTCTGTGGTGCACATTGGTTAGATCCTGATAAATTGATGGTGGATAAATAACCAGCTAACTATCGTAAGTCCATGGAATAGAGTCATGGTTTAATAGTTAATAGCTCCTCAGTGACTTAGAAATTTCCTACATTTTATGGAACCTAACAGTTCAGTGCCTTGTTCTGAAGAGCACACCACTTGTCCCTGTACTGAGCCAGATCAGTTTGGTTTCCCACACCATCATTTTCTGTTTCTTATAAATCCATTTCAAAATCCTCCTGTCTATGCTTAAGTCTTCCATCTAGTGTTTTCTTTCCCTCAGGTTTCCTCACCAAAACCTTGTATGCACTTCACCACTCCCTCATATGTGTTACATGCTCCACCCATCCCATTATTGATTTTCTGTGCTGAATAACACTCCACAGGGAGTAAAATTCATGAAGTTCCATTGTACAATTACTTCCAGTTTCCTTCTCCCTTGTAGGCCCAAATATCTTCTGCAGTATCCTATTCTTGAACACCCTGAGCCCATATTCTGTCAATTGGAAAGCCCAAGTTTCACACCCATGTGTGATGACAAAATTACAGTTCTACATAGTTTGATCTTTATGTTCTTAGAGAGCAAACAGGAAGACAAAACATTCTGGACTGTAGTTAATAGGCATTCCCTGAATTCAGCCTTTTCTTCATTTTTCGTTAATGCAGTTTTGATTTGTTAGCATTCCAAAGTGTTTGAATTTTGCCATATTTTAAAAGAATTTGTTGCCTTTTTTATAACCTACATTTTTGTTGCGATTGTGTCCTGCATTCTGTTCATGAGACATAAATATATGCTTTGTTTTCTCAGCACTTCTAAACCAATCTACTTTTAGTGGCCAGTAAAGCTTCTTTGTCTCTGTATACAGTGTATGTTTTTGCCCAATCAGTGTAGACCCAAGCTGATGTGTCCCATTTTGTTTCTGTCCCTCCCGGTTTGCTTGAGCCCTCCTAATGACATTCTAAAGCAGTAGTGATAAATCTTTTATTGTTACAGACCATTCTAAACAGGGAACGTACCAGACAGGTTGCCCATTCAGACGTTACTGTACGTTTCATTTGAACACATTTTTGTTAACCTAACTTGTTTCTTGTAGATGCCAAATTCAGTGAGAATGTTAAGACGAATCCCCTTCCTAATTGAATCATATACTTTCTTAAGTTCTTTAAAGAGCTGATACACTGCTTCATTGTATTCCCAATGTTTCTCATATATGATGAGCATTTGATCTGTTACAGTGAAATATATCACCAATAATTTTGTGTACAGATGGAGTTAGCATTTACAGACAAATGTTGGATAAGATTTTGTATATAGTTGATAAAAGTTATATGCCTTGCTAATTACTCCAGTCTCGTCTGTCACCCTTCACGTGAACGGGTACAGTTATCAACTCCTTCCACTGTTGAGGCAAGTCTTTCTCATTCCAGACACAATAAGTTTATATATCTCAGAACTTACTGTCTTTCCTGGTGCTTGAATTAGTTTTTCTGGAAGTTGCAGGTATCATGCAGGTATTAAGGATTGACTGTAGGAAGCTTTTCAAAGGACACTCATAATTTATTTGGAATTCTGAAGTGTGGAGGAATGACTGCAGTTCTGAACATATCGTAGTATCATTATTTATTGAGTAACATACTGCCTTCAACTTTCATGTGTGGTTATAGTGCTGCTCTTCAGAAGAGCCATTTTTAGTTTCAATGTCTCATTTTTTACATATTACTCATTCCTAATATCTTGCCATTCTGTTGACTTTTATTACTATAATAAAAAATAAGTGTAATGAATGAATGATCATGACTTATGCAACATGGACGTACATTACAGTAATTGTGATTTAGTGTAATCTGAGGTACCAGTATGTATTTTTTAGTGTAGCATAAGTCAGAAATATTGAGGAACACCAATTCAGTAGACATTAGTAGCTTTGTAGCATCTAGTCACTATGTATTTATTACAAATTTTATAATTTTAAGCTTAAATGCCTGTCATCATAAACACATGAAGAATTTTGCCAAATAATATGATCACATTTGCATGTGGTATGTCATACTGATTAAAGCGTGTGGAACAAGTGATGGCCAGTACAGATGGTTTGTAACAATACTGTGTTGGGTTGTGACCATGTAGCATGGGAGGAATTTGTTCATTTTTCGGAAGAATCTGCAACCCCAAACATCAGGGTAGGACACAAGAGACAGTCTGTCAGACTGCATAGCTTTACGTACTAACAGACAGTATTCTTCATAGTCACTCCTGTAATAATCTCAAATCTCAGGTGTTTTTGTTGAAGTACAAGTCTTATCCAATGTGACATAAGTATAGGATGATAATAATGATAAAACATAGTTGTCATTCTTGTTTTGTTAAGGTGAAAGTTTCTATGTCCATAGTGTGGTCTTACCATAATACTGTATTACTTTGAATTTAAGACACACCTTTTTGCACATTTTTCCAGACTGATTATTAGGACGTGTCTTAAATTCAAGCCATTATTGCTCACTCTTTGAGTCTCTAAAACATCATTGTCCATGAAGAACAAGTGGCCTTATTAAAATAGTAAATATTACAGTCAGTGAAATGTATGTGTTTGCAAATTTTTTCTCCCCCGTGAAAATCCATTTTTATAAGTGGGGTGCACCTTAAATCAGAGGGCATCTTAAATTCAAAGTAGTATGGTATATACAACCAGTAATTCTCGATAAAGGTTCTTTTGA
>JGI20163J26743_11537781_pt1 | contig 10361 bp, 8 predicted proteins | sample TergutCu122P1_FD_26743 | JGI IMG/M metagenome (IMG submission 26743) | reverse complement strand
ACAACATAGATTTCTACGGGTAATAAGAAATCAATCTTTGTTTTAAATACAAAACAAAACATTGAATTTAACTATTTTTAGTATAGATTTGATATAATTGGAAAATAATGCAAGGCTGAGTTGACTAAAGTATGATTGTTAAGATATACTTTAGGTATATCAGTGCCCGTAGCTCAGCAGGATAGAGTAATGGAATCCGAGTCCAGAGGTCGCAGGTTCGAATCCTGTCGGGCACGCCATAGTTTTCTAAAAATGAAAAACGACAGAACCCGTGAACTGTGGATCTGTCGTTTTTGTTGTTTAATTTTAAAAAATAGATCCTTCGCTGCGCTCAGAGAGAGTATTCAGGATGACACCATTACATTCAGGATGGCAACTCGAATTACAACACTGAAACCATATCGTTATTCTTTACAAGACATGCATTAGCTTCATCAGTGTCTATATGAAACTCTAAAACAAAGCTTGATTTAACTCTTACTAAAACATTATGGAAAGTTAGTTCTCTAGCGCCATCTATATGGACACTTACTCTATCACCGTCTTTTACGTTAAATTTCTGAGCATCATCCGGTGACATATGAATGTGCCGATCAGCAACTATAACGCCCTCTTTTATTTCAACCTCTCCTTTGGGGCCAACAAGTATGCATCCGGGAGTTCCCTCTACTTGCCCCGATTGCCTGACAGGAACATTTATTCCCAGTTTAAAACTGTCGGTTTGGGAGATTTCAACTTGGGTTGCCGGTCTGGTTGGGCCGAGAATACGTACTTTTTCCAAGTTGTCTTTAGGACCTTTAATAGTTAATGTTTCTTCTGCTGCAAATTCTCCGGTTTGTACAAGATTTTTAATATTTGTCAGTTCATAATTTTTACCAAACAGCTTTTCTAAATCTTCTTGGCTGATATGTATGTGCCTGTTAGAAATACCTATGGGTACTAATAATTGTTTCATTTAATCTCCATCCTTTTTTAAATTTATTAGTTTTATTGTGAGAAGCTGTTATGTAGCCATATTGTGTAAACTTTTAATATATCTAATATCTTTTGGCACAAGGAGCCTGGAGATATTACATAGAGCAATAATTCTGGAGCATGTCCTATCTCCTAATAGCTTTTCCAGTTCATTAAGGGCCAGATTGGATGTGATTATTGTGGGCAAGTTTTGATTCAGTCGATAATTAAGAAGGGAGTAAATTTTATTTACAGTCCATTCTGTATAGTTGTGGGCACCTAAATCATCTAATATTAATATTGGAATATTCCACACTACATCCATCAAATCTTTTTCTGTAATATCATTATCGTTTTTATTAAAGGTAAATCTTAATGCATCCAGAAAATCTGGAACTACAACAAAAAGAAGTTCATGATTATTAAGAATCAGCTCTCGTGCTATAGCTGACGCTAAGAATGTTTTTCCACTACCTACCGGACCGCAAAAAAACAATCCTTTTTTTACCTGATTAGTGTTTACATCATTAACAAAACCTCTTGCTGTTAATAGTGCTTTCTTGGCCCTTTCTCTATAGGTAGGTTCACCGTCGGGAGGCATAGTATCGGGATAATAATCCAGGTTAAAATTACTGAATTTCGCATCATTAAAGCTAACATTTAAGTTAGCTTTTTTTATTTTTAAATCAAGTGTTTTTTGTGACCAGCAGTTGCAGCGATAAGCTACATCTTCACGTAAAACTATTCCCTTGTCATGACATTTTTCACATTGATACATTTTAATCAAAGCACCTCTTAGGTGATATATATCTCAGAATATTTATCATCAGAGAATTTATCAAGTGTTTTTTGTTTAGGTTTTTGTTTTGTATTAATATTTTTAGTTTGTCTCTTTTCTTTAAATTGTTTCTCATAACTATTTATTGCATCAACAGTTCTTAGTTGTAAGTTATCCCATGTTTTAAGTATGGAATCGATATACTTAAAACTTAATGCACCTTGTAAAACGGCTCTTTCCAAGGCTTCTAAAATAATATTACTGGAAAAGCCGTCAGAAAAACACCACTGAACGATTTTGCTGCTTTCGATGGGAGATAGATATCTTCCAAACTCTTTTTCAAAGGAGCGATATACTTCCTTTAAACTTTCAGAGGCTAAAACATTGTTAGAATGGATATACTCCTGGTTGCTTTGCTGCCATACATGCAACAATTTATCCCATAGATGCTCAAGTACATAAGAGCTTTTACCATGGTGTCTTTTGTCAGATGAGTGAACTACAGAAATTAAACCCTTTTCAATTAAACGGGCTAAAATTGCTCTTGTTTGCTCACTGTCCAGGGTCATGCTTTTTTGAAGCTCGTTAACAGTGGGATATGTTTGATCCAGGCAGTCTCTAAATCTTAGTAATTGTAATACTACTACCAGTTCTACCTCATCCATACCTATATCGGTATAATGTTTTAAAAGTAATTGGGATATAACTATTGGTTTTTCATTTAGTAAATCCCTTAAGGAAAGGCTGGAGTTTTTGTTCATGTTATTTTGCACCTCTGAAGTATATTATAACAGGATTTGTTCAAAAATGAAAAATTAATATTACCCTAAATCCAGACCTTGTACTAGGTTTTAGTTTAATAAACGATGGTATTTGATGTTTCTTGTCTGTTATTCATTAATTTTTTTTTGAACAAATCTCTCAATTCGTTTCATAGCTTCAACAAGATTAGCTACAGAGGATGCATATGAACACCGTATATGGCCTTCCCCTCCAAGACCAAATGCAGTACCGGGAACAACTGCTACTTGCTCTTCAAGTAACAATTCTTCTGCAAATTCTTCAGAGGTTAGACCTGTTTTACTTATGTTAGGAAAGATATAAAAAGCTCCTTCCGGTTCAAATGTATCTAAACCCATATCAATAAAAGATTTATAAACTAAACGTCTTCTTTTATCATATTCATGATACATTTGATCGATATATTCTTTACCGTTTTTTAGAGATTCAATTGCTGCTTTTTGGCCCATTATTGGAGCACAGAGCATGGTATATTGGTGTATTTTTACCATAGCTGCTATTAAAGGTTCAGGTCCAAAAGCATAACCAATCCTCCATCCTGTCATAGCTTGGGCTTTAGAAAAACCATTAAGAACAATTGTTCTTTCTTTCATTCCCGATAGGCTGGCAATAGAAATATGTTCTTTACCATAGGTAAGTTTACTGTAGATTTCATCACTTATTACAAGTAAATCATTTTCAATGATGATATCTGTAATAGCCTCCAGGTCTTGTTTATCCATAATTCCACCTGTAGGATTGTTAGGATAACAAAATATAATTGCTTTTGTCTTAGGTGTAATAGCTTCCCTTAGTTGGTGAGGTTGTAATTTAAAAGCATATTTTTCTTCGGTTTTGATAGGTACAGGTACCCCGTCAGCAAGGGTTACACATGGTTTATAAGAAACATAGGAAGGTTCACAGACTAATATTTCGTCTCCTGAATTGGTTATAGCCCTGATAGACAAGTCTACCCCTTCGCTGGCACCAACAGTGACTAAAATTTGATTTTCTGAACAATAATCCAGGGCATATTCTTTATTGATAGCTTTTTTCAGCTCATCTCGTAACTCAGGTAAACCCTTATTGGAAGTATACATAGTATACCCTTGAGAAAGAGAGTAGTTAGATGCTTCTCTTACATGCCATGGTGTTACAAAATCCGGTTCACCTACACCCAAAGATATTACTCCGGGAGTTCCGGCTACCAGGTCAAAGAATTTTCTAATTCCTGATGGTGGTATTTCTTGGATCTTTTGAGATAAAAATCTGCTACTGTCACTCATGGGGTAATCACCTGCCGTCTATCCTTTTCGTCATTCTCTAAAACTACATCTGCAAATTTATATTTTTTCAATACAAAGTGAGTAGTAGTGCTTTGAACTCCTTCTATTACTGCAAGTTTTTTATGAACAAATTCTGCAACTTCCTGTAAACTTTTACCGACTATCTGTACTGAAAAATCATAAGTACCAGACATTAAAAATACTGACTCAACTTCAGGGTACTTATATATTTTAGCTGCCAGTTCATCGTATCCCACATCTCTTTGAGGTATGACTTTTACATCAATAAGAGCAGAAACAACATCAGTTTTTCCGGCTTTAGCCCAGTTAATTAAGGCTCCGTATTGAAGGATTATACCCTCCTGTTCCATGGTAAGTATTTCCTTTTTAACATCATTTTCATTAAGATTTAACATGGCTGCTATTTGTTTGTAGTCTAAACGAGTATTTTTCTTTAGAATATCCAATATTTCATAACGCATTTGTATCCTCTCCTTTCGAAATGTAAATATAAAAGGACTATCTATCGTCAAGGGACGAGAGATAGCCCGCGGTACCACCCTAATAGGTAAGCTTAGCTTACCCACTTTTTTTCGTTAACGCGAAAAGACGTTAAGAACTTACTAAAATTTCAGTTCTAATGCTCCCAGGTGGCCTTCAGCAGTATCTTTACCGGTTTACACCCTTTCCCCGATTCTCTGTAAAAAGATTTTCTGCTTACTTCTTCCTGTTCATCACGGTTTTTTTATTAATTTTAGACCATTATAACAGAGATTTTAAAAATTCTCTAGTATTTTTTATTGAGCTACCCCATTTTTTGAATTTATTTTAACTTTGTTGTTTTTCAGGCTTTTTTATGCCAAGACGTTCTGCGGAATGATCTTTGCCTAAATAGAAGTTTATCCAGGAAGAAGTTTGGTACAGATCCCAATTACAAGGTGGAACGGTATAGGTGTCTAATTGTTTTTCTTCATCATAGTTCTTTAGTCTCGAATAAGCTCTTACATAAAGACATTTTCTTTTGTTGGGATGAACTTCACACCATCCGTTGTAACCGCCGCCGCAAGCTCCATTACGCTGGTTTTTGGGACATTGTGACATGGGGCATACGTATGCTAAATCAAACAATGCACAGTCGCCACAATCTTTACAATCATATAGTGTAACTTTTGATATGTGTTCAAATCCATGGTAACATTTTTCCATAGATGAACCTTCTACAGCTTTTGAAATGCCACGCATCGGGCCAAAGAAAAGTTTTCCCGGCTCAAACATCAAACCATGAACAAATCTGGAAACCCTATAAACTCCACCTACTGAAGTATCCAGAGGTCGTCCCTTTGTACTTGTCAAAGTTTCAGTGTTTAATCCTGTTTGAGGATCTTTTTCATATAGATAAAAACCATCAGGCATAGGGAAATCAAATTCATGGATGTAGTCCATCCAATTGGCACTTAATTCTTCACCTTTTTCTAAAATATATTCTACCTGCTCAAACTTAAGTCCGTGACCTCCAAGATGGATGCCATCAAAGCCCATACCTTTCATAAATGCATACATTTTAGCAGCACGCAGCAGCCTTGATCCCAGACCTTTATCTTCTGCATTTTTTTCTTCATTTAGCTGGGCTAACAATTTATCAGTTACAACACACCCCGGTAGTTTATTTTCATTCATTACCTTGCCGGCACCATAAGGTAGAATATATAAGTTGCCAATTATAGGTACATTTAAATTATTTAGCTTCATAAACTGAATAACTTCATGAAATTTTCTGGCATCATAACCAAGCTGGGTAACAATAAATTGAGCACCACCGGCTATTTTCTTTTTTAGTTTGAAATATTGTGACATAAGTTCAGATTCATTGGCTTTAAAAGGAGAAACAGCAGCTCCGGCGAAAAAGTCACTTTTTGCATGGGTTGTGACACCTTTGAAACCTTGTATCTCAAGACCTTTATTCATATTTTCTATTAGTCCGCAAATGTGTATCGGATCCAAGTCAAAAACGGGTTTTGGCCGTCCTTCATAACCAGAAACCGGATAGTCGCCGGTCATAACCAAAAGATTCCGAACTCCTGCTCTATCCATAGCATAAAGCTGACTTTCCAGTTGATTTCGATTCTTATCTTTACATGTGAAATGTACAAGAGGTTCAATACCTAACTTTAGCATTTCCATTCCAAGAATATCCGGTAAAATTGCAGGATTACCACCCGGGTTATCAGTAATAGTGATTGCATGGATTTTTCCGCTCTTTACAGCTACTTCAGCAGCCTCCATAGCAACTTCCTGGGCCTTTTCTCTGGCTCCTCTTCCCGGTACTACTTCCCATGTGATTGACATAGTATTTTTGTCCAATAAAGAATCTCTAAATCGGTTTTCCATTGATTTCCCCCCTTATTTTTGTATAAAAATATATTTGTAAATTTTTCAAATACTCAAAAAGATTATCATAATATTTTAATTTTAACTGAAAAGTTAACGATAAACAACTATCTTTCCAGGGTAAATTCATGGAATTTCTGGTATTTTATCATGCAAAAAAATGACTTTTTAATTACTAATTGTCAATCGTGATGAGATAAATGAGTTATTTCATGTACTTTCACATCATCACAAAATAATTCCATTGCCATAAAACAAATAAGGATAGTGCTATAAAAATAACTGTTAAAAAGTATAGAATCCTGTCTTTAACCGTAACTCTATCTTTTTTCCAAAATATCAGAGAGGCTGCAAGTAATACGACTGATGCAAACAGTAAGATATAGTTGAACCAAATATGTGGAGTTGCAAAGGTTGTCGGGAAAATCCGTGTTGTCACTGTAAAATAACGTATATCAAAAGCAATCCAGTTAATTGAAAACAATAATCCGCAAACCAGCAAACCATTACTTAAACGTGTAAAGAGATTGGATTCTTCCTCTCTCATATATAAAAACCTTATAAAAATGGCTATTGATGCTAATAAAAAGAATATTGTACTTATTGCCAATATGGTCATGCCACCCATAAAAGCAGTCATACTTTGTCCAAAGGTCTGTATTGTTGCATCCATAATCCAGCTTGTTGATATTTTTATAGGTTTGTCATTTTCCATTATAAAATAAAGCTCGTACATACCACGGGCTAATCCACGGACACTATCTGTGGCTGATATAGCCCTGAATAGATAAGGCTCTACTTGTTGGTATGTGATTACACTTTGCGGTCCCATACCCATAGGAATTACCCAGGTCAGTGTTATAGTATTTTCGTCGATTGCATCTACTCTCCAATTACGATACATAATATTTGCAGCTTCCATTATGTTGCCTTCAGGACGGCGTAAATGGAGAAAAGAGCCGGCTACACTTGCGGCGTTAGGTAAATTTTCCGATGGAGATAAAATAACATCCATGCTGTTGCCTATAGTCAAATCAAATATTTTGTCAATAAGCATATCGGCACCTCTTGGACCACCTTCTGCATTACTAAGAACAATTACACCAAAACGCTGTGACGGAACTATTACAAATTCCGTATTAAACCCCGGTAGGTTTCCACCGTGTCCAAGTGTAGGATAATTGGCAGCGTAGGTTAAAAATCCATGATTTGTTCCTCTTAAAATTCTGGGATTTGCATAACTTGGGCTAAGCATTAAATCTAAAGTACTGCGACTATTAAAAAGAGGGCTGGTTTCCTCTGGTGGCGGCATAAGAGCTATGGCAAATTGAGCCAAGTCGTTGACTGTTCCGGCTAAAGACCCTGCAGGATATATGGGTGAGTATACCCAGTGGACTCCATTAAATCCACCACTGCTGTCGGGCTGGTATCCTCTTGCTCTGTTTTGCATAAAGGTACTGTTGCCAAACCAATGGGGTTGGTTTTTTGTATTTGTCATTCCGAGGGGTTCAAGAATATTTGTCTGCTCGAAACCCGCAAACTCCATTCCGCTGATGTGGCTTACAACGTATGCAGCTAAAGCAATTCCAAAGTTTGAATAGGCTTTTGCTGTGCCGGGTGTATAAATTTGATTTGGTTGAACAGCAAGTAATCCCTCTCTTAATGTCCTTCTATTATTAACGGCTTCCGCATCTTGGTTACCGTTAAAAACAATTTCTCCAAATCCGGCAGAGTGGTTTAGCAGGTCCCGCATGGTGAATGTTTTTTCAAAATTAAATTGGCGAACAGCGTCTGCCGGAAGATATACATGTATGTCTTTATCCAAATCCAGTAAGCCTTGTTCCACCAACTGCATTACAGAAACATATACAAATAGCTTACCGATAGAAGCATGTGAAAAGATGGTGGTAGCAGGATCAACAGGTATTTGTTGCTCTATATTGGCATACCCATAACCACGGGAAAAAATAACCTTACCATCTTTAACTACAGCCACTGCAAGTCCCGGAGTAAATTCGTATATATAGTTTGCTACGAGTTCGTCAATTTTATTTCCAATTTCCGATAAGGGTATGTTGGTTGGAGTAGTAGCCTCTGTAGTCTCTGTTCCATAGGTCGGTGAAATAGTTGTAAATAGAAAGACAAACAACAATATTATTGTTAATAATTTCCCCATAGTTTTGCCCTCTCCCTCTCTCTGATATATAACAAATCCGAACCATTCTCCAATAGGTATAAGGTTCGGATTGTTATTTTTGTTGTTCTCATTTTTCACGACAAATATCGTTTACCAAATTAACAGCATTTTGTTCAGAAATAATATCTGCTTGCTATTGCTATTGTCTGTGGGTGGTTATTCGTCGGTACTATTTCTTATGCTGTTTCGCCCATCTTTTGAAATTTTTCATGTCCCCTACGCTGTTAAAAAATTCATTTATTTTGAGATTTTCAATTTGCTTTGAATTTAAACCCTCATATTTTGCTTCTTTTTTCAGCTTCTGATAGCTTAAAAGTCTGTCGGGCGCAAGGGTGCCATCATTCATTGCTTTTTGAACCGCACAGCCCGGTTCATTAACATGAGTACAATCACGAAACTTACACATCAGCGAAAATTCGTCAATATCTGCAAAGGATTTAGAAAAGTCGGCATTTTCTATGCCCAGCTCTCTCATGCCGGGTGTGTCAATTACCATACCACCTTGCTCAAGAACAATCAATTCACGTTTTGTTGTTGTATGCCTGCCTTTATCGTCATTCCGCAGGCCATCTGTTTGAATCAGGTCGTTTCCAAGTAGACGATTGATCAGTGTGGATTTTCCAACCCCAGATGAGCCAATAAATGCAACGGTTTGTTCTTCTTTGATGTAGTGCAGAATCTGTAAATACCCGTCTTGCTGTAAACTGGACGTTACAAGAACATCTACCCCAATGGCAACAGAATTAACTTCATTTAATCTTTGCTCTATGGCATCGGATAGATCCGATTTTGTTAGGACTATAACAGGTACAGCACCGCTATCCCATGCGACAGACAGGTAACGTTCTATGCGGCGTAAATTGAAGTCATTGTTTAAGGACATACATATAAACACTGTGTCAATGTTGCTTGCAATTACCTGATTGTCATTTGATGTTCCCGCAGCTTTTCTGATAAACGCACTTTTTCTTGACAATACCTTGTGTATAATAGCCTTGCCACTTGTGTCTGTATTTCGATCAAGCATTACGAAATCACCAACTGCAGGATAGTCGGATAAATCCTTTGCATCAAAGCGAAGTTTACCTGAAACTTCTGCTGTTAACTCGCCGTTTTCACACATAATTTTGTATATGTCTCTATATTGAGAGAAAACTCGCCCAACATAAAGGTCTGGATATAGCGTAGCTTCATTCAAAAATCTGTCGCTAAACCCGATTTTTTTCATATCTGTTTTCAATTTTATCCTCCTAAAGTCTTATTTGCAACTTATGGGAGGCTTATGCACAAGATTATTTTATGCAAACCTCCCAGTTTACTATCATCTCTCGTGCGTTATACTCAAACATTGTGCATTTCTCCTTTATCTTCCGAATCTAAATACTGTCACATTGTCTTTTCTGAAAAAGCAATGCAAACTATAAACAGTTTGACCATAGCTTTCACCAAATTTCCACTGTAACTTTTCCTTGTGTTTTCTTCGCAGTTTGCGGCACAATCCATACAAAATGAAAAACTTCAAATTTTGATAAGTCTAATAAAACTCTGTTCAAAATTTGAAGTATCATTCAGGTGGAGCCGACGGTGGGACTTGAACCCGCAACCTGCTGATTACAAGTCAGCTGCTCTACCGTTGAGCTACGTCGGCTTAAATTTGTCGCTTATTTATCGCTTCGTTTGCTTAACTCGCCAAAAGTCTTGTCCTAGAAGGCTTTGAATGATTAAAATGGAGCCGACGATGGGATTTGAACCCGCAACCTGCTGATTACAAGTCAGCTGCTCTACCGTTGAGCTACGTCGGCTTTTAAAAATGGCGGAGCTGACGGGAGTCGAACCCGCGATCCCCGGCGTGACAGGCCGATATGTTAGACCACTACACCACAGCTCCAAAAAATTTATATGGTGGGCGATGACGGACTTGAACCGCCGACATCCTGCTTGTAAGGCAGGCGCTCTCCCAACTGAGCTAATCGCCCAA
>JGI20163J26743_11537783_pt1 | contig 10373 bp, 10 predicted proteins | sample TergutCu122P1_FD_26743 | JGI IMG/M metagenome (IMG submission 26743) | reverse complement strand
GCTGCCAAAATCGCAAAAGCGATTTTACTTGCAGACCTTATGCAGCAGCTTAAAAAAGTTAGCAAAGTTGCTGCCGAGTACACTGGAAGTGCGCCTCGGGAGTGGGCTTCACTTGTTTTGCGGGTTATTTTCGTCCGAAAATATCTTGATCTAACTCATCTCGCTTTTGTTTTCGACCAAATATGCCAAATCGATTACGGTTTTGGTCGTGGTCAGTTTGCCCGCGACGGGATTGGTCAAAAGCGGTTTGTTCGCGTTTGGTTTGGTCTTGCTCAAGCTCTATGCTGCGGGATTGCTCGTGGTCGGGTTGAGTGCGGTTGGCTTGCGTACTGCGGGTTTTGTCATTTTGCTTTGCCCATTTCTCAACAATTACAGCGATGTCGTCGGTAAAGGCTTCTTCTCCCCACGTATTAATCTTAAAAAAGATTGCACCGCTTCCGCCGGCCGAAATTACTGATAATGACAATTCATCGCCAACTCCAAGAAGTGTAATGTTGGCACCAACACGCGTGCCGCCTATAAAGCTGTGCCTTTCATACACGCGCACGGCACAACGCACATCACCTGCTGTGAAATCGCTTCCGTCTTGAAATGTGGCAGAGACGCTACCGCCTAAAATTTCTGTATGTAATGTGTTTAATAGAGAATTGAAATTCCCGTTTAATCGATATTCGCTTTTCGCCATATACTATGCCCTCCGTATAACCAAGTACTTAATATCTCCAAACTAATCCAAATATGCTTGCGCAATCTGCACAAACATTGCAACGCCTTTGTGGAACACACTTTCATCCAACAAAAATTTAGGGTGATGATGCCCAAATACTTGCCCATCCTGATGCGATACAGAACTCAAGAAGAAATAAGCTCCCGGAACTTCATTAAGGAAAAATGACATATCTTCCGCACCCATTGATGCAGAGGTTTGCGGGACAACATCATCGCCGTATCCCAACTTTTGAGCGGCACTTACAACTAAATCCGCCATATCAGGATTATTGATTGTTATGTCATAACCTTTTTTATAATCAAATTCGTACGTAGCACTGTACGCCTCACAAGTATTTTTGAGCACTTGCTCAATTCGATTCGCAATTTTCGTGCGAGTCTCCGAATTGATAGAACGTGTAGTTCCTTCGATTTCAAGGTTCGTCGGAATTATGTTGCTTGCAGTTCCGGAATGAACCATACCGATTGAGACAACTGCCGGATCCAGTGCCGAAATCTCTCTTGCTTTTATCATATAAATTCCGTTTATTACTTGTACGCCTACTGCAATAGGATCGATTGAATTTTCGGGAAAAGCACCGTGAGCACCACGCCCGATTACTTTTATTTTAAATGAATCTCGACAAGCCATAACATTGGAATGAGAAATAATTATTTTGCCGGACTCATTTATGTCATTAAACAAACAGCCAAGGTGCAGCCCAAAGACGGCGTCAACGCCTTCAATAGCACCCTCGGCTATCATTGGCTCTGCACCGCCGACTGATTCTTCGCCCGGCTGAAATATAAGTTTTACTGTACCGTTGAATTCGGTTTTGTTTTCGCTTAGAATTTTGGCAACGCCGAGCAGCATTGCAGTATGAGCATCATGCCCACATGCGTGCATATTGCCGTTTGTGGATTTAAATTCTACATCGGATTCCTCCAAAAGCGGAAGTCCGTCCATATCGGCGCGCAGAGCAATAGTTTTTCTTGTCTTGCTTAAACTACAGTCTGATTCCAAATCAGCGTCTGAATTTGCATTTGATTTGCTATCGATATTGGTATTTGAGTCAGTGCCTGAATTGACATCTGCATTCGTAGCTGTGCCTTCAATTGTTGCCAAAATCCCGGAACCGTTTACCATCGTGACAAAGGTCACGCCCATCGCTTTTAGGCGATCCTGAACATATTGTGATGTGAGCGGCAAATCGTTGCCTATTTCAGGGATTTGATGAAGTTCTCGTCTCCATCTAACAACTTGTTCTTGCGTCTCTTCCGCTAATTTTTTAATATCCATTGACGATTTAACCGTGCCTTTCTGAACAATTTGCACTAAATTTGCATTAGAAATTTCCCCATTTGCGTTAAAATTTTTCCTTTAGTGTGCGAGGAAAATTCCTGCGATAGTAATTCATTCAATAATAACACATTTTTCGCGTCAAATGTACGGTTTTTGTTAAATATACTGGTGCTGAATTCGCGAGGTAAGTGCGAACTGTAATATATTAATGTATTGTTTTCAGATTATCAGGAGGTAGGATTTACTTTCATATAGCAAAGATGATACAATATCCTAAAATGAACACAGAGGGGCATAGCTGACTCAGATTTACAAACGAAAGGCGAAATGTAAATTGCAATATAGGATAGATAAAAGAAACGGTAAGCAACTGTCAATCTTAGGATTTGGCTGTATGCGCTTTCCCACCAGTATGGGACGTATCGACAAAGTGAAGACCGAAGCACTTTTGCTAAAGGCGTTTGAACGCGGTGTCAATTATTACGACACTGCTTATTGGTATTCCGGAAGCGAAGAAGCTGTCGGTGAAATTTTTGAAAAACTCGGCATACGTGAGAAGATAAACCTTGCGACAAAGCTGCCTCAAATAGCGTGTCATATAGCGGCAGATTTTGATAAGTATTTTGAAATTCAAAAGAAAAGGCTGCGTACAGGATATATCGATTATTATCTGATGCACAATATTTCTGACTTTGCGCAATGGGAAAAACTGTGCAAGCTAGGCATAGAAGATTGGATTTTAAATAAGAAAAAAAGTGGTGAAATCTTTCAAGTAGGCTTTAGCTTTCACGGCTCGCACGGTGATTTTATAAAAATGCTTGATGCCTATGATTGGGATTTTACGCTGATTCAGTACAATTACATCAACACAAATTATCAGGCAGGTGCTTTGGGACTTCGCAAAGCGGCGAGCAAAGGCATACCTGTATTTATTATGGAGCCGCTTCTTGGAGGCAAACTTGCCAACCTTCCAAAGGCTGCCGTGAAAATAATGCAAGAGGCAAAACCGGGCTCTACTCCGGTGAGCTGGGCATTAAACTGGCTATGGAACGATCCTGACATAACGCTGCTTCTATCAGGCATGAGCGAAAATTCGCAGCTTGAAGAAAACTTAGCGTTGGCAGACGTTGCTTTGCCAAACAGTTTTTCAGAAGCACACTTTCAAACAATTCAAGATGTCAAAGAAGTGTTCAATCAAAATTACAAGATTCCGTGTACCGGTTGCAATTATTGCATGCCTTGCCCTAAGAAAATAAATATTCCCGCATGCTTTGAAGCATACAACACGAGTTATGTAACGAATAGAGTAACGGGTATGTTTGGATATTTAACGAGTGCAGGTGGAATGTCAGAATTTCAGCACTATGCAAGCGACTGCTCAGGCTGCGGCAAATGCATAAGCGAATGCCCACAAAATATAGATATTCCCAAGGAATTAAAAAACGTCAAACGCAGGTTGCATTTCCCCGGCATGAAAACAATAGTATCCCTTGCCAGCAAGCGTATGACAAAAATTCGCGATTAGCTTAATAAAAAATGCAGTATGGAGTACTGTACTTTCCAAAAGCCTGCTTGAGGCTATGATATCATTGCAGGAAATCCAGTGGATTTCGCGGCACGCCGTTGACGTGAACCTCAAAATGCAAGTGTGGTCCGGTGACTCTGCCGGTACTTCCCACATCGCCGATATGTTGCCCTTGGAAAACTTGATCGCCTTCGCTGACGTGTCTTTCATTCAAATGTGCATAGAGAGTTTCGATTCCCCCACCGTGATATATTGTTATAAGATTGCCCATAGCACCGCGATAACCAGAAAAAGTAACTGTACCACCATCTGCAGCTCCTACGTGAGTGCCTCTAGGCGCAGCAAGGTCTACTCCGTTGTGCATCCTGCCCCACGCCGCGCCAAACCCCATTGTTAGTCTAAAAGAGTCTGCCGGAAGTGGGTGGATCAGTTGCCCTGTGCCTTGAAGTGGAGAATATCCATCGCCCAAAGGAGGCGTTTCTAAGTGCGAATCATAAGCAAAAGCCAGGTGCGAAGGTTGTGCTATTAGTCTTTCGTGAACTTCATGGTTTCGAATAACAAGCTGTAGATATTCCTGCGTGACAGGACAGTCAAAGTCAAAATTAGTATTTGCATCAATGGAACGAGGTTCTGCAAAGACAAAATAATGTTCATCAGTTTCCAAAAGAAGTACGCCCCAAGCTTCAAAGTTTAAGTTGATTCCTTTGTTAAATCTATGAATTGTGAAAAGTTCGCGTCCACGGTGAATGTGAGGCTCTGCTTTGCTATAAACAAATCTGATCGTAACAGGTGCAGCTGCATTGCCTTGTGGATCGTCCAGCGTAAATGTAACTTCGCCTGCGGAAACTCTATAGTTGCCTCTAAATTCTATTGGCAAGACAAGAAGAATTCCAAGTTCAGAATTCAAATGAGAGTAAATTGTGGGCTCGTATAAGTAATGAGCGTAGTATTTAGGATGTTGCCAAAACCGAACGGTAGGAGTCGGAAATGGATACGCCCTTAACCTATTGTGAACTTCATCATTGCGAATCGCAAGTTCCAAATATGCGATTGTAGCAGGGTCATCCAAATCAACATTAGGAAACCTGTCAAGTGGGATAGGCTCTACGAAAACAAAGTAAAATTCATCAGTTTCAAAAAGCAACACTCCATAATCTTCAATATTGCGCGCAGTTATTTTCGGGAATCGGTAAATCGAAAAAAGTGAGACATTAAGCGAATCTAAAAATTGAACTGGGTTGTAATCAGTCAATAAAGCTTCGGTCACAAAATGGTGCAAATACACTTCGTCCAAATAAAAGAAAGTTAATGTATCCGGCTTGCGTGTGTCAGCTGGTTCAGCCACCTGTGTTGTTTCAATGAAGCTGTATCTGCCCTCAAATTCTGCCGGCAGTATGAGTTTAATGCCGAAGCGATGGCATTCAAAAACATAACCATTATCAAGAACGCTTGACAAACCACTTGTGCCGTCATTTGCTAAGCCACTTGTGCCACTGCTTAAGTTATTATTCCCGTTGTCGCTCCCACTACCAAGCACAAGTACAAGGCAAACTGCCGAAACTATTAGTACCAAAGACAGAGCAATTGCCACGCGTGTATGTTTTTTGCTTTTAACAATGGAATCCAGTCTTTCCTTTAGATTTTTCTTTTCTTCGCACATCATAGTTGCAGCTATAGCTTTTGGTGCTGTGAAATTTGCAGAAACATCAAGGAGCACATTGCCGTAACTTTGTTTGTTGTTTGCATTGTTGACATCAAAACTTTGAATGACCGCTTCGTCGCAAGCCAGTTCACAGTTACGATCGATTTCTCTGCGTACAAACCATACGATTGGATTAAACCAATGCAAACAGGTTGCGATTAAAGTGAGCCATTTTACAATAGTGTCTTTTCGGCGCAAATGTATCAGCTCGTGTGCAAAAATAGCATGAAGCTGTTCTTCGGAATAATCTTCGTCAGGCAAAATAATTGCCGGGCGAAATATACCAAGCAACATCGGTGATTTTGCAAGTGAATTGCGATAGAGTTTTGGAGTCTTACCACTTCGAATTGACGTACAAGTACTTCTCGCTTGAACGCTTTCGCTACATATTTGCTCAAGCAAGGCAAGTGCCTCATCCCTTGCAGGACGATTACGACGACGATAAAGCCTTGCAAATATCATATAGTTAATAAGGTAGTAAAGCCCTAAAATCAAAACACCAAAGGGATAAATTATCATAAATAATGTAGTCAAATTTACAAGAGGGCTTTCTATTGTTTGCCTTTCTTGCAAATATGCCGGATTGTTAGTGATTGCAAGGTGTGAAATATCCTGTAATCTTGCTTGCTGTTCGCCTTGTGTGATAACAAAACGCGTTACGTTTTCACTTACAACAGGTGCAACAGGTAGAGGCGCGGTTTGGTTGTCAGGCAAAACGATAATTTGCGATATCGGCACAAGTAAAGCAATTACAACGACGAGCCAGAGATAGTACTGTGCAGATTTTGGCAAGTAATTACGCACAATCGGCTTTAGCACAAACAGCAAAAGTGCAAGCGCGCTGCCCGAAAGTGACATTATTATGATTGTACGGATTAAATCTGTCATTTATCTGTACCTCCTGTATCTTTGCCGCTTGTATGTTTGTCCCATTGTGAATTTATTCCTGTATTTTTGCCAAACGTAACTTCCTCAGTTGATTTTTCGCCTAGTGAGTTAAAGTATTCTCGCAATTCATCAATGTCATTTTCGCTTAGATGCCCGTTACGAACCATGGCAACGGCAAGTTTTTTTACACTGCCTAATTTTTCAAGCAAGGCTTTTTCTTCTTGAAGAATGTAATCGTCCTCCGATACAAGCGGAATATACCGTGCAACGCCGTATCGCTCTGCCGGTTCAATAAACCCCTTGTCGCGAAGTCTCGTAACAAGCGTGCCTGTAGTCGATTTGCTCCACCCTTTTGTTTTTTCGAGTTCTTCGCAAAGCTCGGAAACTTTATAAGGGCGAGTTTCGCGCCATAAAATTCGCATTATCTCTAATTCTGAATCGGAAATTTTAGTTTCGTTATTAATTGGACTCATATTGATTTTTTGTGATGTAATTATTGCAAACTCTAGCTACTCTTTGAATTACGCCACAATACCCCTTTCTGATTTTTGATTTCCAACATCAAACACAAATAACTTATTGGCGGCAGAAAAATGGCAAATAAATAAGTCATTAGCCGCCAATGTTGTTAAGTAAAGATGTGACTTCGATGCAAACTATGCTTGTAATAAATACTACACGTGTAAAATTTATTTGTCAATAGATATTTTAAAATTTAATAAAAAATTTCATTGTGTAAATTTAAAACAAATTTGGGATAAAATGCAAATTCAATTTGCAAAAAAATTCCTTGACAGCTTGAAAATTGTGTGTTAACCTATCTAAGCGACTTTATGACGACTATTAAATCTAAGGGCTTTTCTGAAAAGCTCTAAGTTTGGGTTAAACAAAGTAAATTTTAATGGAGGACAATTGAAATGCGACTAAGGATTACACTTGCATGCGGCGAGTGCAAACAAAGAAATTACAACACTTTTAAAAACAAAAAAAATAACCCGGATCGTGTGGAATTTAGCAAGTTCTGCAAATTCTGCAATAAGCACACTTCACACAAAGAAACGAAATAATTGAGGGCAATATAATGGAAAAATTAGAAACAAAGGACAGAGATAAAGATAAGGACGTAAAGAAAAAGCAGACTCCCAAAAGAGAAAGGGTGAGCTTTGCCGAATATTTGAGCGGTGTCAAAACAGAGATTAAAAAGGTAGTATGGCCTACAAAAAAAGAGTTGGGCGCATTTACGACGGTTGTTATTATTGCATGTACTTTTTTCGCGGTTCTGTTTGCGGCAGTTGACTATTCCGTGATGACGGCACTTAGAGTGGTGCTTGGCATAGAACTCTAAAAGTGTCTGATGACAGAAGACACAAAGGGATATATGATGACAGAGTTTGAAGATAAAATGCCGGAACAGTCGGAACAAATTGAAGAAACCGCAGAAGAAAAAAAGCCTGTAAATGAAATCTTAGGCAGCTATGCGAAAAATAAAGATTTGGCGCAATGGTATGTAATTCATACTTATTCCGGGCATGAAAACAAAGTAAAAATAAATATAGAAAAAATTGTCGAGAACCGAGGAATGCAAGATTTAGTTCTCGAGATTGTTGTGCCTACAGAAGATCGTGTTGAGATTAAAAACGGTCAGCGCAAAGTTAAAACCAAGAAAATGTATCCGGGATATGTTATTGTAAAGATGATAGTAACTAACGAATCGTGGTATTTAGTGCGAAATACACAGGGAGTTACCGGTTTTGTAGGGCACGGTTCGGAGCCTATTCCGCTTACAGACGAAGAAGTGACAAGAATGGGCATAGAAAAAATATACATTGACCTTGGCATAGAAGTTGGCGACACAATTAAAGTTGTAAACGGTCCGTTTGAAAGTTTCATGGGAATCGTGGAAGAGGTAAATATGGAAAGACAGACGCTCAGAGTCAAAATTTCCATGTTCGGAAGAGATACTCCTGTGGAATTAGAATTTGGACAAGTGGACAAAATATAGCAGACATGAAATAGAATAGAATAGAATAGAATAGAATAGAATATTAACTTGCTTTACAAGTTGCGCACGATCCAATCACAAAGCGATTTTTGGAAGGTGTTATATCAGGAATTCCACTTCTTTGTAGGTTAGAATTCTAAGGCTAAAGTAAAGGGTTGGTAATATAGATTATTAGAGAAAGGAGGATATAAAATGGCAAAAAAAGTTGATAGTTATATTAAGCTGCAAATTGCGGCCGGCAATGCAACTCCGGCACCTCCCGTTGGTCCTGCACTTGGACAAAAAGGTGTAAATATTATGGATTTTTGCAAACAATTTAATGCAAAAACCGCTGATCAACCGGGAATGATAATACCTGTTGTTATTACGGTATATGCCGACAGATCATTTACGTTTATAACAAAAACTCCGCCGGCAGCAGTTCTTATTAAAAAAGCGGCAGGACTTAACAAAGGGTCAGGAGAGCCAAATAAGAAAAAAGTTGCCAAAATAACCGTAGCGCAAGCAGAAGAAATTGCAAAGACGAAAATGGTAGACCTTAATGCAGCGAACATTGAAAACGCTACAGATATGATTAAGGGAACTGCAAGAAGTATGGGAATCGTAGTTGAAGGCTAATGTAAGTGGGAGGTTTGAAAGTCGCGGATGCGATTCGAACAAAACCATTAGTACCACAAGGAGGTAAAAAAATGCCTAAAAGAAGTAGAAGTTATAACGAAGCTGCAAAGCTTGTAAACAAAGACAATCTTTACGAAGTGAGAGAAGCTCTCGAACTCGTAACACAAATGGCAAAAGCAAAGTTTGACGAAACTGTTGAAGTTCACATTAAGTTGGGCGTTGACGGCAGGCACGCAGATCAACAGGTTAGAGGAGCGGTAGTACTTCCTCATGGAACCGGTAAAACTCACAGAGTTTTAGTGTTTGCAAAAGGACCAAAAGCAGACGAAGCAGAAAAAGCGGGTGCTGATTACGTCGGAGCTGATGAACTTGCACAAAAAATTCAAAGCGAAGGTTGGTTTGAGTTTGACGTTGTTGTTGCAACACCTGATATGATGGGAGTTGTAGGAAAACTTGGTAAGATATTGGGACCTAAAGGTCTTATGCCAAATCCAAAATCCGGAACAGTAACGATGGACATCGAAAGAGCTTTGGCAGATATTAAAGCAGGTAAAGTAGAATACCGTTTGGATAAAACAAACATCGTTCATACTCCCCTTGGCAAAGTTTCTTTTGGAGTAGAAAAACTACAGGACAACTTTAATGCACTGCTTGAGGCTGTAGTAAGGGCAAAACCTGCCGCAGCAAAAGGACAATATTTAAAGAGCGTAACCGTTGCATCGACAATGAGTCCCGGAGTAAAAATTAACCCGATGAAAGTTGTGTTTTAAAGAATTGAGTCTCAGATAACTCAAACTTGCATAAACTTATTCGGAACAACAATTGAAAGAAAACCGTAGACAGCGGGAGCGAAAGCTTAATTTCCCGCCGAGGTTCAATATAAAGATATTGACCTTGTCCTACGTGGAACAAGGTTTTCTTATCTTTTCGGAAAGGAGAGAAATATGTCAGTAGAAGCTCAAAAACAAAAACAATTAATTATTGACGAGATAAAAGTAAAACTGGAAAACGCAAAATCAGCAGTGGTAATTGACTATCTTGGTATCACTGTTGCTCAAGCAGATGCTATGAGAAAAAAGCTTAGAGAATTAAACGTTGATTATTCTGTATACAAAAACACGCTGGTGAAAAGAGCGATTGTAGGTACGGCGTATGAGCAGCTTGAAGAAGTCCTTGAGGGTCCAAGCGCATTTGCTTTCAGCTATGAGGATCCGACGTTACCGGCAAAAACTTTGAACGATATCATCAAAGAGTATAAAAAAATGGCGTTCAAAGCGGGTATCGTAGACGGAACTTTTTATGATGCCGTAGGGATTCAGCAAATCGCAAGCATACCATCAAGAGAAGAGTTACTCGCAAAATTCTTGGGAAGTATACAATCACCTGTATCGAAAATGGTTCGCACTTTCCAAGCGATTGCGGATGCAAAATCAGAAACAGGAGCAGAAGCGGTAGCGAAAACAGAAACAGTAGCTGAAGCAGCACCGGAGGCGGTAGCAGAAGTAGCAGCAGAGGCAGAAGCAGCAGCTGAAGCAGCAGCAGCAGAAGCCCCAGCGGAAGCAACTGAAGCTCCAACAGAAGAAGCAACTGAAGCCCCGGCGGAAGCAGCAGCAGCAGAAGCCCCGGT
>JGI20163J26743_11537784_pt1 | contig 10387 bp, 5 predicted proteins | sample TergutCu122P1_FD_26743 | JGI IMG/M metagenome (IMG submission 26743) | reverse complement strand
TGTCTGTGTCATTGGACCTTCTGGTGGCGGTAAGTCTACGTTTTTACGTTGCATCAATCGCTTGGAGGAGGCTACCTCAGGTGAGATTCGCCTAGGTGATGTGGTAATCACGGACCCCAAGATTAACATCAACAGGGTGCGTGAACGCATTGGCATGGTGTTTCAGAGTTTTAACCTCTTCCCTCACCTGACAGCAAAGCGAAATATTATGCTGGCTCCAATAGATCTAAAGAAAATGACCAAGGCCGACGCTGAGAAAAACGCATTGGCCCTTATGGCCCGAGTGGGGTTGTCTGATAAGGCAGATAACTATCCCCATCAGCTCTCCGGCGGCCAAAAGCAGCGTGTGGCTATTGCAAGGGCTTTGGCTATGCAGCCAGAGGTTATGCTCTTCGATGAACCTACATCAGCTCTAGACCCTGAGTTAGTAGGTGAGGTTCTTGACGTTATGCATGAGCTAGCTAAGGAGGGGATGACCATGGTTGTGGTCACCCATGAAATGGGCTTCGCTCGTGATGTGGCCGATCGAGTCATCTTAATGGCAGACGGCCAGCTTGTAGAAGAGGGTAAACCAGCGGACTTTTTCACTAATCCCAAAGAGCCTCGTACCCAGGAGTTTTTAAGCGCTGTTTTATAGTTTGGGAGCAATCCTAATCATACCATCAGATATTTTGAAGTTGAATAAAGTAGCTTTTATGCCATATCCAGAAGGAAATCTCAACATAGAGGTTTCTTTTTTTATTTGATAGGAGATTCCTGTGGAACTTATTATCAAGCAAAAAGCGTTCCACAAAGGATGCGCACTTCGGCGATATGCAATAGTCGCTAAAGCGACCGCCGAGTCGCAAGAGTCTAACAAGGCAGACTATATTGGTCTGTAATCAGGACTAGCGAGAGACTAAAGACCGCCTCTTACTTGATTTCTTGCAAAGACGTTAACCAAGTTAGGAGAAGCCATTGGTGAAATGTGGATAAAAAAAGATATTGACTTTTTCTTTGTGTCACGTCACAATTAATCACAATAGTAAAAAAATGACAGAACACCAAGGCGTACTTGAACTAAGTGGGAGCGAAAAGATGGATACAAGATTATGGTATAAACAACCAGCTAATTATTTTAAATGGACGGAAGCTTTACCTGTAGGGAATGGCCGAATGGGTGCTATGGTTTTTGGTGGAATTGAAAAAGACCGGATCCAGTTAAGCGAAGAATCCCTCTGGTCAGGAGGCTTTAGGGATCGTACTAATCCAAATGCCAAAAAAGAGTTGGACCGTATTCGCAGGCTATTAAGAGAGAACAAAATCCAAGAGGCAGAGGAGCTAATTAGATATTCATTAAGTGGGCTTCCAGAGTTCCAAAGAACTTTTCAGACTTTAGGTGATGTACTAATTGAAACCAATAATCTATCAGATGATGTTGTGGAATATGAAAGAATGTTGTCATTAGAGGATGCGGTAGCTGTTACCACCTTTAAAGCTGGAGGGTATAGATATAAGCGTGAAGTTATAGGGTCAAATCCGGCAGATGTCATCGCTGTCCATCTAAGTACAGATAATCCTGATGGACTTTCTTTTGACGCTCGAATTATTCGCAATAGATTCTGTGAACATTCTGGAAATATTGATGGAAATAAGGTGTTTGTCAATGGAATAAATGGAGGAGTTGATGGAATTTCTTTTAACACATTAATGGCAGGCCAAAGTGTGGGTGGAAAACAGGAGATTATGGGAGAGTATTTAATCTTTCGAAGTGTAAAGGAGGCGACGCTTTATATAACCGCTGCCACATCATTTAGAACTAAGGATACATTGGAAATGTGTAAAGATATTCTGGATAAGGCCCTTGAAGTGGGCTACCAATCAATTAGGAGGGATCATATAGAAGATTATCAAAAACTAGAAAAGCGAGTAGTTTTTAATCTTGAGGGAGATGATATTAACTTGCCTACAGATCAACGTCTGAAACGAGTTCAAGAAGGAGAATCAGACCCTAAGTTAATGGCTTTGTATTTTAGATATGGCAGATATTTATTGATTTCTTCAAGCCGTACAGGTAATTTACCAGCAAATTTGCAGGGGGTTTGGTGTGATGAATTTCTACCTGCTTGGGATAGTAAGTATACTATCAATATTAATGCTCAAATGAATTATTGGCCAGCAGAAGTAGCCAATTTATCAGAGTGTCATGAACCCTTAATTGGACTAATTAGACGAATGCATCCAAATGGAGTAGAAACAGCCAAAAATATGTATGGAGCTAGAGGCTTTACTGCTCATCATAATACAGATTTGTGGGGAGATACCACTCCTCAAGACACCTGGCTTGGTTCTAGTTATTGGGTAATGGGGGCGGCATGGTTATGCTTACATATTTGGGAGCATTATGAGTATACATTGGATAAGGATTTTCTAAGAGAAAACTATGATTTGTTGCGAGATGCTTGTCTGTTTTTTGAGGACTTTTTGATTGAAAATGATAGTGGAGAGTTGGTAGCTTCTCCTACCGTATCTCCAGAAAACACTTTTGTCCTGGATAATGGCAAACCAGCAACTGTTTGTGAAGGTTGCATTATGGATGCCCAAATCCTTAGGGAGTTATTTTACGCCTTTGAAGAAAGTAGTGGAATTCTTGAAATTCAGGATGATTTTGTTAAGACTATCGGATTAATGAAAGCTAAATTGCCTAAAACTAAGATAGGTAAAAATGGTGGAATTATGGAATGGCTTACAGAGCAAGTGGAGTACGAGCCAGGTCATAGGCATATCTCCCATTTATTTGGGCTATTTCCTGGTAATGAAATATCTCCAGAAGAAACCCCTGAATTGGCCAAGGCGGCTCGAAGAACTCTTGAATTAAGACTTGCTCATGGTGGAGGACACACAGGATGGAGTCGGGCTTGGATAATTAATTTCTGGGCACGACTAGGAGATGGAGAAGAAGCATATTTCCATTTAAATGAGTTATTAATCCATTCAACCTTACCAAATCTATTTGATGACCATCCTCCATTTCAAATTGATGGAAACTTTGGAGCCACAGCAGCAATTGCTCATATGTTAGTACAAAGCACCAATAACACAGTTACTCTACTAAAAGCCTTACCAAAAGCGTGGAAGAGTGGGACAATAAAAGGATTGTGTGCTAAAGGTGGACTTGTAATAGATTTGGAATGGGAAAATGGCCTGGCAAAAAAAGTTAGAATGTATGCCAAGAATGATTATAGGGGTATCATAATTTATGGTGGTAGAGAGGATGAAATTACTCTTAAGAGAGGTGAGGAAATCGAAGTAGATTACAGGCAGGAGTAATTGAACATCAACAAACAGTCCCCAACTTTAAGTAGGTAGGGCTAGGGGTGAGTTTACATAATACTGTAGAACAATTACATCCCAAAAAGGATATGCAAAAGTTGATATTTATAAAGAGCGAGGAGGAGCTATACAATGGGAAAGAAGACATTATTGCTAATGTTTATTCTTCTAGGTAGCATGCTCATACCTATCATCAGTATGGCATGGAGCCCACCAGTTCAATCCATCCGTCTTGTGACTGTCAATCCGCCGGAAGATTTGGAGGTTGTTCTTGTTACGCCTATTTATATAGAGTGTACGGATGGTGCGGTGAATCCTTCTCCATGGATTTCATCCCGCCTGTGGGAAACCAGCTACAGCTTTACGCTGACACGTTATGGAGAACGCTTGGACTATGAATGGCTTACTTTTCAGTTTTCTAGTAACGAGCTTGGCACTTTTACAATGGATTTACCCCTCCAAGGTGAATGGTCCACTGTTCTTTATATGAATTTGAATAATCAAACCTACTCTTTTCGTCCCTATTGGTGGCGCAACTTACGAATTCTATTGACATGGATTATCTGGTTAATATTGGCGGAAGCCTTCTACTTTTTGATATTTAGTAATCGAAGTAAAAGACATTGGGAGATTTTTGCCCACCACAATAGTTTAACTCAAGGATTATTCATTATTTGCTGGTTCCTTTTTGCTTTAACGACCATGGGAGGTATTTCTCTTCAATTTATGTTCATTGGGATTCCACTGTTTTTTGCACTCTTTGGACTTCGAATATTTAAGTTGGTTTTAGATCTTTGGAAACTTCCTAAGCTTCTGCCTGAAGTCTCCAAAGGACGTACCATAACTTATGTCTTATTGGCAAATTTCTCTAGTGGCATTATGATAATATTCTTAGTGATTGAAGTGCCCTTCCCCGAGGTAAGATTTCTATCCACAGGGCTCGCCTCAACGGCTTTTGTTATAATACGGGCATTGTTGTCTAAGAGAAGAAAAGATTTAGGTTGGAGGAACCATAAGCAGCCCACAAAGGTTTCAAAAGTTGACTACTACTCAGAAGAGTACCATAAAAACCCTGAGCAGTAACAAACTAATAAATAGCAAAATATAAATGAAAGAGGTGTAATAATATGAAAAAACAAGCGTTTAACCCGTACTTACCATCTTGGGAGTATATTCCAGATGGGGAACCCCATGTATTTGAAGGCAGAGTATATGTATATGGCTCCCATGATCGATTTGCTGGATTTGCCTATTGTCTAAATGACTATATATGCTATTCAGCACCAGAAGATGACTTAACTGACTGGAGATATGAAGGAGTCATTTACAAAAAAACAGAAGATCCATTAAATAAAGATGGCAGCATGTGTCTATATGCACCTGATGTCACCCAGGGTCCTGATGGTCGCTATTACTTATATTATGTCTTGGATAAGGTTTCTATTGTTTCTGTTGCTGTTTGTGATACTCCTGCTGGTGAATATAAGTTTCACGGTTATGTCAGCTACACTGATGGAACTCGCCTAGGAGAGCGAGAAGGTGATGAGCCTCAGTTTGACCCAGCGGTAATTACGGAAGGTGACAAGACCTATTTATATACGGGATTTTGTGGGCCTGGCGATAAAAGTAGAACAGGTGCCATGGCAACGGTACTTGGCCCTGACATGGTGACAATAATCGAAGAAACGGTATTCGTTGTCCCTGGAAATTGTTATAGTGAGGGTACTGGCTTTGAAGGCCATGAATTTTTTGAAGCCCCCTCTATACGCAAAAAAGATGATACCTATTATCTAGTTTACTCATCCAGCCCCATGCATGAATTATGCTATGCAACCAGCAAGCACCCGACTAAGGACTTTGTTTATGGTGGCGTAATAGTAAGTAATTGCGATGAGCATATAGATAGTTATAAGCCAGCAGATATGATGGCCTATTATCCAGGCAATAATCATGGTGGAATGGTTGAAGTTTTAGGGAAATGGTATATTTTCTATCATCGTCATACAAATGGAACATGTTTTAGTCGGCAAACCTGTGCTGAAGCAATTGAAATTCTAGAAGACGGATCAATTCCTCAAGTAGAGCTAACTTCTTGTGGCCTAAATGGTGGTCCCTTAGTTGGACAGGGAGAATATCCAGCTTATATTGCTTGCAATCTATTCTCTAAAAAAGAAGTGTGCACAGATCCCCTCCATTCTTCAGGGTGGATTAATGGCCGCTTTGCTAGAATTATGCAAGATGGCAAAGATGGCGAAGAGGAGATAGGATACATTGCCAATATGCAAGATTCTACCATTGCAGGATTCAAATACTTTGACTGTAAAGGATTAAAGCGAATTGGTGTAAGGACTAGAGGATATGGCCATGGCCACCTAGAAGTGAAAACTGCGTGGGATGGAGAGGCCATTGCTAAGATTCCGGTTTACTACTCAAATGTATGGAAAGAAAATGCTGTAGATGTAAATTTGCCTGATGGTGTTTATGCATTATACTTTGAGTTTAAAGGAGAAGGAGGAACTACCTTAGGAGCCTTTACCCTAGAATAATGCGAATGTATAATGACTAGAATAGTCGCCAAATTGACAACCAATCAGAATCCACCAATGCTAGAGATGATGTAATTGTTTAATTATAAAATTACATGAGTGTAAATCAACTAGTAGACTGAGTTCTCAGAGTCAGGGGGCATAATTATTTGCATTTGCAGGGATGCGTTCAGCATTTCGAAACCGCATATAATTATGCCCCCTGACTCGGGAACTCTATTTGACAATTAGACATATTAATTAAACTATAATCTCCGCATCCCTCAAAACTTCGAAAGGCCCTGGATGTATATGACTACGCTTCTTCCCAAAGAAGTCTGTATCAAAGGTAAAGGGAGAACCATCAGGTTCTTCGTAGCTCATCTCTGCATGATAACTCATACCTAGGGTTTCTGTTGTTACTAACTTGCATCCTATGTCAAGAAGGTTTGAATCACTTATTCGCACCCTCACTTTCCCCTTGTCTCTATCAATAATATCAACTTGGATAAAGGAGGTTGGAAGCACTTTGGCTCCCACTTCTTTTTTGTGGGGCCTTGCATCATTAAGGTATAGGTTGTTTTTGCAGCAAACTGGTAATTTTCTATGTTCATGAGGTATGTCGTCTTGTGATTCATCAGGTGCAGGATATTCGTCATATTGGGATGTGCCTACAGGAGTTTTCATAAATGTTGCCCAACCAGGGACACCATCCATCTGAATTGCCCCACTCCAAAAGCTAGATAGTCCTTCAACATTCTCATCCTCAGGATTACGGATAAAAATATTGTTGTAAAAGCGATTGTCGCCTCCCAGAATATGAGACACTCCATAAACAGCTGTGTCATGGGGGAAATGATAAGGAGTAGATCTTGTATGTTCTGTACAGGCCGCAATTTTGCCTAAAAACAGATTATGCACAAAGGCTCCTCCTGAGGACATGTCCTTTAATGCCCATTCTGATAAGAATAAGTTATGATCTACAGTGTAGGGTCCGTGGCAGACTTCTACCATGAAGTCCTCAGAGGAGTTATCATACAACACGTTTCTGGACACGTGGGTACCTTGAGCTTGCCAATCTAGCCACAAACCTCTATAACTATCGTGAATTACATTGCCAATTATTTTGGTGTCAATGGCAGCATGGAACTTGATGCCACCAACCTCTGCGCCGTGCCATTGGCGTTTGTGGTGCATTCTAAAAATATGATTATTTTCAATGGTGCAAAATGCCGAACCAAGATGTCCGACAATCCCTGCCTGTTCACAATCCTTAATAATATTATTGCGAACAATATGGCCACCTACGTTATCTTTATGCCAACCGGCGTGATGTAAAGAGCGGAAGATGACCTCACGTTCCCTTTGGGTTCCCCCTTTAAAACCAGTGCGACTCCATTCATTGTGGCCGGTGCTAATTTCTTTACCAAGGCTTATGCCTACATTTTTAGAATCACTAATAATATTGTCTTCAATTATCCACCCTTTGCTCCAATGAGGACCAATAAGACCTTCTTGTAGTGCAGTTGGTGGTGCCCACTGGGTGGCAGCTTGCTTTAAAGTAAAGCCCCTAACTGTAATATAACTTCGCCCTGGTTGCTCAGGCCAAAAAACAAAGGGACGCACATTTATTTCAACGTCTCCCTTACGAGGATCCTCTCCATGGAAGTTTGCCCAGATGGTAGTAAACTCATTATCAACTTCACAATACCAGGTGTATAAAGAAGCTGCCTTGTCACAAGAATTTTCCGTCTCCTTTGGATTCTTCACTCCATCAAGTGACATAGCTTCATACATGGATTTGCCATTTAGATAAACTTCTCCTGTATGAAAAGCCTTTTCTTTTTCAAAAAACCAATCACCACCAATAACTGTTGTATATGGATTATAGCCTCCAAAAAAATTATTTGAAATTACTGTTTTCCAGATATTTTCTTCTAAAACCCAATCAGTTATTATTTCTGCCCCTGTAATAATAACTTCTTCTCCCTTGGCTGATTGATATGTAATGGGATGGTGCTTGGTTCCGCCATTTTGGGGGTTAACCCATTCTCGGTACACTCCGGCATGAACTGTTACTACATCTCCAGCAAGAGCAACAGAAGCAGCTTTTGAGATACTGCGAAAAGGAGAGCCAAAAGTGCCCTCCTGATTATCATTTCCAGATTTCATAACATGGTATTCCATTATATACCTCCATTTTCCATATGCTATATACCTTCACTAAGTTTAACAATCAAAGCAAGTCCTCCACCTCTAAGCGCAGTGTAAGCGGATTCCAAGTGGCTGCCAGCTTGTTGACTCAACCTTAGGCCTCTTTGACAGGTAGGTCCTTACCTAATTTAACTTTTTCACTGAATCCCCTACAACTAATTCGCACTTAACAGTGTATATTCCATTTCCATTAATTTTTGATTCATCTTGTAATAATTCATGAATAAGAATACTGGAGCGATAGCCTATATCATGTAAAGGTAGGCTCATGGTAGTCAAAGATGGTTCCAAGTAGTCAACAAAATTACGCATATCAAAGCCAGCAACGGAAATGTCTTTGCCTATAATTAAGTTTAGCTCATTTAGGCGTTTATATACTCCCACAACCATAATATCATTCATGCAAAAAATAGCAGTGACTCCTTGCTCCAAGAGGTGGTCGGTGCATTGGTATCCCCCTGTAGGCTCCCAATCACCTTCGATAATAAAGTTTGGATCGTAGGTTACTTGGTTTTCCAAAAGTGCTCGCCTGTATCCCTTTAAACGGCCCTTAGTATGAGGGGAATCTTTAAAACCAGTAATAACCCCTATTTTCTTATGGCCCATAGAGATTAAATGGTTCACTAGCTGATATGCACCATCCTCATCATCTATTATGACAGAAGGGATAGATTTATCGTTGCTTAAGGCATAGGTAACAACAGCTGGAATGGGAATTCGCTCTGGCAAGCAAGTAAGTACTCTTTCATGACCAGACACATAAATAATACCCTCCACCTGTCTTTTCATAAACTCATTAATCTCTTGGTGAACCTCTTCGTAGTATTCTTGAGAATGGTAATATCCAGCATAGTATTTTTGGTTTAATCGCATATCGAAGAAGAGCATTTGGTAATCCTCTTCCTTACAATGTTGGGCAATGCCACCAATAATTTCAGGGATACTAAATACAGTAATGTCTTCAACAATGACCCCGATGCTTCTAGTGCTTTTGGCTTTCAAGTTTTTGGCAACATAATTAGGCATGTAATTAAGTTCTTCCATTGCTGCTAGAACCTTCTTACGTGTTGCGGCGCTGACGTTTGGTCTATTATTTATAATATTTGATACTGTAGTAGTTGAAACACCACATGCTTTTGCAATATCTTTGCCTGTAACCATAATGCACTCATTTCTTTAGTTTATTTCTTTTAATTATTTGTTATCTATTATCGCATGTTTTTTGCGACTGTCAATGAATTTTTGTTAAAAAGTATGTTTTATTTTCAATTTTATTGTGAAAAGTTACATAGTTTATCGATAAAATAATTGTTGAAATTGTGTGTGTGGTATGTTATACTTGGTAGCAACAAGAAAACCTTTAGGAGGAAAATTTACTATGAAAAAGAAAATTATAGCAATACTAACGGCTGGAATCATGCTAGCTGTGGCAGCGTGTGGTCCTGCAGATGATGCACCACCTGCTGATGACAATGGCGCAGATCCACCAGTTGAAGCTAATGGCGACGACAATGGTGACGACGATCCAGCACCTGTTGGTGGATTATCACCAGATAACCCAATTACAATTGACACTTTAATTGTAACTAGCCAAATGGCTCCAAACCCAACTAACAAAATCTCAGCTTTGTTATATGAGCGTTTAGGAGTTACCATTAATTATGAAATCGTAGCAGGCGAACAACAAGATACACGTATTGGTACCTTGCTAGCTTCGGGAGACTTCCCAGATTTTATTGCACAAAGTGACTTAGAGTTTAGATTAATTGAAGGTGGAGCATTACTAAGATTAGACGAATTTATCGACTCTGGTAATTTCCCTAATATTGCAAGACATGTTGCACCACACAGACAAAGAATGTCCTATAATGGAGATCATGCTGAGCATGGTATCTATATCTTACCAGCATATAATCGTTGGTATGGAGAGTTAACAGGTGGAACTCACTGGGGTACAGGATTCTTTATCCAAAAAGAAGTACTATCTTGGGCAGGATATCCAGACTTAACAGGCTGGACATTAGAGCAACATTTCGATTTACTAGAAGCTTACATGGCCGAAAATCCATATGATGAAAACGGCACTCAAATCCAAGGTTTTACCTTCCCAGTTATTGACCGTGTTTGGGGTATGACAAATCCACCAATGTTCTTGGCAGGATTTCCAAATAACGGCGGATTTATCGTAGATGAAAACTATGAAGCTCATATGTATGCAACTAGCGAGTATGCAGAGAGATACTTTAGAATAATAAATGACGCAAATGCTCGTGGACTAGTTGATCCAGAGACTTTTGTAAGAACAGGCGACATGTATCAAGCAGCCCTTGCTAACG
>JGI20163J26743_11537786_pt1 | contig 10390 bp, 7 predicted proteins | sample TergutCu122P1_FD_26743 | JGI IMG/M metagenome (IMG submission 26743) | reverse complement strand
AATTAACCGCTCTCTCCCATGTTTTTACTTCTTGTATCTCGTCCAAAAATAAATAAGTCTTACCATTTGGGTTGAGTTTACTTTTCACTTCATCATATAACTTCTTAGCCGTCCTCAAATCGTCATTTTGCATCGACTCAAATGTATAATATAGGATTTGTTCAGACGGAATACCTCTTTTGGCCAATTCCTCTATAACCATTTTAAGAATAGTCGATTTTCCACAACGCCTAACGCCGGAAAGCACCTTAACAAACGGCGTGTCAACGTAAGGCATTATCTTTTCAATGTATTGTGGTCGTAGAATCATCTCAATCACCTCTATTCCATTATACCGTATAATTACATGATTGCAACATGTTTTGCGGATATAATCCGATATAAAAACGATTCGTTTAATGTTTTTGGGGATATGTTCAAAAGCTATTATAGCCGGCTGACATAATACCAATAACGATATTCTGTATAGAGATTATCGCAATTTTTTTATAATGCCTTCTTTTTCAGCCAGTGTGCCTTTATCGCTAAAACATAAATCCATGTTTCGTGATGTTTTCGATAAGAGCAAAAATCATCGCACTTTTTCCTCTAAAGTATAACCCACTATACTTTATCGTTGGCAGTTGAATACGTCAAATCAAGCAAATAAAGGTGCTTGCGTTTGCTATTTGTATCCCTTTATTATATAATGAAATCCAAAAAATACTTCTGATTAACCGGCTGCTCAACTGGCTGACTAGCTTTATGGAGGTGTGAAATGTTTTTCTTAATGATACCGCTATTTATCGGCTACTGGCTTCTTGTGATGGGGGTTATGGCGAATTTGAAATATCATTTGCGAGAAGATTTACATATGCTAGAGCAAAATTCCTATTGCAATGCCAGTTTTCGCCAAAAGCGCAAAGCAGAGGGATTGTCTAAGGAAAGGCGACAGCAATACCTAATAAACTGGCTGCTATTTGGCGGTATGTTGATAGTGGTTTTCTTTTTGATTTGGTATTCACTATTTCCGCCACCACCGGATCCAGACCCCTTTTTATTTGATTGGAATGTCATGACTATTCTCATGAGGCTAGGGGCTGTATGCTTTGGCATACTACTAGTACTGCTTATAGCTTTACCACCAGATGACAAACAGCTTGTATTGAGCGATAGAGCGCAACGGCTATATCGTATCGCTATAAGAATTGCTTTGGCCTTGGCTACGGTGGCTTTTATTGCGGGAGCTTGGATATATCTTGTGGGACATTGGTTTGGGTATAATGAAAACATAGTGCGCAGGTTTATTGCCTTGGGGTTATGGCAGTTGTTTTGGTTACTACCAGCTTTGTCTGGTCGTTATTTGCTACTGGTTAATAGGCTATTTCCGGCACCGGAAGAAAAAAGCATATGATTATTTACACCTACTATGTGCATCCGTTTTGCTGATTATGGTCTGCCTGGACATTATTTGATCTTGGGAAACTTTTTTGACATAATTTACAAATTGTTTTTATTATAGTACTATAAGCCTATATAAAAATTTAGTAATTCTGCGAGGTGTAATCAAGTGGCAAACAGTTTCACTGATACACAGGATTTCAATTCAGCTACCACTGAATATCAAAATAATAAAATAGGATTGCCACTCTTTGCATTAGCCATTGTTCTTGCACCTATTCCATCAGCTTTTTTAGGATCATGGATATGGGGATCAGAGATACAAGTACCGTTCTTGATATTTATACTTATATTTGTTATATCACCCTACTTACCGATACCTGGTGCAATATTGGGAGTTATTATTGTAGCTCAGGACTCGAAAAAAGCTCCGATAGGTAAAACCAGAAGAATACTCGCAACCACAGCTGTTGCCATATCACTTTTTTATCTGGTTTTATATATTATATTAATGATATTCTCTTAGCTCTTGGCTTGGGATATGGAGTACTTCATAAGATTAGATATATAGAAAAATTTTTTATTTACTAATTTTGTTAAGATGATATAATATAGCTAAAGGCAATTGGATCCGCAAAGATGCGGTTGCCACTAAAAGTGTTCAAGGTTTACTTAACCACTTTGCAGTGTCAGTGCAGAGTGGTTATTTTTTTGTCCTAAAACTCAGGACAGCAATGATGAGCAATCCAAACATTATCAGTAAAGATAATAATTCGTATGTATTCACCATATACGCCACCCCCTTTCAACGGGGAATGAAGGTGGCAACCACACTCTGCAACTATCCAATTGCCATATCCATATTTTAACATATGGAGTGTCTTTTCTACAAGAAAATCAGCGAACCTTTGTTCCTTAATCTTTTATTAAGTTTTCCTTCAACAACTCCAACGCACTTTCTTCATTAGGGTCATTTGTACCGAGTTCGCCACGAAAAGCACGGGCAAGAATGGCTTTTTTCATTAGGTCTATTTTTTCAATGATGTTGTATAACTCATAAGCACGTTGTTCTTTTTCAAAAAAGCTATCAAGGATGCTAACGATTTCTTGTTGCTCGGGGAGAGTGGGAAGTGAAAGTTTAATGGCTTTCACATCTGCTAGACTCAAATTTGCACGTGCAACATCAACTTTATTTGTAAAGTAATAAGCAAGTGCAGTAGGCGAGTTTAAGTAATAATTTATAAATCGCCCACTAACTGTTTCTATTAATCTAATGAGACATACAGCCTGATTTATATTAGCTAGTTTATCAAAATCAAAAATAGCCGCACGTCCTATCGAAGCCCCGACAATGTTTAGAAGCAAATCGCCACTTTTGAGTATTGAGCGCCTTTGTATATCGTTTATCTTGTTATCCAGATATTTTTCTTTTTGCAAGTCGATATATCCCTCGCGGACGTTTTCGCTTGTAATAAAAAGGGTTTGAGATTTGTCGCACACATAATCAACACCTTGCCATTTTGGCGATGCTCCCTTTGTTATCAGCACAGATAACTCAGAAAGTGTTGCCTCCTCCCAACTCTCCATCCCCACCCCATTTTCATCACGCCATTTGGCGGTAAGCTCTCCGGTAAAGGCTTTGTGGAGGATGGCCGCCTTACGGGTTTCAAAGCTATCCAAAACAGATTGCACAAGTTCTTTAGCACGATCAAGCTTTTCAAAGAGGTTTTCTATGCACTTGACAATGCGATGCTGCTCGGCAAGCGGAGGGAGGGGAAATTCTACTAAAGCAGCTTTTTTTCCTGACAGCTCTAAAAAAGTTGTTCCACTCGCATATTTTTCAAGCATTTCCTTGCTATATTTTAAATAAAAATATAGATACTTAGAATCAAACACAATAGATGGTAAAAAACTCTTAAAACCTTGGTTTGTACAAAGTTCATTTTGTGCAATGGCAACATAACCTATAGGTGCTCTCGATGAAAGAAGAACTGTGTTCTTCGGCATTAATTTTGCTGAGCTTTTTTCTAAACCAAGAGATGTTATATTTTTCTTGCCATGTGATATATATATGCATTTATAATTTGACAAATCAGCTGGAGTAATCCATGGAATATTGCCTGCTTCATAATAATTTGCAATATTGGAAGGCGGAGTTCCTCCACCAATGATTTTTGTTATATTGCCTAATCGTGTCCACACCCAATTCCCCGGCACTTTATAAGGTTGTTCTTCCTCCGGCACTAGAGCTTGTGCCAATAGTTCTTCTTGTGTAAGTGGTTGCTTTTTCTTTGCCTTACCCATCAACCCTTACCTCCTAAACTCTTAAGCTCTTTAACCACACTCATAATCAAATCAGTAGCCTCTTCCAATTGTGCTACTATTTCTTCGCCACTTTCAATAGGATCTTGTAAATCATCATAATCCAAAACACTATCATCACGGATTAAACCCAGGTCAAGACTATCCCCTTTATCAGCAATCTGTTCACGAGCAAAGCAATTCCAACGCTCGTCACTGATTTCTGTTCTATCATTTGCATTATAAGCTTCTACAAAAGCATCAAAATGCTCACGTTTTAATGGTGCAGTTTTGCCAAAGTTGGGCATATTGGTACGCAGATCATAAAACCAAACTTCTTTGGTATTGTCTTTCTCTGTTGTACCACGTGTAAAAAATAACACATTAGTCTTAACTCCCTGTGCATAGAAAATGCCGGTAGGTAAACGCAAAACAGTGTGCAAATTACATTTGTCCATTAAATCAGCACGTATCTTAGCTCCGTCTCCATCTGCAAAAAGCACATTATCAGGCAGTACTACAGCAGCACGGGCTTTGCCGTCCTTCTTTAAGCTACGGTAGATATGCTGCAAAAAATTTAACTGCTTGTTTGAGGTATGATAAACAAAATCATCACGTGTGGCACGTTCGCCACCTTTTTTGGTGCCAAAGGGAGGGTTGGTTAGCACTACATCAAAATCCTTCATATCCTTCCCTAGATTGGATAAGGTGTCAGCAAGTCGTATCTCCCCTTCTATATCGTGCAACATGGCGTTCATTAATGCCAGACGATGGGTATCATGTACCAATTCGCAGCCGGTAAATGCTTGCTTTCTTTGAAAATCTTGCTTTTTGGTGTCTCCAAGATCAAAATATTTATCGGTACGCTCTTTTAAATAACGATCTGCAGCTATCATAAAACCAAAGGTACCACAGGCAGGGTCATTGCATTTTTCGCCGGGTTGCGGAGCTATTAGCTCCACCATAACATCAATCAGCACCCGGGGCGTGAAGTACTGTCCCGCTCCGGATTTTTTTTCGTTGGCGTTTTTCTCCAGCAAACCTTCATATAAATTGCCCAGACCTTCTGCTTTGGCAGAATACCAGTCAAGCCCGTCTATGCTGGTAATAATCTTCTCTAGGTTTTTTGGTTCGTCAATGTTAGAACGAGCTCCGGCGTAAATTTCACGAATACGCCCTGTACAGTTTTCACCTAAATGGCTCAAGAGTTCATTGTAAAAATGTTTAAGTTCAGTACCTTGTTTTTTTACAAGTTCATCCCAGCGGTACTTGGCAGGAATCTTTTCTTCACTTTCGGTCTCCTTGGTCATTTTCAAAAAGAGGATATATGTAAGCTCTGTGACATACTGATGATAGGTAATGCCATCGTCTCTTAATACGTTACATAGGTTCCAGAGCTTGGCAACGATTTCTTGATTGTTCATGCACTTTTCCCTCCGTCGTCATATAGGTAATCATTTAATTCCCGCAGGTAATCTTCCAGTTTGCCTGCGAATACTTTGTTGATTTTATCATATCCTCCCTCTGTTTTAAATGAACCTGTATTAAAGGTTTCACGGTCAATTATTATTTCGGAAATTAAGGTTTTTTCAATACGATTAAGCCAATTCAGCTCTTGTTTAGTAAATTTGTGATTTTTGCGAAGCTTGCTCACAGCACTTTTAATACGCTCTTCTTTGCTGATTAATGCCGACCCCAGAGCATAACGTCGAATGTATGTAATAATATCTGCAACAATATCTTCGTTTTTCAGCTCATTCCATGCAGTATTAAGCTGATTTTCGTTGAAATGATACCGATCAAGTTCCATTTTAAGGTTTTTTAAGGTTTCTCGTGTTAACTCATGGGGACGAGTACAAACCACTTTAAGAGCCGCAATGGTGTTGATATTGTTGTTTACAAACTCTTTAAATTCCTCCAGATAATCTTGTGGTGCCTTACCTGTACCATAACCACGGGTATGACCTGTTAACTCATCCCGGGTTTCAGAAATAACTACGGGACCACGTCCAGGCAATCTACCTTCCTTTAAAATTTCAAATAATCGGGTATTACGTAAAGTATACTCTTTTGCTTCTTGTACAGTCATGGTTTTTAGCTTTTCGATAAACTGTACAGGTTCCAATCCATTGGATAAATAAGTAAACTTTGCTAAAGCTTCTCCATCCAAACTCAGTTTTTTACGCTGGATTTTGGCAATAATCATATCAAGCTGGTTTTTGAGCTGCTGCTCTGTTTCCAGTATTTCCAACCCTTCTAACAAATCATCAAAAGAAGTATTTTGGTCTTTTACTACCGGTTTCATAGTACTTACAGGCTCTAAAGATTCATATACACCTACCGGGTCGTAAATTTCAAAGTGGGTTTTATTGATTTCAGGACAAAGACGAGTAGCACGTCCCAACATTTGTTCAAATAGAATACGAGATTTCACCCGACGCATAAAAATCAATGTAGTGATTTTGGGAATGTCAATACCTGTTGTAAGTAAATCCACTGTTACTGCAATATTGGGGTATTCATCATTCTTGAAACGTTTGACAGCTTCCAACACTTTTTTCGAGTTCCCTTCACCAATACTACCGGTAATCTTCTTGATAGCATCATTGGAAATACCCCTAGGTTCATATATCTCTTTGAGTATTTTTACGATCATATCCGCATGGTTATCATCCACAGCAAAGACTAATGTTTTGCCACTGTCTTCCGGATCAATATAACGTGCTATTTCCTCCAAAACAGTACGGTTAAAGCTTTCGGTAATCACACGACGATTGAAGCTATCAATCTCAAAGTTAAGCTCATCTTCTAATTCATCACTATTTGTTATCTCTCCAGTAATAGGGTCATAAATAGCAACCGTTTCACCGGGTTGATAGTTAATACCCTCATCACGTAATTTCGTACGTATATTATGAGGTGCATTATGATCTACAAGGCAACCGTCAATAACAGCACGACGGTAAGAATATTCAAATACAGGCTTGCCAAATATATCACTGGTATGTAATGCAGGTGTAGCAGTTAAGGCAATTTTCACTGCATCAAAATACTCAATAGCATTTCGATATTTACTCACATAGTCCATATGACTACGATAAAGCTGTTCCTCATCACTCATCTCCCTGTCAAGTACATAACCACGATGAGCTTCGTCCACAATAATCAAATCATAGTCTGTAACTGAAGGTCTGGTTTCCGCATCATTATCGAGGATTCGTTTTACAAGACTTTGGACCGTTGCTACATGGACTTTTGTCTCCTTTTCTATATCTTTATCATCAAGTTTTTTAATATTATAAATATTGTCAAGGGTCATCAAGTCTTCGATTTTAACTTCTTTAAAAACATCCTGGGCTTGTTCACCAAGGGCTGTACGGTCAACTACAAAAAGAATTCTTTTAAACCTATCTGTTTTCAAAAAGCGGTAAATCATACCCAGTACAGTGCGAGTTTTTCCGGTTCCGGTTGCCATTGCCAGCAATACAGTCCGGTTGCCATCTATAATAGCTGTTTCAGCCTTTTCTATAGCTTCAATCTGATAAGGACGCAGTGCCAGTCCATCAGGGTCCCTTAACAAGTCGTAGGGTGTCTCAATAATCTTTTGGTCTGCTGCAGCAATATCCTTTTCCAGCATATCTGATAATCCCTGGGGGCTACTCCAACCTCGTAATGCCCTTGGAATATTGGAAGCTAACCTTGCATCACGAAACCAGATTCCGGATTTTGTTTCAAGTTGCTCTAAATATGCTCTACCGTTGGTAGCAAAAAGAAATGGTACTTTATAGTCGCCCCATGTGTCAATCACATATTCCCTATGCTCTTCCTTAATATTCATACTGTATTCACGACACTGGTTGTCAATGATTGAAGGTATATCTTTGTAAACAGCTTTTGCCTCTACAATACCAACAAGTTTTAAACCGACAAAAAGAGCGTAATCAACATAACCTCTCTTGCCGGTAATAGACTCTGTCGGCCATTCTGCAATGGCTATATTTCTGCCTTTTTGTGGTCGTGTCCCCTTGGAATAACGCAGGTTTTCGGTATCTGCTTCCCAGTTAACTTCTCGTAGTTGTTTATCTATTTGATGACGAGTATCTTTTTCAGACCGTTTAAGGTTGTTAACAGCTTTATTTGCACGCTTTTTACGCTCTGTGATATCTACATTAGTATCAAGTAATCTAGACAGAGCTGCTGCTTTAGCCTTCTCTAATTCAGCAACAAGGGCTTCGTTTTCTTGTTGTAATTTTTTAAGGTTATCATCCTTTTTGTTTTCTTGTGGAAGCACAAAATCTTTTTCTTGAAAAGCATAGTCTCCGTAGGTCTGCATAAACCAAACAGAAAGAGAGTAAGCCCTTTCAAGAAGTACCTTAGCATCCTCTAAAGAATCGTAACCTTCATGAACAGCAATATTACGTTTGATACGCAAACTACGAAACATTTCTTTTATATCTTTTGGCAACATACCTTCATCGCTAAGAACTTTAATACGGTTTGAAAGTGTGTCATCATATTGGGGAAGTTGGATGCCATCCAACTCAAACATATATTTAACAATAGTTTCAGCCAACGCACCCAACTTATATAAACAAGTATTTGGGTCTGAATAAAGATAACTTTCGGCAAGGCCACCAAGCTTTTCTAATGCCGGGAATCGTTCTGCCAAAAACGAAAAATTGCTATTCATCGACCTGCCTCCTTCTTTTAGCTGTTAAAATCGGAAACTTTTGTCTTATTATATATTATCTTGGTGAAAATGTATATATATGAAGCGATATGAAATTTTCAGTTAAAATACGGTTAAAATGCAAGAAAGAATACTGAATGTTTTCTTGCATTTTATCTGTATACATGTTAAAATATTTTTTGTCATAGTAATATAAGGAGGTGTACATAGTGCCTAACATCAAATCTGCAAAAAAGAGGCTTTTAGTTTCTGAACGTAATAGATTAAGAAATGCTTCGGCTAAATCTGCTATTAAAACTGCTATTAAAAAGTTTGAAAATGCCGTAGTAACCGGGGAAAAAGAACAAGCCCAGGCTGCATATAAAAACATGGTACAAACATTGGACAAAGCAGTTTCTAAAGGATTTATGCATAAAAACACTGTAGCACGAAAAAAGTCCAGGCTTAGCAAGCAGTTAAAAGCATTAGTCAGCTAATATTAGACCTCAGTGAGGTCTTTTTTGCTTTTTCAAAAACAATAATAGTAATATAAAAGACCTGATTATTTAGCACTGTGCACTGCACCAGAGCTAAAATACAGGTCTTTTTTTACATTTATTAATTGTACTTACTTTTAGCTTTTTCTTTGTCTTGGATCTGGGCCAGATTAATTAAAGTCAATTCTAACATCCTTTTAGCATCGGAGGAAGTAGTTTTAAGTTTTAGATCCAGCTTATATAAAGTATCTAAGATAGCTGCTAGTTTTTCAATATTAAAACCTCTAACCTGTTTACCTAGCTTCCCTAATACAAAAAAAGGAATACCAAGTTTTTGGCATAGTTCTTTTTCTGACAGTCCTTTTTTACTGTATACCAAATATTGAAGCATTTGTCTGTAATGTCTTGCTAACATATAGTTTACGAGTATTGGGGACTCTCCAAGCTCTAATAAGTCGTTTAATCCTTTTAGGGCTTTAGCAAGTTCCCGCTCCGCCAGATAGTCAATTACTTGAAAAATCCCCGTATCTAAAGTTTTTGCAAGTACCTCTTCAACATCATCTAATTTTAAGACTTCCTTGTTGCCAACATATAAACAAATTTTCTTTATTTCATTTGTAAGGAAATATAAATCTCCCTTAGCAGATGCTGCTAAAAGATTTACTAAACCCGCATCGGGCTTTTTATTATAAAGTGCAAACTCTTTGTTGATCCATTTTAAAAGATGGATACCTTTGGGCGTTTCACAATCCAAAACTTCTCCGCTTTCACACAACCTTTTATACATCTTACTCCTTTTATCCACACTATTTCCAGATACAAAGATCAGACATGTGGTAGGGTTGGGATCAGCCAGATATTCCATGAAATATTTATATTCATTGTCACTAAAGATACCGGGTTTAAAAATATTTTCATCTTTAGTAACAAGTAATCTTTTCTCAGAAAAAAAAGGTATTGAGTTTGCTGCATCTATAATTTCTTTCAAAGATGTAACCTTGTCATATTTTTGGTAGTTAAAATCACCATTATCCCCTTGTAGTAAGGTTTTTTTGAAATTTTCAACAAGACTATCTTTTAGAAAATCATTATCACCTATTAATAAATATATAGGTTGAACTTTTCCATTTTTTAATTCTGCTAAGGTATTGTTTAAATCTGCCATACCTTTTTCCGCCTTTCGGTATTAAATTTTCCATCAATTAATATAGATATTAACAAAAATATCTATTATGGAACAGCATTATTTTTTTTGAAAAATAATGGCTGATGTAAAGAATTGTTTTAATTCTCTACATCAGCCTTAGTTTGTTACAATTTTACTTTCTTTTCTTTATTTTAACTCAAGGCCGTAAGAAAGTTTCAAAATAGCACAGTTGATATTATAGAATATCTCCCGGCCTGGAGTTTGGTCTTTCTAAAACTGTCCAGTCTCTAGGTGCTCTGAGCTCTGTCCATGTTTCATTTACTCCATTTTCTTTCATTTCAAAGTCATGGGAGTTTGTAGCTTCCTGGATATACAGATAGAACCATGCATTTTGAT
>JGI20163J26743_11537787_pt1 | contig 10394 bp, 21 predicted proteins | sample TergutCu122P1_FD_26743 | JGI IMG/M metagenome (IMG submission 26743) | reverse complement strand
TATTTTTCATCTTTAAGGTTTTCGATTCGTTTTTTATTATCCATCATATGTTGGATTATATAACTTTTACCGCAACTTTGCAAGGTCTTAGGACAGGTCTATTATAAATCACCTAATCGCAATTTATTCAATTTCTTGCGGTAATCCTCGCACAATTCCGCTTGATCTGCTACAATTTGCGGCATATCCCAAGCGTGGGCTTCGAGTTGCATGACGGTGTTTACAATCATATCTAATTCAGCCTTAACGTCATCAATGATACTGCTAACCATATTGGATGCTGCAAGGTTTTTGTTGTCGAATAGCTCTATAGCAATATCGGAGTACAACGCAAGCGTTTTTCGCTCCCACGCTTCATACTCCGCAAAAGCTTTTTGAAGTATTTCTACGGTATCAGATTGCCGCATTTCTCGGCGGTTTCTGTCACCAAGTAATGGTATGGCAATATTCGCGCTTTCGGGAATTTCGTCAGGTAAAAATACGCTATATGTCTCGATAGCATACTTCTTGACCTTGCGCATTTCAGCACTTTCTGATATATACTGGAATTCATGAAGTAGTGCGTATCCGTCCAACGCAATAAACCACATTACGGACGCAAGTTCTGCGTGTAGTTGTATGGCTGTGTGGTAATTATTTACTATTTTTTGTAGTAGTTGTGCTGACATAAGTTACACCTACTTTAAAGGAGGTATTTATGAATAATCAAGAACTTTTACCGTGTCCGTTTTGTGGGGGCAAAGCAAAATTGTGGGATTCTCCATTTGACTATTTTGTAGCTTGCAATAAATGCAAGTCAAGAACGGGCGATCATTCTAAAAATATGGAACATAGAACTTGTGAAGAAGCAAGTGGTAGTGCAATTCAGGCATGGAATAAGCGCATATAGCCACGATAAGCCGCCCCACTAAGAGGCGGCTTGATCTGTCTTAGCGTCTAGTACTTCCTGGGCCGATTCCGGTATCATTGTGCGTAGTGCGATCTGCCCTATCGTTTCTATCGCCTCTAGCATCATATCTAGCTTCATCTTGTCTTGGCATGATTGGTGTATGCGGTGGGTAAACGTCATTACGCCTGTTATTCATCATGCGCCTAGCTGTTTCGGCGGCTGCGTCTGCGGCAGCTCTTGCCATGTCGTCATAGTCTGCCCTATCATCGTCTTGCCAGTCATCCATAGCTGCCCGTCTGCCATAACGACGTGTGCGCGCTGTTTTTCTATGATCACGTCTACCGCCACCGCCACGGAATACTCCGCGTCTGTCTACAACGTCATCGTAATCGTCACCTGTAACATGTGGCAAAATTCTATCCACTAAATCCATTGCGTCGTTGACCATGTCCATGCGATTGTCGTTGCGATAGTCATTATAGCGATCATTACGACGATTATTGCGGTAGTCGCCCCTGTAGTCGTTGAGGTCGTCATCACTTGTATAACGGTCACTACGATCTCCGTACATGCGATTATGTGATTCAATAGTTCTCATTGCTTTTTCTTTCATGTCGGTAAGCATATGTCGCCTACGGGCATTGTTGACCGTTTTGGGATTAGCTAAATCTGCATTTACAGCAGCTAGAGTAGCTTCCGCATGGTGTCTCGCTTTGTCATGTTCATGTCTCATAATATCTGCTCCTTAATTTATATTCCGTAGCCTTACCTACGGTATTTTATATAATCCCAAAGGAATTATTGACTTATTTAGTTTAGTGTGTATAATTGATTTCACTAGACATTGCTCACAATTTCAATTAACGCTTGCAGAATTATGTCCACATCTTGCATTGTGTTGAATTTCCCAAAACTAAAACGTATGACTTGACGCGCATTCCCGCCAATGGCTTCAATAACATGCGAATGCCCCGGATTCCCACAAGACCCCTGCGAAACGTATATACCACGGGCAGACAACATCTGCATGAGCCAGCCGCCGTCTATGCCCTCAAATTCAACGCTCAACACATGTGTTTCGATCTCGGGCGTATTTATTCTTACATTATCAAAAGCACGCTGTATGCCCTCTCTAAGCGTGTTTACAAGGGTATATATTTGCTGGTTATGATCTAATATTTCAACCGCTTTACCGAATCCCGCAATGCCTAAAATGTTCTCAGTGCCGCCTCTTATCGAGAACTCCTGTCGCCCGCCTATTATCAAGGGTTCAACATCTAGCCGTTTGTTGACATATAACGCTCCTACGCCTTTCGGAGCGTAAATCTTATGTGCAGATAATGACATCATGCCAATACATATTTTTTGCACGTCAGTTTCAACATGCCCAAGAGCCGCTACAGCGTCCGTGTGAAGTAACACACCATATCTATTACATATCTCAGCAATAGCGGCTATGTCTTGTATTGTACCGATCTCGTTATTGATCCAGCCCGCGGACACTAACTCCGCGCCTTTGCGAATCTCGCTTTGCAGTTTGTCAAGGTCGATATATCCTTTGCTATCCACTGGCAAAAACGTTGTATTACGCCCACAAGCCGCCAAAACTGAAACATGCTCAATTGCGGTTGTAATAATGTGTCCGTTTGCCTGTGTAATGGCTAGATTGTTAGCCTCAGTGCCGCCGGACATAAAAATTATCTCGCACGGTTCAGCGTTAATCTTTCGGGCAATAATTTCCTTAGCATTTTCAACAATATCAAGGGCTTTCTTGCCCAGTGTATGATTGCATGACGGATTGCCATAATATTGACTGCACTCTTGCATGTATTTCCATACTTTAGGATCAATTTTGGTTGTGGCGGCGTTGTCAAGATAAACGGTCATATTTACGCAATCCTAACAATATTCAGAGTTGCACCCGCTCCGCCGACAAGAACAGCCGTGCCAAGTAACCCATATAGTACAAGCTCAAGGGTGTCACCTGTTGAAAGTATGGCAATTGCTTGACTGCTAAATGTACTGCTCGCAATGCCCGGATTGCTTACAAGACTAGGAATAGCAACGCCATTTTGATACACAGCCGCCGACATCAATAAACTTGCAGTTGTATTGATTTTATAAGATATCAAATACGTTCCGGCCGTTTGTATTGTCAACATATCATTTCCGGTAAAAGTTATACCAGAGGCCGTAGACTGGATCAACGGCACAGGCGTACCACCTAAAATTACAGCGATAGTTGATCCAGAGCCATAGCCAGACCAAAACATGCTTGTGTAATTTGGTGATTGTGGTATGCCGAAATCAAAGCTTACTGTTTTAGCCATAATATCACCCTTACAAACTAGTTACAGTCACGGTGGGAGATGATCCGGCTGGTAAAGCTGTAGCCGTAGCTGTGAAAGTTATATCCGCTACTGCTGCCGCCGCAACAGAATCAAGAAAATCTTGCTCAGTTCCAGTGTTTCCTTGATCTAGCCATACTTGATATGCAGATGCGCCTGTAGCTCCAGTTGCACCAGTCGCGCCTGTGGGGATACCAAATTCAAAATTCCAAGTTTTCATTATATTTACCTCCTAAAATTAAGATACAACTACATTTGCCGTTGCTTGTAAGCCAGTAGACAATGTAGTCGCGTTTGCCGTCACATTAGGCAACAATGATGTCAAATCTGCAAGTTTAGCGTTAATAGCATCTATTTCGCTAATAATGCCTGAAAGTGCAGCGGCTAGTTCAGCGTCAGTAACGGCTACTTTATCGACTAACTTCGCAAATTTTTTCTTTGCCGCTTGCCTGTTAAACGTTTTTTCTCGTACAACTTGCATTCTTTCACCATTTTGAATTGTACGAACTTGTTTATTGACTACCTTCGGCATGATAAACACCCCATTATTATATTAAGAGGACGAAGGAGAATCCTCCGTCCTCCGGCTTGGTTGGAGCCTTTAGTTTAATTTAGAATCCACGCGAACCGCCAAAACCACGATTCATGTCGCCGCGTTCAAAGCTACCCTGAACGAACAGCTCTCCACTCCTATGCGATTCGGGATGCGTAAATTCAGTCATGTTGCGCTGAATTTCAAGCGTCTTAGCCGTAAAAGGCATAGTTGTGACTTCTACGTCGCGGATAATAAGACCGCGTCTGCGTCTTGGTTCACATCTGTTAGGCATGATGACGAACCTCCCCTCATCGTTGACATAGAACTCAATAAACGGCTTAGGCTCGTTAGCGAAACGCATTACATCATCAACGGTTGCGGTGTTGCCGAATCCGTACATAATAGCCGGGAAGATTTCCGCAAGCACTTCACGATGAATAACTTCCACGTCATCTCTGTCCCATCCACCGTGACCGTGTTCATCTGGTGTTTGGCTGAGAGCGTCACCTGTCAATACTTCGCGGCCTTCGTTGTTGAAAATTTCACGGCTAAAACCAGTGTAAGCTTGTGGGTTGAAAGGCACATTGCCTACAACTTTAAACTTCAACGGCAAGCCAAGAACTTCAACAGGCACATGACGGCGAACCATCAAGCGATAGCGTGTAAACGGCTGGATTACGCCCAAACTCGGTACATTAATCTGAATTGCAGCATAAACTTCATCAGGATTATCCCATTTGATGACCTTGCCGCCTTTCAGATAAACGGGAGCTTGATGGAAAAACCAATCGCTTTCAAGCTGTCTCATTCTGTGCATAAAAACACATCCTTTAAGTTAAATTTATGTTACCCGACGATTTACCCGGTCAACATTGTTGTTTTCGGCGCGCCAGCCGGACAAACGCCGGGAAAACATCGGGATAAGATAAATAAAACTTTTAGCAAGTAATTCACAAATTTAGCAGGCCGCAAATCCCATCTGAGTGGGCGGATGCACAGGGTATGCCGGGGGTATACCCCAACCCCTTACACCGTGGACAGTTTCAAGGAAATTGACCTTGCTTGTAAGTGCCTGAATCTTTTCTTCTTTCATATCGCTTTCCATCTTATCTATGCGGCCAAGAATTTCCTTAGTCTGGATAAGATTGCCGATTTCAACCTGCTTGAAGCCTAGTGCCGAATCGTAATTGTTGCGGTCAATTACTGCTCTTTGGTCGTAAAATCCGCGATCCGTTAAACGTGCTTGCTCAAAAAATCCGCGATCAATTAACCTATTTTGTTCGCACATAGCATTACGCTGGTCGTAGAAGTATTTAGCGTTTTCGGCAGAATTTCTCCAGCCTACCTCTCTGACTTCATCACGAACATTGGCGAATTCGCGCATTTGATCGCGTTCTACATCCCATACCTTTTCTTCGATGCAATGTCCGCCGCCGCCATTGTAGTACGGCTTCTGGTGATTCATCATACTACCCATTGCAAGGGCTGGTACAACGCTTTCTACACCGTAGCCACCGTGTTCGCGTCTGTCATTTCTGCCCCAGAATACAAACAAAGCCAACACTACAAGACCAAATACCCACATCGAACTCCAGTTAGAGCCGCCATATCCGGCACCGATGTTGTCTCCGTCTCCACGAGTATATTCCATAATTTTACCTCCTTGATTTTTATATTAATGCCTAATAGACATCAATTACATAAACATTAATTATTTGTTATTTTCACCCGTTAAGACATTCATGATAGTGTCCATTTTCCCAGATGCCATAGCGCACTTTTTAAAATGTGCTGGGAGTTCGTCTATACTTTTCCCTTTGAAGGAATCCCACAGCAGTTTTCTTTCTGGATTCATACTTCTGCCACGCATTTCCATAAACTTTTCAATTCCTGCCATAACAGTAGTGGTGTTTGAAGTAGCATTTGCACCAATCTGTTTAGCATGGTTTAATAGTTCACTAGCTTCTGGAAAATGCGGACTTAAATAACCCCATGCGCTGTCTAACATTTTTTTATGGTTCACTCGTCATCATCCTCCACAATTTTAGTTTGTTTGGTGGGTCTGCCTTTTGGCTTTGATTTTGCAACTTGAAAAACACTAGCCGCGCCGATCAAAGCTTTGATTTCGGTTATCTCGTCACTAAGACCAGTGATTTCACTGCCAAGCTCGCTGACTTTTTCATCAACGCCTTTGATCATTCCGGCAACGTCAACGGCAGGTGTCGTGACTGTTTCGGGAGCGGTTGTATCACCTGTTATCATTTGCAGCTTTCCTACTGCCCGTTGCAGATCAATATTGCTGTCAACCCACTTGGCATAAATTGTCATATTTGCCGCGTCAATAAAATATTGTTTGTTGCCATTTAGATCATTTGGATAGCTCCAGGCTTCATCTTCTGACGAAACAGGAATTAACGCCGTTTGAGGCGCCTGAGGAACCTGCGTAGGCTGAATGGGTCGTACAGGATTTTGATTATAAAGGCTTTGACTAGCTTCTCCATGTACACGCTCCCCCAGTTTGCTAACCATATTTAACAAATCATCATATTCTCTGCGGCTTACTGTCTGTGTTAGTTGTTGCGGTGGTTGATATTGATTGTATTGCGGCGGTGGCATTGGCCGCCCCCATGCGTCATATCCGTACTGCATAGGCTACACCTCTTCGTCATTTGCGGCGTTTACTATTGGAATAAATTTTACTTCGGGTTCTTGTTCCTCTTCTTGTTTGTGTTCTATTTGTGGCAGGGCTTTTCTTTCGATTTGCTCGACACCCGGCAAAGCTTTAGCCACTTTTTTGATAATCGGCGATATTGCCAAGCCTAGACCTGCGCCTATTAGCAATCCGGTTTCAAGGTTTTTGTCCATGCTACACCTCCTATGATAGTGTTTCTACGCGCTTATTCACGACGTTCCAATTAATGTTCTTCATAAATTCCTGTATATATGCTTCACGGTTGTCTGCGTAATCCGTGAAGTAACTATGCTCATACATATCAATTAATAAAACAGGAAACATGTTCATCAAAACGCCTGTATCGTAGTTGTCAAGCAAAATATTGCACAATTTCCCTGTGCGTTGCTCAAAAGCCGCAATACACCATCCTCTAGCGGATTTAGCGGTTGCTATAAAATCCTTCTTCCAGTTCTCGTAATTGCTTGTAAGTTGCTTAAATGCTTCGCTAGGTTCGCCCTCGCCTTTTCCAAGGTTTTTGAAGAACATCTCATGTAAAACGACGCTGTTTAAGTTGTAAGAAAATTCCTTCTTGTAAGAACGGTGACAAGAATAGTTTTTGTGAGCTTTTTCATGTTGTGGGTCTTGCTGTAGTTGCTGTAGAATTTCGTTTGTTTTGTCTACATACCCACGGTAGAGCGCAATGTGTGTTTCGTGGGCTTCTTCCGACACTAAGTTCGTGTTATACTCAAAATTTTTAGCTTTTATCATGGTTTTACCCCCTTATATGTAAGCGACAGCAAGCTATAAGGGCAACCCGCCGCCGCTCGTGAATATAGTTTAGCACTAGTGAAATTTAATTGTAGGAAGTTTAACGGCAAAAAACGCTTGACAATTGTTATTATCTTTGTTATCATTATATATGTAGAAAAATAGACGGGGGGGGGGATAAATGGATATTAAATCTATGCGAATTCAGAAAGGTTTGACGCAACGCAACTTAGCCGTTGCCGTCAAGGTATCATTGACTGCAATTCAAAACTGGGAGGCGGGAGTGTCCTCGCCAAATAAAGATAATGAAAAAAAACTTAGAGAGGTGTTATTTAATGGCAGATCGGAAGTTTGAAAAGCTAGAAATTAACAAATTACAAGTTCCACCATATCAACGTGCTGTAAATGAAGCAAGAGCAAAAAAAAATTGGTAGAGAGTTTGACGAGATAAAAGCTGGATTGCCACTTATAAATTTTAGAGATAATCAATATTGGATCGTGGACGGGTTACACAGAATTGCTGGCATGAAATACGCAAAAATTGATAAGCATATATGTATGATTATCAACGTGCCATATGAAGAAGAAATAAAATATTTTTACGAACAAAAAACAAAACCACCTACTGCTATGGATATATTCAAAGCTAAGATCATAGCTAACGAACCCGAAACCTTGAAACTATATGAAGCTATATCTGCAGCTGGATTTAATATTGGTATGGGGGGGGAAATAGTACTAGCACTACCATATCTGCAATAACTGCACTACAAAAAATAGCCACAATTTATTCGATATCTATAGTAACTGCTGTATTACGTGCTATAGCAATAATATGGCCAAATGATCGTTCTGCTAAGCGTGGTGAAATGCTTTTGGCTATGGCAAAATTTATTAAACTATGCAAGGATCAAGACAAATATGATATATCAATAATAGCTAAGAAGCTTTCATCCTTGCCTGCATTAACTATATTACAAAAAGCTTCTGCGCGTGTGATTAACACAAATCAACAATCGGATGAAATTTGTTCGTTATTGATTGAGCTTTACAATAACGGCAAATCACACAATAGTCGCCATAGGCTGATAGCCGCCTCATAACAGACAACATAATAATATACCAACAGGAGGCATAGATATGTATTCGATAAATGAAGTTGTTGAAATATTAGGAATATCAATGTCCACTATAAGAGCACACATGCGAAGAGGCTTATTAACTGGGGCTAAAAAATCTGGTGTCTGGTTTTTTACTGATGACGATATAAAAAACTATCGCATAAACAAATTTGAGTATGAACATAATAAAAAAGAGTATTGTAATGAAGCATCTAAAGAAGGTTTAAAAGAAAAGATGTCTAAATCTGCGAACATGACCGATGAGGATTTTTACGAAGCTCTATACATCCTTGTCTTTGGTGAAGATGAAGACGAAATCCACATAGACAATGTCAAAAATATGTTTGAAAGCCTTACAGATAGGGAGCAACTTATCCTTACGCTTAGGGTTAAGAATGGGCTTAATTTAAGAGAAACAGCAGAATATATGTGTCTATCGAGCCAACGCACAGGTCAAATAGAGGCCAAAGCATTAAGAAAACTTCGTGGCAGACGCAAAAAGCATATTTTGACGTTACAAGATGCATTAAAGGAAATCGAAAGGTTAAAAATAAAGAATGATGAAATGGAAGTTAGGCTTATGGAATCACGCCAAACATTGCAAAATATTGGTGTCAATGTAGAAATCCCATCGCTAGATTGCCTCGATATGAGGATTGAGGATGTTTTTGACGACATATCTATAAGAACATACAATTGTTTATGTCGAGCAGGTAAGTACAAGATTAAAGATATATTGTTACTAGAAGCTGATGGTCTAATGAATGTTCGTAATTTAGGCCGCAAGTCTTGTGAAGAAATTGTAAGTAAAATGCGCAAGGTTGGCTTCCATGAATGGGCAGACAAAATAGAGCATGGCAAAGAGACCTCCTCATGACAGGCGGTTTTCTTTTACTTTCTCCCGTATCCCTTTTATAATCGTCCCGACAGTACGCTCACTAACAATAGGCTCTAACCGCTCCGCAATTTCAAGCCTAGTCAAACCCTCACGCCAACGCAAGCGTATAACTTCGCGTTCTCGTTGGGTAAATATAGTATTATTTAGCATTTCAGAAACTTGCGCCGAACTAAACTCCCCAATTTTCCGCGCTCCGCGCTGCGTACTATGCCACATCATCTAAAAGCCTTTTCAATTCATCAATAAACAGCTTATGATACATTTCCGGCACAGCGTCATGGTAAACGTCGTAGCCGTGTTTTATGGCTTCGCATAGGGCTTCTTTTTCGGCAGGATCTAGCTCTTGCAACAGATTAACGGCTTTTTCGTGTATGTCCAGCATATAATCACCTCATCTCATGCTAACATATTTCGCAAGATTTGTTGTAGTCGTTTTGTTGCATGTGCTTGGTTTGTGGCAAAAAAATAAAGCCCTCTAGGGGCTTTTATTATCATCTTTTATTTGTCATGCATCTTATTTATCACTTAAGCAATATTTTAATATCAATTCCGGTCTACTCAGCCCCTCTTGCGCGGCTTTTTTATCCAGAATCGCCGCTTCTGATTTTGACAGCACTACTCGCCATTGCACATTACGTTTTTCAGTTTGCCCCGTCTGGGTTAGAGCGGCGCGGCATGCACCTTTTTGACGTTTGGTCATTTACTTACCATTTCTTTCAATTCCTCAATCAACGCCTCGGCAATAACTAAAGCTTGTGGCAACAAGTATGAATCAACTTCGTCTCTTTCTGCTTTGTTTTCACACTCAATAGCTTTTTCATACTCATTTCTGATCTGTTTTAAAACATTATCAATACGCTCAATATTAATCATTTCAACTCTCTTCCTTGCCGGGATTAGCTGTCCGGCTTAACATTCATCTTGTCGCCCAGCATTCTTCTGATATATAATATTTCGACCAGCAAAATGCATCTGCTAATATCGATCCTAGCATTACACTTTAAGCCCTAATCCAAACCTGCCTAAATCAATTTCAGAATCTATGCGTCCTTCGCGGTCGGAACCAAGGAGCATAGCGTTCTCCAGTGCCCCATATGTCATTCCATGTCCATTGTCAAGAAACACGACAAATGAAGTATCGTTCGCAACTTCTGTAATAAC
>JGI20163J26743_11537788_pt1 | contig 10411 bp, 9 predicted proteins | sample TergutCu122P1_FD_26743 | JGI IMG/M metagenome (IMG submission 26743) | reverse complement strand
TCTAATCAGTGCTTCCACATTTTTTCGTAGTTTTCTTGCAGAAAACTACGAAAAAAGGATAATAAGGTAAAGCTGATTTATTCTCGATTGAATAAATCAGCAGTTTTCTAGGGAGTGATGATTAAGAACCTATAATTTTTAAAATTTAATAGTAGGTTCTTATTTGGCACTAATCATCAGCTTCTTGTTGGAGTTCTGTTGTTTTGAATATTATTTATATATTTGGGATTGCACTTGCCCTTTCTATAGATGCTTTTGCTGTTTCTGTTATTAATGGCGTTACTGTAAAAAACCTGAAATTCAGGCAAGCTCTTGTTATTGCGCTTTTTTTTGGCGGGTTTCAGGCTATTATGCCTATTATTGGCTGGAGTATAGGTCCATTTTTCAAGGGATATATCGAAAATATCAGCCATTGGATTGCATTCATACTTCTCGTTATAGTTGGCGCTAAAATGATATATGAATCAATTTTCAGAAAAGAAAAAAATAATCAGCAAACAAGCAAGCTTGGTATTACTACACTATTAATTCTCTCTATTGCCACAAGTATAGATGCTTTTGCTGTTGGATTGAGTTTTTCCCTTGTTGGCATAAATATATTTTTGCCTGCCATAATAATAGGTTTTGTAACTTTTTTTGTCTGTCTGATAGGCGTCTATATCGGGGACAGGGCCAGCGACTTGTGCGAGAAAAAACTTGGGGCAGCAGGGGGTATAGTTCTTATCCTTATAGGAGTAAAAATTTTAATTCCCGGTATTGTATAAAAGTCTGATATGAGAGTATAAAAAATAAAGGGGTTTTAAGAAGATGAAAAAAATAATTCCTTGTTTGTGTTTGTTATTATATGTTCAAATTCAATTTGCTTTTGCGCAAACCGAAGACTGGGATAAGCCGGCATCCAGAAGCTTGAGAGAAGCCGCAATACCGGGACTTATTGCAACCGGAGAAGTTCTGCTTAAAAACGCAGTTCTTATGACATGCAATATATCATTTAACCGGGCATTCGGAGGAGGATTTGAGTGGGCGCAGCCGTCAGCCGAATCTATCCGCCGCAATTTTACTACTCCAATCTGGAACTGGAAATGGGAAGAAATGGATCGTTTTCCCGTGAATCAATTGGGACACCCATATCAAGGAGCCATGTATTTTACTGCAGGCAGAGTTAATGGCTTTGGTCCTCTTGGATCCATACTTTTTGGCGCATTCGGCAGTTATACATGGGAAGTTTTTTTTGAAAATCCAATGTCATCTCTCAATGACTTTATTACCACTACTATCGGCTCTTTTGCAATGGGAGAAATGCTGTATCGTCTGCACATAGAGGCTCACACAGCCGGCGCTCCATTGCCTGTGGTTTTTCTTGTTAACCCCATGGGCGGTTTCCATATGATAGTAACCAACGGAAGACAGATACCCGACGCCGGGCAATATCTCTATCAGCTTCAAACCAGAATTGGCGGGGGATACGCTGCAACTCGTTACTCGTTCGCAGACAACGATGCGCATGGTTTTTTTCCTCCTGTCTCCGGAGGATTCGGCAATTTTGAACTAAGACTAATCTACGGTAATCCTTTTGAGCAGCACACTGCAGTTCCTTTTCGCCATTTCGAACTTACTGTATCTATAGCCATGCGGCCCGGCGATTACATTGATTACCGCATGATTTCCGATGGTTATCTCTTTTCATTCTCACCTGTTTATACAGACAGAAACAGAATGAGCACAGGTCTTTCGCTGCACTTTGACTATATATCTATAGGGAGATTTGATGTATGGAGCAGCGGTATTGATATGCACAGCAATGCTCTGGGCTGGTCAGTAAAACACCGGCATGATTTTTCAGAAAACACTGCTATGGAATTAAAGTATCATGCCGGATTTACTTTCTGGGGAGTCTCATCTTTTTATTCAAACCATAATCCTGCAGGAGAACTAAACTACGGATATGGTTTTAACTCAAAACTCTTTTTTAACCTGGAGAATAAAAATCTGGGCAGGCTTGAGGCAGAATTGCTCTTTTACTCACTATGGCCATATCCGGGAACCAGCTCCCTTTCCGGAGGAAGCACCTTTTGGCTGTTTTCAGAAATTACCTATTCCCGTTTAATTACGAATTCTTTTTCCATAGGAGCAACAAAATCTTTTGCAAGAGAGTGGACATCTCTCAATGGATATCCGAATACCACAAAAAAGATGAATGCAGTAAAGATGTTTATTGCGCGAAATTTTTAAGGACTTGCTGATTTATTCTCGATTGAATAAATCAGCAGTTTCCTAAATATAAAAATATGAAAAAGGTTTTTAGAATATGAAAAAAATAATTACTTGCTTATGCCTGTTACTGCTTATTCAAATTCAATTTGCTTTTGCTCAAACTGAGGATTGGGATAAAGCACAATCCAGAACTTTGAGAGAAGCTTTAATGCCAGGACTTATTGCAAGCGGCGAAACCCTGCTTAGTAACCTAACCCTAATGTTAATCAATACCGCAATCGGGTTTCCATGGGCAACCCCAACAGCCGAGTCTATTAGAAGCAATTTTACCAATCCCTGGGAGTGGGAAGATTCAGACGGTTTTTTGGTAAATCAGTTGGGGCATCCATATCAAGGCGCACAGTATTTTACTGCAGGCAGGGTTAATGGATTTGGATTTTATAGCTCTGTATTTTTTAGCATTCTCGGCAGTCTTACATGGGAAGCTTTCGGCGAATCAAAACAAGCATCCATTAACGACTTTATTACTACTGTTCCCGGCTCCATGGCAATGGGAGAAATGCTATACCGCCTGCATCTTGAAGCTCATGCAGCAGGCGCTTCGCTGCCTCTTGTTTTTCTTGTAAGCCCCATGGGCGGTTTCCATATGATAGTAACCAACGGCAGACAGATACCTGACACAGGTCAATATCTCTATCAGCTCCAAACCTTTGTTGGCGCTGGGCGGTCAACAACCCGCCACTCGCTTGCCGGCAATGACGGGTATGAATTTTCTTCCGACGGCAGCTTTGGCGTTATTGGCCTAAGACTTATATACGGCGATCCTTTTGAACAAAGTACCGCAGTCCCCTTCCGGCACTTTGAACTCTCTGTCTGTCTCGGCACCCACCTTGGCAGATATACCAATATTCGCCTTATTTCCGATGGATATCTCTTTTCTTTCTCACCAATTAATACCGAGAGAAACAGAATGAGTACCGGTCTTTCAATGCACCTTGACTATATATCTCTGGGGGATTTTAATATATGGAACAGCACTATTGATATGTACAGCAATGCCCTAAGTTGGACAGTAAAATTTCAACATAGGTTTTCGGAAAATACTGTTATGGAATTGAGGTGCCATCTTGGATTTACTTTTGTGGGAGCATCTAACTACTATTCGGAAGAAGGAGCATGGGCAGAAAGAGGCGGTACAACCTCACTTGTGAATGAGCTTAGAAACTACGGATACGGCACTAATTCAAAGCTCTTTTTTAGTCTGAGAAACAATATGCTGGGCAAGTTTGCAGCAGATCTGCTTTTCTATACATTACGCCCATATCCCACAAAATCAATTCCTCTAACTGTTCATTCTTCCACCACCACTCCTCCGCGCGGAACTGTTTTTTGGTTGTTTGCAGATTTTACCTATTCCCGCCATATTGTAAATTCCTTTTCTCTGGGCGTTACTGCTTCCTTTGCAAGAGAATGGGGAAGGTTTCAGAACCATCCAAATACCAGAAAAGTTAACGATTCAACAAGTCTCTTTGTTGCATGGAATATGTAAATCTGCTGCTTTCGGGGTGGTAACCTTCGCTCGCAAAAGCTCGCTCGGCGGAAATTCCCCGGCCATTGGTCAGCCAAAAACCTGCTTAACCCGCGCGACCCCGTACAAATAGTAAATGGTATTATACCGCAGGGCAGAGCCCTGCACCCTGCGCCTTCGGCGCATGTTCCGCAGCAGAGCTGCGGGGTACGCCTGCGCGACCCTTTGTTTCCTCATTCGCTCGGTCATGTGCAAGCTCCGCTTGCCCGCGACTCTCGCTTCATTCGGAAATAAATCTATTCACAAAGCTACGGGATACTCTGCAGGTTTATATACAAATTTATATTTGCCCCGCAAGTTTATACGGAGCCCTTCACTATCCTGTCAAAGCCTGTATATGGAACAAGATTTTTCGGAATCACAACAGAACCATCCTCCTGCTGAAAGTTTTCCAGTATACACACAATCGCGCGCGTAAGCGCCATCGCAGTGCCGTTTAACATATGCACAAACCTGTTGCCGCTATCCGACTTATATCGTATCCCCAAACGCCGCGCCTGAAAATCCGTGCAGTTCGAAGTGCTCGTAATCTCCCCCCAGTCGCCGCCGTTTTCGCGGCCCGGCATCCACGCCTCAAGATCAAACTTTCTGTATGCAGCAGCCCCAAGATCGCCGCTGCAAGTATCAACAACCCTGTAAGGGATGCCGAGTCCCTGAAAAATTTCTTCCTCAGTCTCAAGAATATACTTATGAAACGAATCAGACTCCTCGGGCAGACAATAGACAAACATCTCCACCTTCGTAAACTGATGCACCCTAAAAAGCCCCTTCGAGTGCTTGCCCGCAGAACCCGCCTCGCGTCTAAAACAGTTTGAAATGCCTGCCATTTTTATAGGCAGATTTGCTTTATCAAAAATTTTATCTGAATAATAACCGCCCAATGTTATTTCCGAAGTTCCAATAAGACAAGTGCCGGTTCCTTCTATAGTATAGATATTGCTCTCATCTCCGCGCGGATTAAAGCCTATTCCAGCTGCGACCTCTTCTTTTGCAATATCCGGCGTCTTCATCAGAATAAAACCTTTTTTCCTTAAAATATCAAGCGTATAACGAATGAGCGCCATTTCAAGCAACACAGCCTCATTCTTCAAATAGTAAAACTTCGGACCCGAAACCTTCGCAGCTGCCTCAAAATCAACAAGATCAAGCGCAGCCGCATCCGCAAGCTCAACATGATCCTTCGGCTTAAAACCAAACGTCGGCACAATACCAACCCTCTTAATCTCCGTATTGTCCTTCTCTTCCTTACCCACAGGAACTTCCGGATGAGCCATATTCGGAATCTCAAGCATCGCCTTACTATACGCAGACTCTTTTTCCGCAGAAAGCTTCTCAAGCTCCGCGATTTTTTCCTTAAGCGCCTTGCCCTCATCGATTAGAGCCGCCCGCTCTTCCGCCGAAAGCTTCGCCTTCATAGCGTCCGCATTTGCATTTCTCTTCTGCCTCAGCGAATCAATCTCCTGCTGCAAACCGACTTTTTCCTCATACAGTGCAACCGCAAGGTCTGCATCCGCAGCCATACCCCTGTTTTTTATATTTTCTTTAACAAGATTCAAGTTTTCACGAATAAATTTTATATCAAGCATAATAACCCAATTTTATAATAAAATAGCGCCTTTTGTCCACCTTCCCACCTGCCCCGCTGGAAAAACCCCGATATTCTATTCACAATATCTCACACTAAGGTCAGAGGCACGAAGTTTTTTAAAAATGATACATTCTGCCTCTTAATGATATTAGCTTCTTTGATGAGAATTATAAATATTTAGTCACTTTTTTCTTCCATTGTGCCTTTGGCGATTAAAATGGCGAATCGTGAAAATTCTCGTTGACAAATTGTGAACAATTGGCTACAATATAATTATGATTGTCGAAAAGACGGAAACTTTTGATAAGTGGCTGAGAGCCTTGAAAGACGAAATTGGCAAGGCTCATATATTGCGCCGAATTCAAAGGATTGAGACCGAAGATTTTTTCGGCGACCACAAAAAACTGGCAGGTTGCGATCTTTATGAACTTATTATTGACTACGGTCCTGGGTACAGGGTTTATTTTGAAAAACGTGTAAACAATACTATCGTTTTTGTACTTCGGGGCGGAAAAAAAGCAGACCAGAAACGAGACATAAAACAAGCAAAAAAGCAAGCACAGGAGAATTGATATGGCTAAAGAAAAAGTAACACGCTGGAACATACTAGACTACCTCGACAACGAAAAATCAATAGCGGCATATCTGCAAGTGGCGCTAGAAGAAAACAATCCGGCGGGTTTTGTGAGCGCAATCGGTGACGTAGTGCGCGCACGCGGTATTAACGCTATGGCTAAAGAAATGGGCGTAAGCCGTGAAGGTCTGTATAAAAGTTTCTCCGGCAAACGCAAACCAAACATCGAAACTGTATTTAACGCACTCGACAAACTTGGTATGCAAATAATCATCCAGCCTAAATTAAATAATATAGGGAAAAGAAAAGCTGCCGCTTTATAAACTCCTAAAAAACAGAACTTTACTCGACTCACCCGTGTAAAGTTTCGATATTTTGCTCATGGCTCTTTTGGGCGCATGAGCGAGCGCGTCTTTAAGCCGAGAGGCCATAGTAAGCAGTACAGCCGCAAGCCATATCATCATCAGTTTTAAAGCATTTGACTAAAGCTTCAAAAGTTCTTAATCTTATCAAACATGAAAGAAAACAGACCTGTAACAATCCAGAGCGATGCTACTCTCCTGCTCGATGTGCATGACCCTGCTTTCGAGGAAGCAAGAAATGATGTATCGGTCTTTGCAGAGCTCGAAAAGTCGCCCGAGCATATTCATACATATAGATTATCGTCGATTTCCCTTTGGAATGCTGCATCTGCCGGGATTTCGCCGGATCAGATTATAAAAAGGCTCGAAAAATGGTCAAAATTCGATATTCCGGAAAATATCATCTTTAGAATAGAGCAAAGCGCAGGGCTTTTTGGGAAAATAATCCTGCTTCCGACAGATGATCCATATATGCTTATCCTAAAAGTAACAGAAACAAGAATCTACAATGAACTCAAAGCGCTAAAAAAAATTGCCAAAATCCTCATACCTGGGGACGAAGATAAAACTTTTTTTCTCAAGCTTGTTGACAGAGGCACAGTCAAGCAGGAGCTTATAAATTACGGATTTCCTGTAAAAGACGAGGTTCCGCTCAAAAAAGGCGCTCCTCTTGATATAACACTCAGGGACACAACTTTGAGCGGTCATGCCTTTTCTCCAAGGGATTATCAAAAAGAAGCTGCGTATGCTTTTTATGGAGAAGGCAAGCCGGGAAATGGGTTTGGAACCATTGTTCTTGCCTGCGGCTCAGGAAAAACAGTTGTCGGAATGGCGGTTATGGATATATACAAAACCCATACGCTAATTTTAACAACAAATATTACTGCTGTAAGGCAGTGGCAAAACGAGCTTATCGATAAAACGAACCTCACGCGGGAGGAAATCGGCGAATACACAGGCGATAAAAAAAATATAATGCCCGTAACCATTGCAACATACCAGATTCTCACCTGGCGGCCCGATAAAGAGTCTGATTTTCCTCACTTTGAGATCTTCCGAAAGGGCGAATGGGGGCTGATAATATACGATGAGGTTCATCTTCTGCCTGCGCCTGTTTTCCGGGTAACAGCAGAGATTCAGGCAATAAGTCGGCTTGGGCTTACAGCTACGCTTATACGCGAAGATGGCAGGGAAACCGATGTTTTTTCTCTTGTAGGTCCAAAAAGATTCGATTGCCCCTGGAAAACCTTGCAGGAAAAAGGGTGGATTGCAGAGGCAAATTGTTTTGAGATAAGAACAGAGCTCCCGCAAGAACTTGAAGTTCCATACGCAGTGGCTGATAAAAGAGAAAAGTTCCGGCTGGCTGCAGAAAACCCAGTAAAATTTGAAATTGTAAAAGATATTCTGGAAAACCACAGCGGCGACTTGATAATTATCATTGGGCAATACATAAGCCAGCTTAAAAAAATTCAGCAGATGATTAAGGTACCCATAATAACAGGCGAAACTCCAAATTCAGAGCGTGAACGAATTTTTGACTTATTCAGAAAAGGAAAAGAAAAAATTATAATAGTATCAAAAGTTGCAAATTTCGCAGTTGATTTGCCCGATGCATCTGTAGCCATACAAATTTCCGGAAGTTTTGGCTCAAGACAGGAAGAAGCGCAAAGATTGGGAAGAATTTTAAGACCAAAAGAGAAAAATGCATATTTTTACAGCATTGTTTCGCATAATACTGTTGAAGAGGAGTTTTCTGCCAACAGGCAAAAATTTTTAACAGAGCAGGGATATAAATATCAGATTGAATTGCGGTAATAGACGCCCGGCTAACCGGGTTGAAAAAAAGAAAAACGGGCAAAAGTTTTTACAAATCCCTTTATTTTTTTTGATTAGTATTTTATATTAATATAATTTTATACTTTTTGCCTCCGGGAGTATGATGGAAGTTATTACAACTGAGATTTTTGACGTAGATCACACAATTACAGCAAAATCAACAGCCGTAAGTTACCTTTTTATTTTAATAAAAAGGAAATATGTATCTCCAACTGTTCTTGCTTCGCTCCCCTATGTGTTTCTTAATTATAAATATGGCAGAATGGCAGAAAAGCATTTTGCCAGGGCAGTTCCGGAACTTAAAGGAATTAGCAGATCGATTCTCGAAAGCATTGCCCTGGAAAACTTTGAAAAAAATATAAAAAAATCAATCTACCCAAAATCAGAAACTCTTGTAAGAAAACTTAAAGATGAGGGCAAAAAAATTATCTTTGCTTCTTCTTCGCTTGATATAATCCTGGACCCTCTTGCCAAATATCTGGGAGCAGACGATATTATTGCAACAGAATTTAAATTTGAAGATGATTTATGCACAGGCAATTTTATGGATTTCCCTGTATTTAAAACTCAAAAAAGAAAAAAAGTTATTGAATATGCAGCAGATTATAATATATCGCTTAAACAAGCTTCGTTTTATTCAGACAGTATTCACGACCTTCCGCTTTTGGAAGAGGTTGGAAACCCTGTTGCAGTAAATCCGGATATGAGACTAAAATCTCTTGCAAAAAAAAGAGGCTGGCTAATACTAAATTGCAGGAAGTGAGATGGGATCTACCCTGCCGCCTCACATAAGATTTGCCCCGAATAAATTTGTGAAACAAAAGTAAATTTAACCTTCGGCTACCTGTATTCAACTTCAAGAGATATTGGTTCATAAAGCGTAAGAAATCTTACAACAGGAATAGAAAATGTTGCCCTATTGCCCGAGATATTCCCGCCCCTTGCAGAAACCACCCTTCCGCCTGTATTTATTTCAATATCAACAAAACTGTTTTTAAATATAGATAAAGCATCCGGAGAATATTCGCTGAAAATAAAATCAATAAGATCGAGATATTCTTCTTCTGTATATGGGTTATCAGGATCAGGCGCAAGTCTCGAAAGAATCGGGTTTTCGTCTATCATAAATCTTCGCGACAAGATTCTGTATTTTTCTGTATTCAGCAAAAATCTTATTCTTCTGTTTCCGCTGCTCTCAAAGATACTTAAAATTCCATCGGTTGCTTCTGCAATTCCTCTTGCATCGTTCCTTAACGTAAATTTCATATTAAGATCATGCCGTGTTGGAGCAGAAATGCTTACCAAAGTAACATTCTCATACGAAGCAAAAGATTTTTTAATCTGATCCAGATCAAAAAAAGAATCTGATTGCTCTCTAATGCCTGCGAATTTTAAAAGATCATCTATATAATCTGTAAACATTCTTGTAATCCGAATGTTCATGGTGCAAGTGATATCGCCGTTTTCCGCAATATCAATAACCAACCTGGCGCTGCACGAAAAAAAAGTTAAAAAAAAGGCAAAAAGAACAGCGGCACGAAGGCTGTGCGCAGTGCAGCGGCGCAAATGCTGCGAAAAGCGCTGCAAAAATACTTTATTATGCATACCATGAATTTAGCTCTTAATGCAGATATCGTCAATATTATAAAGCAAGAACCCTTGATTTTTAATTTCCCTGTCATCATAATTGGAGTATGAAAGGAGTAATAATTGCAGCAGGATACGGGACACGATTCCTTCCTGTTACAAAAACAATACCAAAAGAGATGCTTCCTCTCATCAACCGTCCGGCCATTGAGTTTATAGTCGATGAGTTTATAAAATCTGGAATAAGGGAAATTCTTATAATAACATCGCGCCGCAAAAAAGCAATGGACGATTATTTTGATGCAGAAGCAGAACTTGAAGCGCTTTTTAAATCCGAAAATAACTTAAAAAAACTGGATGCCATAAAACCGCAGGAAGCGAATATTTTCTTCAAACGGCAAACAGAGATGCTGGGAACAGGGCACGCCATAATGCAGGCAGAAGCTTTTGTCGGCAACGAACCTTTTGTTGTTGCGTATCCGGACGACCTGCACTTTGGAAAAACGCCTCTGGCTAAACAGCTTGTTAAAAAACATAACGAAACAGGCTGCTGTGTGATGTCAAGCCTTCACAACCCGCCGCAACTTGAGCGGTACGGGGTCCTTGCTCTGGCGGAAGACGGAATACATGTAACAGATATTGTGGAGAAACCTGCGCCGGGG
>JGI20163J26743_11537790_pt1 | contig 10415 bp, 7 predicted proteins | sample TergutCu122P1_FD_26743 | JGI IMG/M metagenome (IMG submission 26743) | reverse complement strand
GGGCAAGAGACAAGACAACTGGGGGCACGTCCACCAGTGGCACCTCCTCCGATTGTGCAGCCGCAAGCGCCGCGCAAACCAAGTACCGTGCAAGAGCGAGATATTAAGATTCCCGACTTCTTCCGTAAGTAGGCTGGCAAGAGCTGAGAATGCAGCGAGGTATTATTGAGATTTAGGACGAATACGTTATAATATAAAATAACCCAAGGGCACCGCGTAAGCGGTGTCCTTTAAGAGAGGACTGAAGACGATGAAGCTAAGAACAATCGGAGCTGCTCATGAGGTGACCGGAAGTTGCCACTTACTAGAAGTGAATGATAAACGTATTCTCATCGATTGTGGATTAGAGCAAGGTCGTAACTTGTACGAAAATCCCGGTTTTGAACTACTAAACGAGAAGATAGATTATGTATTTTTGACCCACGCTCACATAGATCATTCCGGGAAATTGCCTCTTTTATGCAAAAATGGCTTCAAAGGGCAAATTATTGCTACTTATCCAACGGTTGATTTATGTAGAATTATGTTGCAGGATAGTGCCCACATTCAAGAAACCGAAGCCGAATGGCAAAACCGCAAGGGAAGACGAGCGGGAGAACCCGAAGGAGAACCTCTTTATACTATGGCCGATGCACTTCAAGCTATTGACTTATTAGTGCCATGTAGTTACAATGAACGAGTCCGCGTGGAACCGGGCATTGAGCTTCGCTTTACCGATGTAGGGCATTTATTAGGTTCAGCTAGTATTGAAGTGTGGATTACGGTCGGTGAGCTGACTAAAAAGATTGTCTTCTCCGGTGACCTAGGAAATATTGGCCTGCCGATTTTAAAAGAGCCGACTTTTACCAGAGCGGCGGATTTTGTGGTGGTGGAGTCCACTTATGGCAACCGTATGCACGAAAAAAGCAGAATCAATTATCCGGAAAGTCTGGCCACTATATTGCGAGATACATTTTCCCAAGGCGGAAATGTGGTCATCCCTTCCTTTGCTGTGGGGCGAACCCAAGAGTTGCTATACTTTTTCCGGGAGATCAAAGAGCAAGAACTTTTACCGGAGTATGCCGATTTTGAAGTGTACCTAGACAGTCCCTTGGCGATTGAAGCAACCAAAGTATTTACCAGTAACATGCGTGAATGTTTTGCTAAAGAAGCTTTGGAATTGGTAGATGCCGGAATCAACCCGTTGCTATTTCCCGGTCTTCGGATTTACGCTAGCAGTGAAGAATCAAAGTCGATTAACTTTATTGCGAAACCTAAAGTAATCTTGTCGGCTTCGGGAATGTGTGAGGCAGGACGCATTCGACATCATCTAAAACATAATCTCTGGCGCAAAGAATGTACGATTCTGTTTGTTGGATACCAAGCGGTTGGCACCCTGGGGCGTCGGCTGGTAGATGGGGTAGATGTGGTACGGATTTTTGGCGAGACCATCGAAGTGCGAGCGCGGATTGAAGACTTTAAAGGAATGAGTGGCCATGCTGATCAAAAAGAATTGCTAAACTGGTTGCGAGGTTTTGAAACACCTCTGGAGCGAATAATCGTGGTTCATGGAGAAGATACGGTTACCGACGAGTTTGCAACGATTGTGGAAGATGAATTACAGGTTTTGACTTGGGCGCCTTATCCTTGTGGGGAATTGGACTTGACGACTAATGTCGTCTTGACAGACGGGGTGAAAATACCCGCCAAATCGAAAAAAGCTATCGAAAGACGGGATGATGCCGCTTTTGAACGTTTATTAAGTGCCGGGAAGCAGTTGCTGGATGTGATTTATCGTAGTGAGAGCATTTCCAATAAAGATAAAGCGAAATTTGAAAGTCAATTACGTAACTTAGCCGAAAAATGGGCTCCCTGGGAGGATGAATAAATGGTAGAATATAGCGAAGAGTGTTTACAGGTGTTTTTGGAAAAACAAGGACAGTTGTTTCCTGAGCCGGTCGCAAATAGTTTGGAAATGGCAGCGGAATTTTTAGAAGAATGTTTTGCTGTAGTAGTTGATTCGCTAGAGGAAGTGGCTAAGTATTTTGCTGAGGTGGGAATTGACACGGAGGAGATGAACTTAGAGGATTTGGCGCAGATTCCAGAGGTGTTCGCCTTGCCGGGGGGACAGTACTTGGTGGTGGAGGGCTGAGGTTTGGAATGCATATTTCATAAAAAAATCATGAGTACTTTCGGAAACTTGGTCGTAAATATGCGTGCACATAAGTTTCTGAGAGTGCTAATCAAATAAGGAGAGGGAAAGATGAGGGTAAAAGAAATGATTCAAGAAGTAAATGAAAGGTGGTTACTTAAATGTCCGATAGTATAATTTATGATTTGTATCTCCCTCTTGATGCAATAGAGATGGCAGAACTATTTAATCGAAACCGTTTCCATACGGCCAGGCACAAGCAGGTTACAGCAGAAGATTTTCACTTCATCTTCCGATGTCGAAAGCCTTATTTCACTGTTGTAGCAAAGAAAAAAGGAAAAATCATCGCGACAGTGGGAGCTTATCCGGTGTCAGATCAAAGTGTTGCCAGAAAGAACCAAGTGTATATTGGCTGGTTTTTGGTGGATATACTCTATCGTCTTTCCTACTCGGTAATTCTAGGTCTGTATCAAAAATTGATGGAGGAATTGACAAAGACTGATGTTGAAGAGATATTGACAATTGTCCATCCAGATAATGTAACCCCTCTGCACATGACGTTAAAGTGTGGCTTTGTGATTTTGAACGATGCAAGAAACGAGTTTGGTCGGATAAAACTTCATAATTTCACCCCTGCTCTTGGTCGTTATGCAGGAATCGCCGGAGGGGAAATAGACAGTCAAACATTTGTCTCTTCTTTACCTAAAGTAGACAAAAGAGAAGTCAGAAAAGTGCAACCGAAACCACTAATTCGTGAAAGATATATTGAATGTGACTATCTATTAGATGGAACGGAGGTGACCTTACTATTTGATGTAGTAAATGCAAAGATTGATGGCGGAGAAGAACCAAAATCATTAAAAGTATACCCGGATTTTGATACAGAGGGTAGGTATGTCATCGAGAATCGACATGAGAATAAATCAATAGAAGTAGCCGTTGCCTTAATTATGGAAGAGGAAACAGGTAAAGAAGATATAAAGTACAGCATCGTTCTAGAACCGGGAGAATCAGAAGCGGTCGAATGTTCTAAAGACGTGAGCGTTTTTAAGTTTAAGCATAATGATAAATGGTATAGTTTATACCCGAATCGTATCAGAGAGATTCCCCTCCATAAAGAGCCGATAAATATAAGTTCCGGAGACTTAAACCTTAGTCTTGACCCCTCTACAGGCTTTGTATCGGTGATGGAGAATGAGGCAAGTTTAGTATCATTGCTCTGGCCTTGTGCAACTGTTCCCTACCTAGATGGAATCAATGAACCTCGAATCAAAAACCTGTCGGTGGAGCAAAAGGGACAGACATTGAAGATAGTCGAGGAGACGGATCAAGTACGCCTAGTCCGAAATTGTATTCTTTCAGGAAATAAGATGAAGTTAATTACCACTTTGACCTGCAAGGAGAAGAAACTTGATATACGTCCTATCTCGCAAATTTATGCCAGAAAAGGGGTGAAGGGCTATCGCTTAAGGTCAGGTGATAAAGAAATGACTCTTGGAGAAGCCAAGATTAGTCACCAAAAGTTTGCTCACAGCGACTATCCCTATTGGGATAATGAGCCGGAACGTTACGCTGATTTTCCGGTGGAGGAGGTTTCCTTGGAATATTCATCTGCTACCGTGGATATAAGGTTTGATAAACGAGCCGAATTCATTGATCATGCACCGATATTTACATCAACTTTGGATTTTAATGGGGAAAAGCTCTTAGAAGAACAAGTGATAGAAGAGTTAGAAGTATGTTTAATTCGATGTAAATGAAAGAAATGATTCATCCGACAAATGGATAACAAGTTGCTCTTAGCCACGGACTACCCATTTGTCGGGCGAATCAAGAAATTAAACTGCTGTGAAGTTGAAACGAGAGGAGAGTGCTCGCCGCTAGAATGGAGAAGAGAATGAACCAACAGCAAGATATAAAGGGAAAAGAGCGTTTTGGCTTCTGGCAAAGACTGCTTGGGCGCCCTCTAAAAGAGAAAGTAATAGACGAGGATATCGGGAAAATGTACATTATCGTTGGTTTGGGGAATCCTACCGCGCAGTATATGGGCACTCGGCACAATGTGGGATTTGATGCCATTGACGCGTTGGCCCACGAACACAATATCACAGTGGAGCAGCAAAAGCACCGTGCTTATATCGGCAAGGGAGTAATCGCCGGGCAAAAGGTGATTTTGGCAAAGCCACAAACTTATATGAATCGAAGTGGAGAGTCGGTATTTAGTCTGCTAAACTACTATAAAGTGGATGAACAAAAACTGATTGTGATTTATGACGATGTGAGTCTGAGTGTGGGACAAATTAGAATTCGTAAACAAGGTAGCGCAGGCGGGCAGAAGGGTATGAAAAGCATTATTTCCCATCTGGGAAGCCAGGAATTTTTGCGGATTAGGATTGGCATTGGGGAAAAACCACTAGGTCTGAATCTAGCCGATTATGTGTTGAGTCATTTTTCTAAAGAGGAAAAAGAATTATTATTCGATAGCTACGAAGCTACTATCAAGGCGGTGGAAACTATCTTATCAGGCGATGTCGATGGCGCGATGAATAAATGGAATCGAAAGAAAGTGGTAGAATAGCGATGCAGGCATTTTTGGCACCCTTAAATGAATTAGCGGATTATCAGGAGATTATACGGGATCGAACAAAAGGAAAAGGTTTTTTACAGATTACAGGAAGTGCCGGTTCACAAAAAACGCACTTCATGTATGCTCTTGGCGATGGTTGCTCTTACAGAATTATCGTTTTTACGAGTGAGGAAGGGGCGCGAAACTGTTACGAAGAATATCGTTTTTTAGATGAAAATGTATATTACTTTCCGGCTAAGGATTTGCTGTTCTATTATGCCGATATAAAGGGGAAATACCTACTTCAACAACGATTAGAAGTAATCCGCAGAATTGTTGAAAAAAGGGAGGACGGTATTACCATTATCACCACTGTTGATGCATTTTTAGATGGTTTGCCGGATATGGATGAAGTAATCGAGAGAGCTCTTATGATTGACCAAACGGATGCCCTTGACATGATAGATTTGCAACAAAAATTAGGCGCGCTAGGTTATGAACGAGTGGAACAGGTGGAAAGTCCGGGGCAATTTGCTGTTCGTGGAGGTATTCTAGATATCTACTGCCTAACTGAGGAATTACCAATTCGAATTGAGCTATGGGGGGATGAAATTGATTCCATCCGTACTTTTGATGTGGAAAGTCAACGTTCCATTGATACCTTAGCGCATATCACCATCTATCCGGGTAATGACGTGGCGAAAACCAAGGGTGTATCGTTCTTGGATTATTTTTCGATATCTAAAAGCATCATATTCTTGGACGAACCAAACCGTCTGTGGGAGCGATTGGAAGAAGCGGAGCAAGAATATTTAAAGAGTACGGCCTTGCGTCCGGAAGGTGTCGGGACAGTAGATGGAGCGCCCTTGCAGGTGTTCAGTATGAGCGAGGTGCTTCGCAAGATAAATGCTTTCTCCGGGATCGCTTTTTCTACCCTAGAATCTAAGAATCGGGGCTTTACTATTCGTAAAACCTATGGTATTCATGTATCCGGTGTAAATCCCTATCATAATAGTTTCGAGTTACTAACCAGAGACTTGAAAAGACTCAAGCGAACAGGTTACCGCGTGGTTTTACTGTGTCGTTTTGCTTCTCGGGCAAAACGATTGGCGGAGGATTTACGGGACTATGAATTACATAGTTTTTACAGCGAAGATCCTAAGCGGGAAGTCAAGCCAGGAGAGCTGATGGTAGTTCATGGGCACGTAATGAATGGCTATGAATATCCTTTGTTGAAGTTCATGGTTATCTCAGAACAGGATATTTTCGGTCGCCCCAAACGAAAAAAGAGACGTCGTCATGGTGGGGGAAAAAGGATAGATAGCTTTTCCCAGCTGAAGGTGGGCGACTATGTAGTTCACGAAAACCACGGTATTGGTGTCTACGAGGGAATCGAAAAGATTGAAATCGATAAGATTACTAAAGATTACATGAAAATATCCTATGCTCAAGGCGGATGTTTATACGTATTGGCAACCCAATTGGATTTGATTCAAAAGTATGGGGACCGGGATGGCAAAAAACCAAAGATTCACACCCTCGGAAATACCAGTTGGGGGAGAACCCGTAAGCAGGTCCAAGGAGCCGTTAAAGAGATGGCGGAGGATTTGGTGAAGCTGTACGCCCGTCGGCAAGAAGCCGATGGTTATTGCTACGAACCGGATACAGTGTGGCAACAAGAGTTTGAAGAACTGTTTCCCTTTGAAGAAACGGAAGACCAAATAGAAGCTATTGAAGATACCAAGCGAGATATGGAAAGCAAGAAGATTATGGATCGCTTGATTTGCGGCGATGTGGGGTATGGTAAAACTGAGATTGCCTTGCGTGCTGCTTTTAAGGCGGTGCAGGAGGAAAAGCAGGTAGTATACCTAGTCCCCACTACCATCTTAGCGTCTCAGCATTACCACACCTTTCTCCAACGGATGAAAGACTTTCCGGTGCGAGTAGACTTGCTTTGTCGATTTCGCAGCGCTAGCCAACAGAAAAAAACGGTAGAGGATTTAAGAAAAGGTTTGGTAGACATTGTCATCGGAACCCACCGGGTATTGTCCAAGGATGTTGAGTTTAAAGACTTGGGGCTATTGGTAATTGACGAAGAACAACGGTTTGGCGTAACCCACAAAGAGAAAATTAAACAGTTAAGAGAAAATGTAGATGTGCTTACTCTAACCGCCACGCCCATTCCTCGTACTCTTCATATGAGTTTGGTGGGAATCCGAGATTTAAGCGTGTTGGAAGAAGCGCCCCTAGATCGGGTGCCGATTCAAACTTATGTTTTAGAATATCAAGAAGAATTACTGCGGGAGGCGGTGGCGCGAGAGATTGCCCGTCATGGGCAGGTATATTATGTCTATAATCGCGTCAACGATATTGCTGATATTGCCGGGAAAATTCAAGCATTGCTACCGCAAGCAGCAGTAGCTTATGCCCACGGGCAGATGAATGAGCGTCAACTAGAGCAGATTATGATGGAATTTGTTCAAGGTGAGATAGATGTACTTGTATCTACCACCATCATTGAAACCGGGTTGGACATTTCCAATGCTAACACTATCGTGATTCATGATGCAGATCGCTTCGGCCTGGCTCAGTTGTATCAATTACGAGGTCGGGTAGGGCGTTCTAATCGGATGGCCTATGCCTATCTCTTTTACCGGCGGGATCGCCTCCTAAAAGAAGTGGCAGAAAAGCGGTTGGCGGCGATTCGGGAGTATACGGATTTGGGATCGGGGATTAAAATTGCGATGCGAGATTTGGAGATTCGTGGGGCCGGCAATCTCCTTGGAGCTGCCCAAAGTGGTCATATGGAAGCGGTAGGTTATGATTTATACTGTAAAATGCTGCAAGAGGCAGTAGGGCAACTAAAAGGTGAACAACCCAAGGAAGTATTTACCACCACAATGGACTTAAATATTAATGCTTTCATCCCAGCAAGCTATATCTCCAATGAGTATCAAAAGTTAGATATTTACAAACGGATTGCCACCATTGAAAAGGAAGAAGAGCGGGATGAAATGGTGGATGAGTTGATTGACCGTTTCGGCGATATTCCTCGCCAAGTGCAACAATTACTCCAGGTGGCTACTTTAAAAGCATTAGCGAATGCGGCTTATGTTACCCATGTGGAGGAGAAGGAAGACGCCATCAAATTCACCATGTATGAGCGTGCCAATGTACGGGTCGAGAAGATTCCCGATTTGATTCAACTGTACCAAGGCAAATTATTGTTTCGACCGGACGATCCCCCATATTTTGTCTATCACGCTAAAGGACAAAAGAATAAGCGGGAAGATAAAGATGTGCAAGAAGTGGTGAAAAAAGTGTTAAATGATATAAAAGACTTGTTAGTTTTGTGAAAAAAAGGTATACTATGACGTGGGAACAAAATGGTTGCAAATGCACGCAAATGTGCTTTTAGCCACGGCAACCATTTTGCCCCCACATCATATCATAAAATGAGAAACATGAGAAAAGGGAGGCTTTTATCAAGATGAAGGGATGTAAGAAAAGAGTAATTGTTTTGATAATGGCGGTAGCATGGTTGCTAACCACATTATCCGGATGTGCACGTACTAATCACGTGTTAGATGGTAGCCAGACGGTTGCCCAGGTAGGAGAGGATTCAATTCCCCTAGGAGTGGCGAACTTTTTCACCCGGATGCAGCAAGCACAGGTAGAGCCGATTTATACGATGTGGTGGCAGATGACACCGGAAGAATTATGGCAAGCGGAAGTGGAAGAAGGCGTAACTTTCGAGCAAAGTATGAGATTGGGCTTGTTAGAAGAATTAGAAAACTTGTATATTTTTCGGCAACGGGCGGAATCCTTAGGGGTTTCACTGACGGCCGAGGAGACAGCGGCGATAGAAGCGGTGGTTAATCAGTTCCTGGCAGAAAACGAGGCGGATGCGTTATCGGTTGTTTCCGGAGAGCGCTCTTACATCATGACTTTGTTAGAGTTGATTACTCTTTCTCATGGCGTAAGTGATGCTATCCGAGCGGACGCAGCGCCGAATATTACAAGGGAAGATGCGCTTCAAAAATACATGGAATTTGTCTTGTTTCCTTTTGAGACCACGGATGCAGAAGGACATCAAATGATATTAAGTGAAGGGGAAATCGAAATGCTACGGATGACGGCGGAAGATTTTGTTACCACCGTACTATCCACCGAAGGTTATGATATGAATCTTGCGGCAGAAGCGTTTGACATAGAACTTCACTCGGGCTCCTTTGATGAAGAATCATTCATTGCCCCATGGGAAGTGCTTCATACTGCTTGGAATCTTTCCGCCGAGGGAGAGGTATCCGATGTTATCGAAGCGGAGAATGGATTCTATGTAGTAAAACTGATTAGCCTATACGACGAAGAAGCCACAGCAGAACGAATTGCCATGTTAGTGGATGAATACGAGCAGGAATTCTTCCTTTCAACGCTAGAACAATGGCGTGAAGAAACAGATATTACTCGCCACTTGAATGTGTTGGAGCGAATTGACATAATTGGATTGGGGATTGCTGCTCCGGAACCGGAGATTATTCCGGAAGATGATACGGAATCAGATGAAGATGAAGATATAGAAGAGGATGAGGAATAAGAAATAGACAAGGATGTGGAAATCTCAGTGATGTTGAGCTCTTCCACATCCTTATAAGATTCGCCTGACAAAAGGCTCTGATAGCTAATTGTCTGTTAATTGCAATGATGGTTAAATTAGCTCTTTATCTTCAAAGTAGCGCATCAGAATACCGGCGCAGTTTTCTACTCCCAACAATGAGGTGTCAAGAATCATATGATAATCATTTACATCTCCCCAGGCTTTACCGGTATGTGCGTAGTAATACTCGGTCCGGCGAGCATCAGTTTCTTCCACTCGTTGCTTGGCCTCTTCGTAGGAAAGTTGGTCTAGCTCCATGATTCGTTTGATACGACAATCCTTCTTAGCACAAACATAGATGTTGAGTACATTTTTTTGATTTTTGAGGATGTCCGAGGCGCAACGACCTAGGATGATACAGGGTGTTTTGGCCAGTTCGCGGATAGCTTCTGACTCCGTATCAAAATGATGCTGATCGATTTCGTGCTCAATGAAGGCCTTATCGTAAACGGGAACGTTTAGTTGTCTAGAAAGCTGATCAGCAATTATACTTGCGCCGGTTCCGAAGCGACGACTGATGGTAATGACTAAATTCATGTAAAACCCTCCTTCTAGCGTTATCATTTTTGCCTAGTTCCTAGCACTAGTATAGCATTTCTTGGGCAATTTAACAATTGCTTTAAAGATAAAAATGAATTATAATATTTAGTAACTGTTTAGAAAAGCACGTATTTCATAAGCAATGGATGTGGGAGTATCCTCACAAACAGCCATTGCTTGTGAAATGTGCTTTCGGCGCTTCCCCGAAATGTTCACTTGAACCAACATCAATATTTTCTACCTGTTGGTTAGATTTAAGAAAGAAGGAAATTTGTAATGTCTAATGAAAGAAGACACCCCAATCACACCGCACCACGTAATGGGGCGAACTCGCGCAATGGAAATAGAACTCGTAATGGTAATAGAATAGATGGAAACAGGCCCTATAATGGGAATAGACCTCCTAAAGACGGTAGACCACATAGTGGAAACGGCACCCGCAATGGCAGGGGTAATTCACCAAGAAGAGATGACACATATGAATTTCCGGCCATGTCAGAAACGGCGGCATTTTCGTCATC
>JGI20163J26743_11537794_pt1 | contig 10470 bp, 7 predicted proteins | sample TergutCu122P1_FD_26743 | JGI IMG/M metagenome (IMG submission 26743) | reverse complement strand
ATGCTGTACAAGTTTCCTGATATCATATCTGACGCTGCAGATAAATACGAGCCGTCAGTTTTGACAAGGCATATAGTGGACATTGCGCAGGCTTTTAACCGTTTTTATCATGACGAGCATATACTTGTTGATAACGAAGATGAAAAAATGGCAAAGTTGGCACTGACGTATTCGACCAAGCTTGTTTTGAAAAATGGGCTTGGGCTTTTGGGGATGTCCGCACCAGAGAAGATGTAGACGGCTTGTTATTTTCGCCCATATTGGAACCGTGACACCAAATTTCCGTCCTCACGTACTTTCGTGTACGCTCCGGGCGAAAACCTGCTGTCAGAACCCAATCTGAACGAAAATCCCTGCGCCGTGATTGAGATTTGTGAAAACAGACGGCAATGTGATATTTCCTAATTAAAGGAGTTACTATAAATGACTAACGAACAACTAAAAAACTTAAAAAACAAACTTTGGGAAGGTGCAGACCAACTTCGCGCTAATTCAGGACTGAAGTCTACTGAATATGCAACGCCAATTTTGGGGTTGATTTTCTTGCGATTCGCCCAGAGCAAATATAGTAAATTTGAAGCCGACATCATGGCTGAATATAAAAAAACAAAAGGTTCTCGTGCAGAACGTCCAATTCATGAAATTGCGATTGAAAAGTGTGGGTATTATCTACCAGAAGAAGCGAAGTTCGATTATTTGTTGAATTTGCCGGAATCGGAAAATCTTGCGGAAAAAACTAAAACAGCAATGGAAGAAATTGAAAAATATACAGTTGAACTTGCAGACACACTTCCAAAAGATGTTTATTACAGCATCAATAGTGAAGACGACCCTCTTGTTTTGGCGAAGCTATTTAAGGTATTCAAAGATATTCCTACCGATGTAAGCCTTGATATTTTCGGCGAAATTTACGAATACTTTCTCGGCGAATTTGCACTTGCAGAAGGTCAAGGTGGTGGGGAGTTCTTTACTCCATCAACCGTGGTTCGTTACATGGTTGAAGTGCTTGCTCCGACTGAGGGTGAAATTTTTGATCCGGCTTGTGGTAGTGGTGGAATGTTTGTGCAAGCGGCGCATTATATCGCACACAATGCTGCAAAAGGCAAAGACATCAACCTTCGTGCTTATGGGGTTGAAAAAACCGGCGCGACAGTAAAGCTTGCAAAGATGAATCTCGTTTTGAACAATATCCGTGGCAGTATTGTTGAGGCAAACTCTTACTATCGTGATCCGTATGATTGCTTTGGTAGGTTTAATTATGTAATGGCGAATCCGCCGTTTAATGTGGACGAGGTAGAACTTGACCAAGTGAAGACGCAGCCGCGCTTTAATGCATACGGTGTGCCACAAAACAAGACGAAAAAAGCAAAAGGTGATGCGAAAGAAACAGTGCCGAATGCTAATTACCTATGGATTAATTTATTCGCCACATCTCTAAATGAAAATGGTCGAGCGGCTCTTGTTATGGCGAACTCTGCATCTGATGCAGGACACAGTGAAAAAGAGATTCGCAAAAAACTAATTGAAAGTGGCGTAATCAGCCAGATGGTTACACTTCCAACTAATATGTTTATAAGTGTGACGTTGCCTGCTACATTATGGTTTTTCGACCGTGTCAAGCAGCGAAAAGATGAAATATTATTTATTGATGCCCGCAATATTTTCACACAAATAACGCGTGCACATCGTAAATTTTCTGATGAACAGATTAAAAATCTTGCTATTATCACACGGCTATATGAGGGTAACAGCGATGAATACTTGGCGTTACTTGGTGAGTACCATGCAGAACTTTCTAATGCGCCTGAAACTTCCGATAGCGAGGAGATAAAGACAAAGGCATACTGGCAAGAGCAGATTAACTGGCTTATCGAACGCTTTCCTGAGGGCAAATATGTTGACGTTATTGGATTGTGCAAAGTAGCAAAACTTGATGGCGAAGATGGAATAATCGATCAAGACTATTCGCTTAACCCAGGACGCTATGTGGGAGTTGTTATTGAAGATGACGGTATGACTGAGGAAGAGTTTAAGGCAGAAATTCTTTCATTAAATGCTGAACTTGAGATGCTTAATGCCGAAGCTCAAAAACTCGAAAGGACGATTACGGAGAATCTGCGGTCGCTTGTAGGTGATGGAAATGAATAAGATAGTTTTCAATGGCGTCGAATACTTCTTTTATCAGGAAAACTTGTTCAATGATAATCTGCCTCTTATTAAATTCGGGGCTCAAACCATTACGACAAAAACCGCAAAAAAACATTTAGATAACATTATTTTTATCACGAGCACGCTTATAAATGCAGGTGCGGTTGTTGATGATAAACTGGAAAAATACAGCAAGGCTTTAGATGTTTTTAACGCAATAAGGGCTATCTTTAGTGGAAAACCCTTAAAAATAACAGCGGAAATGGTGAAACTTGCGATTGAAGTTGTCCAAGAAATCGGGTTGATGGAAGAAAAAGACCCAAATTTGCGAATGGGGATAAAATCAGCAGCTTTTGCCGCTAAACTGTTTATTGATGTGGTGAGTAGAGATGAGTGAGTGGAATTTAACACGAATTGAAAGTTTGGGAAAAGTGATTACTGGAAAAACACCCCCAACTGCTGACAAATCCTTTTATAACGGGCATATTCCCTTTGTTACTCCAAGTGACTTGGGATTTGATTCCTATAGAGTTACCAACACCGAAACATTATTATCCGAAAAAGTCACTATCTCTTATCGAAATCAAATTTTGCCAAAGAATGCGGTTATGTACACGTCTATCGCATCAATAGGTAAAATAGGGATATCTGACACAGAAGTTCTTACAAATCAACAAATAAATAGCATTGTTGTTGACGAAGAAAAGGCGGATTATAGGTTTGTTTATTACCTTTTGAAATATATATCCCCATTTTGTCAGGCGATTACGGGAGGCGTGGCTACGCCGATAATAAATAAAACAACTTTTGAGAAAGTAAAAGTTGTTGCTCCTGATCGTTCCACCCAAATCCGAATCGCCGATATTCTCTCCGCATACGACGATGCAATCGAAAATAACAATCGGCGCATTGCACTACTTGAAAAAGTGGCACGAGAGCTTTACCGCGAATGGTTTGTGAGATTTCGGTTTCCAGGACATGAGAGTGCGAAATTTGTGAATGGGTTGCCAGCGGGGTGGGAGGTAAAACGGCTTAAAGATTATGGACAGATTGAGACGGGGAAAACACCTCCAACCGAAGACAAAGAAAACTATGGCGATGAGATTATGTTTGTCAAAACGCCTGACATGCACAACAATATTTTTGTCATATCAACAGGCGAATATTTGACTAAGAAGGGTCATTTAACACAGCCTAAGAAGTTACTACCAAAAAATTCAATAATGGTTAGCTGTATTGGTACTGGTGGGATTGTTGCCATTAACGAAGAACAAGCACACACTAATCAACAAATAAACTCAATACTTCCAGATAAAAAACAGTATATCGAATGGCTATTTTTCACTTGTCAAAGCCTGAAAGAAACTATTGAATTGTTTGGAGCCACAGGAACGACGATGACTAACCTAAGCAAAGGTAAATTTGAGCGTCTGAAGGTAATTCAACCGTCGCAATCACTAATAGAAGCGTTTCATGAAAAAACCAAGAATTCTTTTATCTTGATAAAAATGCTTATGAAAAAATCTCAAAACCTTGCTCGTCAGCGTGATTTGCTATTGCCACGTCTGATGAGCGGTAAATTGGAGGTGTAGAAAATGGATATGTCAATTAAATTTCCTCATGGTGAGGATATTTTGCTTGAGCAAGGTAAGCCTATAGTGATACTGGGAGCTAATGGTTCCGGCAAAACGCGATTTAGTGTTAAGGTTGAGGAGTTGAATGATAAGCGTTTTAGGATGGGCAATGTAGGCAATGATGAACTGCTTGTTCACAGACTTTCTGCACAAAAGTCATTAAACATTCCAGATAAGATTGCACTTACGGATCATGAAAGTGCAAAGAAAAATTTATATTTTGGTGGTTCAAGCGCAAGTGCTTCAAAGAGTTCTTACAGGTATAATTCACAACCTGCAACATTTCTACTTCATGATTTTGATAACGCACTGGCATTACTTTTTGCCGAAGAGAATAAAGAACTTCAATTGGCTCATGAAGCAGACAAACAAGCTGTTGCAAAAGGTGTGGAACGCCCACAAATAATAACAACCATTCAAGAACGTGCGACAAAAATATGGAACGATCTATTGCCACAAAGAAGAATTGATTTATCAGGAAGTGGAGTTAATGTTGTGTATAAAGAGAGCAAGTATCATGGGAAAGAGATGAGTGATGGGGAACGTGTAATGCTCTATATGATTTGCCAAGCCTTAATTTTGCCGAAAAATAGTGTAATTATTATTGATGAGCCAGAACTTCATATTCATAAGGCTATAGTAAAAAAGTTATGGGATAGGCTTGAACAAGAACGTCAAGATTGTGTTTTTATGTATATAACACATGACCTGGATTTTGCTGCATCACGTAATACCGATAAAATATTGTGGGTAAAGAATTATGACGGAACTAATTGGGACTATGAATTTTTAAATACGTTAGAATTTGATGATTTACCCGAAGAGTTGCTTTTTGAGATGATTGGCACTCGCAAGAAGCTTCTTTTTGTCGAAGGGGAACGAAACAGCTATGATTATATGTTATATAGCGAATTTTTTAGAGACAAGGAGTATCATATTATTCCATGTGGTGGTTGCAATGAAGTATTACGAATATTCAAAGCAAAGAAAGCTTACGAAAAGTTAAATGACATTGAGGCGTATTGCTTGATAGACCGTGACTTCAGAACAGATACAGAGATAGCCAGCCTTGAGACAGATTGCGTGGCATTTTTGAAGGTGGCCGAAGTTGAAAACCTGTTTGTTGTTCCAGCGTTGCTCGATATAATGGGAGAACAGCTTGGTTGTCAACCTGATGCTTCACAACAAGCTAAAAAGTTTATAACCGATCTGTTTGCTTGCACTAAGGCTGGACAAATTGGTGAAGCTTTTATCAAAGAAATTAACCATCAACTGACCATACTCAATTTTGGAGGTGAAACAAAAACACCTGCTGAAGTACAAAGTGGTATCGCTAATAAATTTTCAGCTGAAGCAATTCAAAACTATTTTGATGAAAAACAACATGTGTTTGATGCAGTTACCGAGTTAGAAGACATTTTGAAAGTGTATAATTTTAAAGAGTTAAGCATTAAAATTGGTTCAAAGTTTGGGCTGCAAGGCAACACTTATCCTCAGCGTGTCTTGAACTTGTTAAAAACAAATACCAATGGGGTAAGAGAACGTATCATAGATGCACTAAAGCCATATATTCCTGATTTACCGTAGGGAGGTATAGCATATGCCAAAAATCATTACAGAAAACATGATTGAACAAGCTGCCATTGAGCTTCTTATTGCGGAGTATGCTCCGTATTATTCGCATGTTGATTGCTATACTGAAAAGCCAGAGATTTTGCCGGACGGCACAGGTAGAAGTGATAAAAAACAAGTGGTGCTCCCCGATGTTATGTTTGAAAAGTTATGCGAACTTAATCCTGATATTCCGAAAGATGTTATTCGGCGAAATGTGGATGAGCTTTGTCGTAATGTTAATGGCGACCCGCTTGAGGACAATTATCATCGCTACAATAAACTTCGTAATGGTATAGAAGTTGAGTTTAAGAAAGATGGAAAAGAAACGAATGGGAAATTGTATCTAATCGATTTCAAAGAGCCAACTCGTAATAGTTTTATAGTTGCGTCGCAAATGTGGATTCGTGGATTGGTTCATTGGCGCAGACCGGACTTGATTATATTTGTCAACGGCTTTCCGCTTTTGTTTATTGAACTCAAAAACTCTAACATTAATGTGAAAAATGCTTATGATAAAAACATGACGGATTACCTAAGAGATATTCCGGGACTATTTAATTACAATCAAATATGTGTGCTTTCTAACGGCATGGAAACTCGACTTGGTAGTTTTGCAGCAGGTTACGAGCACTTTTTTGAGTGGTTGAAGTTGTCTGATGAAAAAGAAAATCACAACCGCGATGAAATAAGGGAAGACTGTATAAGCCTTGAATATTTTCTGCGCGGACTATGCAAACCAAACATACTGCTTGATTACGTTGAAAACTTTATTTTGTTTGATCAACGAAAAGGCGGGATAGTTAAGTCAAAAATTATAGCCAAAAATCACCAGTTTCTTGGGGTGAATAATGCCTTTTATGCTTTTGGCAATCGCGAGGAACTTCAAGGCAAACTAGGTGTGTTTTGGCATACACAGGGTAGCGGAAAAAGCTATTCAATGGTAATGTTAGCTCGTAAAATAAAACATAAATGTGCTGGCAACTTTACGTTTCTTATTGTTACCGACCGTGATGATTTAGATGGTCAGATATATAAGACTTTTTTGCGTTCCGGATTTATGAGCGCAGAAGAAAAAGTGCAGCCTGCATCGAGCAGTGAATTACGCGAAGAACTTACTTCAAATAAAAGTATATTATTCACTTTGATTCATAAGTTCCGTTACGACAAAGGCGAAAAGTACCCTGTTCTGTCTGAACGTGATGATATTATTGTATTTGTTGATGAAGCACATAGAACACAGTATAAAGATTTGGCTGAAAATATGCGAACAGGTCTTCCAAATGCGCAATATATAGCTTTTACCGGGACACCATTGCTTGGCAGTAAGCGTCTCACAAACTCGTGGTTTGGTGATTATGTAAGTGAATATAATTTTGCTGAATCTATCAAGGACAACGCAACTGTACCGCTCTATTATGTAAAACGTGTGCCAGAAGTCATACTTGGCAATGACTTTTTGAATGACGACTTCACTGAAATTTTGGAAAGTGAAAACCTTACTGACGCAGAACAAAAACGCCTTGAAAATCATTATTCGCAGGAGCTTGAAGTTATCAAGAGGGATGATGTTTTGGATGCGGTAGCACAGCACATTGTTTACCATTTTCCGCGGCGTGGATTTAAGGGCAAGGGTATGGTAATTGCAGTTGATAAATTCACCGCTGTAAAACTGTATGATAAAGTGTCGTTCTATTGGCGTGAAGAAATAAAAAAACAAAATGTCGCAATAATGAAAGCTGTGACTGAAGAAGAAAAGATTAAAACAAAAGAACTTGTAGATTATATGCGACAAGTCGAGATGGCTGTTGTAATAAGTGCGGAAGCAGGTGAAGAGGAAAAATTTAAAAAAGAAGGTTTATCCATATTGCCTCATCGTAAACGCATGAATGAAAACGACGAAAATGGTGCGGATATTGAAGACAACTTCAAAGATCCCGCTCACCCATTAGCACTTGTGTTTGTATGCGCTATGTGGCTTACAGGATTTGATGCACCCTCTGTTTCCACATTGTATTTAGACAGACCGATGAAAGGGCATACGTTAATGCAAACTATTGCACGAGCTAATCGGGTTTTCCCTGGTAAAGAAAATGGCATAATCGTTGATTTTCTTGATGTATTTAAATACCTGAAACGTGCTCTTGTTGATTATGCATCTGATGACGATGGAGTAATGCCTGTTAAAGATATAGAGCTCCTGCTTGAGCAGCTAAATCAAGCGATTGAAATGACATTGACATTTTGCTCAAAGCAAGGTGTTGATCTTGATAGTGTGGTGACCGAGAGCAATGTTTTTCATAATTTGTCATTGTTTGAGGATTATGCAAATATCATTGTTAGCAATGACGAAATCCGCAATGAATTTAAGGTGCTTTCCAATACCGTAGACAATCTGTATGAATCGCTGCGTCCTGATATTTTTGCAATGGACTTTGATCCGCGATATAAAGATGCGATACTTTATTTGCGTGGTGTGTTAGAAGGAAAAATCAGACCGGAAAAATTAGAATCCGCGAAAGAGCGAATTAGTGGGTTGCTTGATCAGAGCGTTATAGTAGCAGAGGAAGCGCGAGGATATATAATTAAAGATGGTGGGAAGGAAATTGATATTTCAAAAATTGATATTGATGGACTACGAGAAATATTTAAACGCAGAAAAAATAAGAACCTAGAAATTGCAAACCTTCGCGAGCATATTGAAAAAAAGATTGAACAGATGCTTCGAAAGAATGTCACGCGTGTTGATTTTGCAGAAAGGTTTAGAAACATAATTGATTTATATAACGCAGGTGGTTCGCAAACTGATGATTTCTATGAGAAAATTTTGAAATTCATGGAGGAGCTACGAGCTGAAGAAGAGCGGCATATCAGAGAGGATTTGTCTGAGGAAGAACTAGAAATATTTGATTTGCTCCGTAAAGATAAACTCACTGCTGATGAAGAAAAACGAGTAAAGTTAGCGGCGAAAGAATTATTTGCAACTTTGATTTCTCGCAAAGAAGAGTTGTTTGTGGTTGGTTGGCAAAACGATCCACAACCAAAAGAACGAGTTCGTTCCGCAATCGTAAACTGCTTGAATACAGCCATGCCTGAGAGTTATGACCGCGATATATTTGCGACGAAAAGCAACTTGGTGTATCAACATATCGTTGACCAAGCAATGATGGGATATACATGGGTGGCATAAATCAATTTCTAACAGGGCTTCAAAAAAATTGTGAACGCATAAAATGCTATTGCATTATTGCGATAACGGAAGTATGCTATACATAACTGGTATTAGCGATATATGGCATTAACACCATTTTGAAAAAATGATACTGGCGGAGGCGGTTAAAATGAGCGGCAAAAAAGAATATTGGTTAGAGATGAGTGACGATGATGTAATAACAGCAAAAGCCATGCTAACAGCAAAACGTTTTTTGTGGGTGGGTTTTACTTGCCATCTTGCAGTTGAAAAGGCATTAAAAGCTGTTATTGCGTATAACATTGACGAAATTCCACCTAAAATTCATGACCTCCCGAAATTAGCTAACCTTGGTGGGATATTTACTGAACTATCTGAACAACAAAAAGGTTTGCTTAGGCGATTAATGCCGTTGCATATTGAAGCAAGATATCCGGAATATAAAGAGAAAATTGCAAGTGCGCTAACAAAAGAGTATTGCGAACAAATTTTAAATGAAACGGAGGAGTTTATATGTTGGATAAAGCAAAAGTTAGAGAAATAGCGAAACAATATACAAATAAGGTGAGAGAAACATATAACCCGAAGCTAATTATATTATTTGGGTCGCATATAAATGGCAACCCTAATGAATATAGCGACATTGATATTGCGCTTATTTTTGATAAATATGAAGGCAATTGGGTTGAAGCATGGGCGGATTTGTTTTCTCTGCGAGAAGATATAAGTTTTGACATTGAGCCACATATGCTTGAGGAAGCAAATGATCGAAGCGGATTTTTGGAGCATATCAAAAGAACCGGTGAGATTATCTACGAGGAAGCGTCATAGTTTTCTTTCGCAACTCGGAAATCATACATGGATTCAACATATATTTGGTGCGCAAACATGTTTTTGAGCTTCGATGTTATTTCAAGAAGCTCTTTTTAAAACTCTAGATTTAAACGCCACAAAATGGTACAATTGAACAAGCGACAACAAAGCTACAAAAAACAAAGAAATTTAATTGCGCAGGAAATTTTCAAAAGAGCGCGAAGCAGGAGGATAATTCAAAATGAGATATGAAGGCAGTATTTGGCGTCCACCGAGTGAGGCGTATAGTTTAATAGTACAGGTTACGTTTGGATGTGCACACAATAGTTGCACGTTTTGCAGCATGTTTAAAGATAAGCCCTTTCGCGTCAGAGATATGAAAGAAGTTTTTGAAGACTTTAATATGGCGAGAAAATATTACAAGCGAGTAGAAAGAATTTTTCTTGCGGATGGCGATGCGCTTGTTCTCTCAAACGATAAACTTGTGATGATATTGGATTATATCAAAAAACTGTTTCCGGAATGTGAAAGGGTGACGATTTATGCATCTCCGCAAGATATTTTAAAAAAGACGCCTGAAGAACTTATTGAACTTAGGGACAAAGGGATTCCGATGATTTATATCGGTGCCGAATCCGGGAGCGAAAAAGTATTAAGAGACGTAAAAAAAGGTGCGACGAGGGAAGAAATTATTGCTTCCATAAGAAAAGTTGAAGAACTGGGAATACAGGCGTCCGTGACGTTTATTTCAGGGCTCGGTGGCAAAGCGAACTGGCGTGAGCATGCGATCGACACAGGAACCATGATAAGCGAGATGGGTGCCTCTTATGTTGGCGTGTTAACACTTCTCGTTGAACCGAAAGCAGATCTTTATGCCGATATAAAATCGGGGAAATTTGAACTTCTTTCGGCAGAAGAAGTCGTGGTGGAAACAGCACTTATGATGGAGCACATAAATGTAGAGAGACCATGTGTGTTTAGAAGCAACCATGCATCGAATTACGTGTCACTTAGAGGAAATCTGCCGGAGGATAAAGATAGGATGCTAAAACAACTTCACTACGCAATGAAAAA
>JGI20163J26743_11537797_pt1 | contig 10477 bp, 5 predicted proteins | sample TergutCu122P1_FD_26743 | JGI IMG/M metagenome (IMG submission 26743) | reverse complement strand
CGTTATTTAGTCACCTGATGCGGCTGCTAGCCTGAGAATATTATACTGAATGTAGGTTTTCATTACGGTTCCTACACAAAGAGAATTTTATTGCACGTCTTCATTGCACAGTGGACAGCATTATTGCTGCATAACAAGTGATGGTGCTGCTCTCTCTGCAGTGCTCAATCTGGCAATAAAATTACTGTTTGTGCAATTACTTGTAAAATACTTAAGTTAACATCTCACTGTGCTGTAAGTTTATACCGAATACTGTATTATGACATGATGTACTGGATTACAAAATGACTAATGATGATGCAACACTAAAGTTTGTGTGCAACGTGATCTAGAGAGAGTACTTTTATAATATTGGCGGTCAGGTATAGCTATCTGAATGTGTGTTTGATTAGCAGTTGCTAACCCTAAAACGGACCTCTCTAACTTGCCCAGTGATTTACAAATAGTAACCCCATATATGATTACTGTATAGTTGAAACCATGCTTTTAAAATACACATAATGTTGAACACATCAAGTGAAGTTTATCCACTTGTTCCTTTTGACCTATGTAACCTACTGATTGGAAGTCTGTCAGCATCACTGGACAGCCAAGTATCTGTAAATTGGATTAGATGAGGTTTTTGTGCCATGGAAGGTATGTGACATAATTTTGAGGTGCTATTGACAGAGAGAATTTACTTCAATCATATTTCTCTGCTGTCACATGTATGTAATGTACTTTTCAACTGCTTGTGGCAAAGAGAATTTATTTACTGAATCTTACATACCAACTAGTGCACTTCTATATACAATAATATATTAGACTAAAATGTAAAAACGCTCCAACATGTTTCGATCATTATTCAGATCATCTTCAGGGAGCTCATAGGTTCCTTGTTAAAGTCACTGAATTTAAAAAAATTTAAAAATGTAAAAGGTCAATTGTGGTGATGTGGCAGCATAATGTTTGGTGTGTGTGCTTGGTGTTCTGTGTGGAGAGGTATGTTGGACTCAACATACCACTCCACACAGAACGCCACACCAGCATAACGTTTGGTGTGTGTGCGTGGCGTTCTGTGTGGAGAGGTATAGAACGCCATGCCAGCATAACATTTGGTTTGTGTGCATGGCATTCTGTGTGGAGAGGTATGTTGGACTCAACATACCTCTCCACACACAATGCCATGCACACACACCAAACGTTATGCTGCCACATCACCACAATTGACCTTTTACATTTTTAAAAATTTTTAAATTCAGTGACTAACAAGGAACCTACAAGCTCCCTGAAGGTGATCTGAATAATGATCAAAACATGTTGGAGGGTATAGAAGTGCATTAGTTGGTATGTAAGATTCAGTGAATGCATGGTGAAACAGTAATAAAAAAAATTATTTAATTAATTTCTTCCAGGTCTGTATTGAGGACACTTTACCAACAGCCATATGTCAGTTATGTTGTGACCGACTAGAAGAATTTCATTCTTTTGTGTTGAAAGTAGAAGAGGTTCAACAGAATATTCATAGCATGTTGTCTTCACAAAGTTATGGTACTGCAGAATGTGTGTCTCACATTCTGGATCATAGAAAATTTCAAAGTGGTCAGATTGGTGACATATCTGTTAAAGCTGACATGAATAAAAGTGTGAATAAGTCAGAAGTTTCTCGAGATGTTACTTCATGTTCACAAAATTTCAGAAATGACAGTGAAATTACAACTTCTAATAATGTAGCTCAGGCATGTGTAATTAACAATTCACCTAACTGTTTGTCACATTCACAAGAACAGTGTTTTGTACCAACTGACACTGAAACAGATGGCATTAATGAGACTGATGTTGAGTATATTAAAGTTGAAGCAGATCCATTACAGTTTGAAAATGATGATACTGGTTCTGCTGAAGACTCAGTGCCCGTGTTTCCTGATACTATAACATGTGAATCTCCCGCAAGTAAATTGTTGTATCGCCTACTGACCAGTGACAAAAGATGTGACTATTCTCAAGGTGCTAGTGCTGTTTCCACTGCTTGTGATATTCCCAGTGAAACTGTTCATTACAGAAATAACAAGAAAGTAGCAGATAAAACATTAATACCCATTGATAATTTGAGAAATAAATGTCACCGAAATTCTGTATCAAAAGCAGGGGAGAGTGATGTAGAAGAGGTACAAGTCGATACAGCCGCAAAGTTTCAGGGCAGTATAAGAAATACAGCAGCAAGCAGTGAACCGGGAAGTCAGAGGTATCTTTGTTTTTATGTGGACCAACACCTAATATGTAATTGTCTACTCTATTGTACATTTCTTTGAACACATATTTACACTGGCCTTACTCACACCTTACTTTGATGTCACTGTTTTCCAAATACCTAGTCACTATACTGTAAAGCTATACCCATTTTTTTTTTAACCAGTGTCCAGTTTTCTTATCATCATTTCACTGCTCTTTACCATATTGTGCATTCTCGTCTCAGAGATGTGCCAAAATCTATTTCTGTAGGTACAGCAGCATGTTCAGACAACAGATTTAAAACTGATCATCATATGCAGACTGCAATTAAACAGTGTGGTTGAAGGAAAAGCGCGCTGCCTTTAACAGGCAGGGGATAACAATGATGCCATTGTGCGATATATATTTGAGTCCTCTCAACACCTGTGTTGAAATCACTTAGGGGTCTTACAGTGGCCTATTATTAGTATCCAAAGCCTGGGGTCTTACAGTTGCCTATTATTAGTATCCAAAGCCTGCATATTATTAAAAGTTATATACCTTAAAACACCTATTTTCTGCACCACATATGTCTACTAGTATAGGAGTGAATAGTGAATACGTGTTAATTTTGCACTATTAAAGTGTTAGCTTTGCTTATTATACGCACTGTTGCTAAATGTCAGTTGTGTCAGACTTGTCACATTTGTGGCTGAATGGATGAAAATAAATATAAATAAATATAATTATAAACAATTTTTATCTTGGACATCCCATTGTGTTTTATAAATTATAAATATATACCAATCACCATCAACACAACTCTTTATTACATATTATCAGACAAGTTCACAGCTACATTTTTCAAGTGCTAGGTGGTCTTCTTGAGGTCATTAAAATACATAAAATAAAATTACAAATGCAACTTAATTTTTGTATGGTTACACTGAGATGTCAATGTTTGGATTTAAAATATATATACAGGTAATATAAAATGTTAAAACCAATGAAATAAATGATGAGGAATTTCATAGCAAGGTATGCCAGTTTTGAGAGGGTGCAGTCTGTTAGTTTGTTTCCTGAAGATCTTCTCTTGTTTTCTGATTCTTGTTGTCCCCAGAGGATGGAGCTTGTTTGCTATGTGGTGTACAATAATGTGTTGGCCATATTTGGTGATAACTACACTGAAATTTTATGGAGCAGGTCGTTCTGGTCATTACATGCTTGTTGTTGAAAAGGGTGTGTAGAACAATAAAGAGTTGTCTTGATGGTGACTGATCAATTGTAAATATAAATGGCTTAAATTGAATATTTTGTCCAATATGTGGTTGATCTCTTCTACCTAATTCATTTCAGTGATTCTGGCTGCAGTGTGCCTTCAGCAAGGAGAAATGATTCAGAAGAATCTGAAAGTAATGTCCACACCCATCTAAGTGAGCTGTCTATGTATACCCAATTGTCCAGGTTCTATAATTATAGTTGCAAGATATGCGAACCAGAGACTGCTACTTTCTCCAGCTTTTTCCTTCTGTGTAAACATTACAGGTGTGTTGAAAGAAAGTAGTTAAGTTCCCAGTAACCATTAAATAATTGATGAGGTGTCATGAAGCTAAGTCTTCAGTCTGTCTAAGCAGTGTGTGGAGGAAGTGTTCTGTAAGTTTAAGCAATTCACTTGCGGAGTTCTGTGATTAATAAATCCTTGAAATGTATGCGGTTTCTGAAGTGGTAGTTGTGTAGAATGTAAAATAATTTTTGCTGCCATGCACAGTCTCCATTTAGCTTGTCAAATTATGTCAGTAACTGTGAACAATTTGAGACATTTTTAAAGGAGAAAAATTGTAAACATACCTTCAGACTTTAAACACTTGTTTATTTGTTAACTATTTACAGACCTGTTGATGGGGCAGTAGCTTCTGGTGCTTATTAGCTAAGTTATGTTTCCCTGTATGCAAAGTTTGATTGAGATTTTACAGTGTTCTACTCTGTTACAATAGATATGGCCTGCTTAGTTTTAGGGCTACACAGTGGCACATTTGGTTGAGGCACTGCACTACAAGCCAGAAGATCATGGGTTTGATTCCCATTGGTGTCAATGGAATTTTTTATTGATGTAATTCTTTAGGCTGCAATGCAGCCCTGGGGTCAACTCAGCCTCTAACAGAAATAGGTACTACGAATATTTCCTGGGGGTTAATACAGCCAATGCATGGGGCTAACAATCATACCACTTTCAAGTGCACATTGTCTTGAAAGCTGGAAGTCTCAACCTCCTGGAACCCTCAGGGCTTGTCCAGCCCAGGGATTGCTTTACTGCTTATTTTTAATGCATTCTAATTATTTAAGAGCAGCAAATGGTTCTGTAGTTCTAGATATAACAAGGGGAAGGAGGCATAATGAGTTCTTTCTGTTGCAATGACATGGCACATTTATTTTTAAAATTGTGTAGAAAAGAGCTGAAGAAACTACAAAACTATACAAAACACACAGAAAATGTTTGTACGTACTCAGTCAACATTCCATTTAGTGTGTGTGGTTAGTGCATCATGCAGATTTCTATACTTACCTGCATTGGCATTAACATTAGGTTGGCTTATCTTGATTATTAAAATTAACTTCTTCTGGCATTTTTCAGGATGGATGGAAGGATTGTTTGATGTAATTAAGATTTAATTTCCATTAATGAACAGAGTATTTTTATATTTGTTGTTCTAAATGAAACATCAGTTTTATTAGCTTAGGGGATTTTGTTTTGTATGTTTGAAGAATGCACGAATTAATTTTGTATATTACCAACTGTCACTATCAATATGAATATGAATATGAAAGCAGTCGCATATATGTTGCTTTTTTAGGTCAAAACACAACACAAAAGGTTATGTGATCTGTTGTGGCCGGAAGTTGATGTCAAAACACCTGGTGGTGAGTCATATGCTGCAGCATCTTCAACCAGGCATTTACAAGTAAGAAGTGGTTTAATTTTTTTATATGCTCAGTTACATTTCAAAATGAAGCTGTTGGAAATTATTTGTATATTGTTCATGTTTGGAACAAAATGTGTAAATTTGTTTCAAAGTACATCAAAGTGCATGTCCCATTTTGCCATTACAGCTTAATTCCGCATTTTTCGCAAGTTCCCAGTTATTCTGTTTTCATATGAGAATGCACATTTGACAGGGTCGTGAGTATGGAAATTGCTTCATGTCACCATTCTAGCACCTAGAATTTGGAGGTTGCTCATAAATTTTTGGAAAATTTATGAGCAACCTCCAAATTCTAGGTGCTAGAATGGTAACATGAAGCAATTTCCATATTCATGACCCAAACTGGAGTTACCTATTAACCTCACTGTTATGGTGTGTTTTCTGCTTGGTGCATTTTTATATATATTTATGGGAGAGGGAGTTAGAAAACTGCAGGCATGCTCTATATGTTTGGCACTACTGTACACATTCAGTTGTCCAGGCAACCTAGGCCTGAGGGAATTTTTCATGCCTAGCAATTTATATCTTTTGTTCTCCTGATCCCTGTAAGGCATTATTGCTACTTCCAGCATAGTGGAAGTGCACTGTTCCTTCAAATTATCCATTTGAAAATCATGGATCACACCTACAACATACAATAAACACCCCTTGATGAATAGCAAAATGGCGAGTTATGGCTGCAGAGCTAACTATACTGGTCGCAGAAGATAGCTGTAATGTGGCACCTAGTTAGCATATGTTGTACTACTTGCCATTCGTGCTCATAGAAGTGAGTTCTGGAACTCTTGCAAATGCCTTCATATGCTAGTCACTCTTCCATGCTTTTCTACTGCTTAGCCATATAGTTTGAATGGAAATCTTTCCTGTTCATTATCTCTTAAAGCTTGAATCTGCATGATACAGTTGAACTACAAGTTGCAGCTCTTTAATTTAACAAACTTTAATATAAGGAAATAATAGAATAACATTCCAGCAAATACTAAGGCAATGACTGACAATGTTAGGCGTCATACTAACCTGACAGTTAGGCTTTCTTAAGTCTTGATTATGCCATTCCTTTTAAAGATATGTTTGGACTTTTTAGGTGCCGAGAATGTGGAAAGGAACTAGCGAGTGAACTGACATATGAGAGACACATTATACATCACCTACCTGAGGACAAACGACCATTCAAATGTGAACACTGTCTTAGGGGATTTGTGTCTAAAGGAAATCTTAGGGCTCATCTGAGAAGTCATCTTTCAGACACTGAGAAATATGCTTTTGTCTGTAACACATGTGGAAAAAAGTAAGTTCTGCTAGCATGGTATGCATGAATAATGTTGGTCACAAGAAAGTAAATGTTAAGGCACTCATAGTGGTATATGTTAAAAGTTCCAAGGATTTGACATCATATCTCATTTAAAACATTTAGAATTACTTTGTTTTCATCCTTAATGTTTTCTCCAAATCTTTGTTCCTGAAATAAACCACAGTGTGCTTGTCAATTCTTCAGTATTTCAGAATTTTTCACACACTTGAGTGTAGCAGATCTTTAGTATAATGGAACTTCACACAAATTTTACATAATAGTAGCAAGTTATATTGACTTACCACTTATTATTAAACCAAAATATCTCATGCAGTTACCATGTTGTGATTTTTAATTTTGTTAAAGAAATTTGTATTTGGATATTTTCCACAGATCTACCATCATATATTTTTGGAGGTTAAAGTATACGAGATTAGTGTATTGCCACCTTAGAAGTTTGGACCAGTACAAATTGAGGTCCTTTTGTATGACCAGAGTAGACAAATGTGATTGTCTGAGGTGGTGTCCACTTTGCACTAATTTCACAAAAATTGGCCACCTGTTATCTGGAGAGTTTGCTGGGTAACATCTTTCTGAATAAGGAATCCCAAACACTACTGGCATGTTCAGCACAGATGAGATATTGCCTTTAAGTGTCATTCAGGAGCACTGAGAGAAGAAGAATGCTGCATACTTGCAGTTGCCTTTTTGCAAACCTTAAAAACAGTCAGTGCTTCTCATATTCTCTAAAACAGGCATGGCAATTGGAGATGTCTTGTCTGTTACTGATAACGATTCTGTGATAGTACAGCCAAGAAGATTCAGCATCACTGTAACAGAACAGTGACAGTAACAGTCCTGAGCCAGCACAAACCACCTACTGTCCTAACAACCTTGTTGGCATGTGTCCTTGTCATTCATCCCTAGTGATCCACATCCGAGCTACATATCCAGCCCATTGCAACCAAACTGGTGTCACTACCCAAATTATACTGTGTGACCTATATGATTCAAGAGTTCCAAATTATATAATATCCTAAATTTTCCCAATTCCTCTTGCCTTATGCTTCTATGAAATTGACAACACAACAGACCACACATAAAATACGTATTATGTTGGTGCAGCTACATAGCTTCACACACTTTGCACCAGTGATGTGTACAGAATGCTAAGCTATGGGCTTATCACATGTGGCATCATGATGATGCAAATGCTGAGTTACTAAAACTAGAACATTGATAAGACGTTTGTGTTCAGTGAACTTGCATGTGTACTAGTAAGGTAGGAAGGTAAATCAAGAACATGGATTGTTGGTTGAGGCCCCTTCTTTTGTCCCTCTAATTTTGTCTTTCAACTGTTTATTGGATAACCTCACTTAGCAGTAAATCCTAATTAAATGTATACACATATTATATATATGCTTTTATAGACGCACATTCATATTCATGTGTGCTGTGAACATACGACTACATAAAATGGATGAGTGTGTTTAAATGTGGGGGTCAGTATGTTATGAATTTTTTGTCCAAGAACACATCAAAATAAACCATTAGAATTTCTGGGCTTCCCATAAGTTAATCTCAAGGGCTTGAGATTACAACAGTCAGCTAGCGTTCACCGGGACATTTTCAATCAACAAAATGTAGGAAACATGAAACCCCTCATGGCAAGTACCAGGCAAAGACAAGTGTACAAATATCAATCTTTAAATATGATTTTTTTATTACTGCCACTGGCACTACCTCTGTAGTCACACAGCTGGATAGTTGGATGGATCTGTTGTACTGAAAATGTCTGCAACAATAAAGTACACTGTGTGAGTTCTACTTAAACTTTTTTTTCCCACTAAAGTATCTGATTTGGACACAAGCCTGAATGAGTCAATTGACTGTCTGCTTATCAACTGAATGATGAAGACTCACTTTAAGACAAGTTTTTGGACTTCCCTCTCCTACACCTCATGTACAGGCTACATGGATTGGTCAGCCTCTATTGAGTAGGTACCTGAAGCTCTTTCTTCCTGTGAGTAATGTAACCCATACCATGCAGCTGACCACTCCCTTTTTGTACCACTGACATCTGTAACTTGAACTTTAAAATGAAATGGGACAACATAGTATTGATGTCTTTTCATAAATTTCTGTCTTCAGGTTTGCCACCCAGGGAGGTGTAACTGCTCATCAACGAAATGTACATGACAGAGTGTGTGAATTTATGTGTCATATATGCCCCAAAACATTTCCAACCCAAGGAACACTGAAAGGACACTTGTATTCACATGTGGCAAAAAGTGAACAAAAGCAGTGCCAAGTGTGTGGCAAGTGGTTGAAAAGTGATCTCACATTGCGGGTCCATATGAGGGGCCACAGCGGTCGGGTGTTCAGATGTCCGCACTGTAATAAGGCATTCAATGACAAACAGAGGATGCATGTGCACGTGCGGAGTCACAGCAGTGCACGTCCATATAAGTGCCTTGTTTGTGGGAAAACCTTCAAACTCAGATCAGGACTTAGGGTGAGTACATGCCAGTACAACTAACACTTAATGTTCATGTAGATCTATATGTACAATCTTCACTTTCATTCTTCTCCTTTTCATCTTTGTGGGTTTGGTGCCTTGCTGCTATAACCCTTTATGGCATGGTACCTATACATGTGGAAAGTGTGTACATTACTTTATATGGTGTGTATGATGTAATGATTTTTGGACCTTTATACAAATCTTGTGATGTGCACTGCATTAATTTTTAATTATGTCTATAATCAATAAGTTGTGAGTATGGAGACTATCTCCATTGAGGTAATTTAGGAAGTGCCTGCCTATCATAGAAATGATCACCATGGTAATGTTTGGACTTGTGACATGGTTACAACAATAGCAACATTTACTGTCTGTCGATTTTTAAAGTGGTGGTTGGTCTGTTAAAAATATCCAGTGAGGATAATTTTTGGGAAAATGTAGACAATTGAAGTATTTGATTTGACAGCAGTGAATAATGAATCACTTTAACTTTAAATGTGATATTTATATGTATATGATAGAGCAAGATTCTTTCATTGTTATCCTCATCACCTTGGCTCTCACAGGACCTCCTGGCACATGCAGGCTTCCAATATGATTAAGCTACCATGCTCCAGACAGTGATAAAAGAGACACTGTGTAGTATGTTAGAGACACATGCACAAATCTTATGTAAAATTATGCATTATAATTTGCTATAGTTTGTTAATGTAAAATTATGAAATGATGTGGGTTTTTTATTAGGTGTGCTATCACTTTTCTTCATGTCAGTGATTTATCAGAAAGGAAGATTTTTAATGCAAAGGGACTAATTTCAATACCAATTTCATATTTTGCTTTTTTAGCACTTTTTCTGGTTATGCAGTTTAATGCTTATTGACATTAAAATCCTTTTCTCAGCATTGCTTGATCTTTCCCTTTACCCTTTAATGTCCAAATTTCATACCAAACTCAGCTCTCTGTGCTCACATATTCTGTCATGTTATGATCTGTTCACTGATACACTTGGCCTTAAGTCTGTCACATGGTTCAGACTTCCTAGTCATGTGTGTCTTGAAAGTTCTCATTTCTTGAATTTCTGTTCTTTTTACATCATGGCTTACTTCCACTACCAGTATTTTAGTATTGGTTTAGCCACTGATTTGTATAATTTCAAGTGCGTACTCCTGAAGTTTATTATAACAGTAAGTCTGTAAGTTAAACATATGCCTCACATTATCCACCTTTGATCTGGAATTATTACCCCTCCAAAATGTTTTAAAATTTATGATTGCTGTTGGTTTACTGTCAGACAGTCATACACCTTGCTAGTCATTTTATAAACAAATATTCATATCACATTGTTGAATACTAATGTAAGCAGATAATGCATGCAGTCAAGAACATGGTGAGAGTTATCAGTACCATGTGTGGGTATTTTTTGCAGACTCATGCCGTACAGCACACAGGCGAGAAGCCGTACCAGTGCCCACACTGCCCTCGAACATTTGCTAG
>JGI20163J26743_11537798_pt1 | contig 10478 bp, 7 predicted proteins | sample TergutCu122P1_FD_26743 | JGI IMG/M metagenome (IMG submission 26743) | reverse complement strand
GATATTCAGGAAGAACTGACAAAATTGCCTGGGAAACCGGGGGTTTATCTTATGAGAGATGATAAGGATCAGGTGATTTATGTTGGTAAGGCTATCAATTTAAAGAATCGGGTTCGTCAGTATTTTCAGAATAGTCGCAATCAAGGGATTAAGATTGAACGAATGGTATCTAAGATTCTTCGTTTTGAGTATATTACTACAGATACAGAGCTTGAAGCTTTGGTGCTGGAATGTAACTTGATTAAAGAGCACAGGCCTAAGTATAATACCATGTTAACGGATGATAAAGGCTATCCATTTATTAAGGTTACTATAGATGAAGATTATCCTAGGTTATTGCTTGCTAGGAAGATGACTCGAGATAAGGGGAAGTATTTTGGTCCTTATAAAAGTGCCGTAGCTGTAAGAGAGATTATTGACTTGATGGGGAAGCTATATCAGATTCGTAGTTGTAATCGAAGGTTGCCAAAAGACATAGGAAAAGAAAGGCCTTGTTTGAATTTTCATATTTCCCAATGTACTGCTCCTTGCCAAGGGCTTATCTCCAAGGAAGATTACAGGAAGTCCATTGTGGAAGCGATAGGATTTCTTAATGGAAATGATAAGAATGCTTTGAAAGATTTAGAAGGGAAGATGAGAGCTGCTTCTTGTGACTTAAAATATGAGCTGGCCATTGAATACCGTGAACTTATAGAGAAGGTTAAAAAGATTACCCAACAACAAAAGATTACAGATACCAGTGGTGAAGACAGAGATATTTTGGCCTTAGCTAACAATGACAACGATGCAGTTGTTCAGGTGTTTTTCATGCGTGGTGGTAAGTTGATTGGCCGTGAGCATTTTCATCTGAAAGTTTCCCCTGGGGATGGACAATCAGATATTATGGCAAGCTTTATTAAGCAGTATTATGGAGGAACTCCTTTTATTCCTCATGAGTTGGTTCTTCAGGTTCCAGTAGAGGAGATTCCTATCTTAGAAAAATGGCTTGGTGATAAAAGAGGGGGCAAAGTTAACATTAAGGTTCCCCAAAAAGGAATAAAAGAGAAGCTGGTAGAAATGGCAGCCAACAATGCCAGTTTAGTTCTAGCCAAAGATGTGGAAAGGATTAAAAGAGAAGAAGATAAAACCATAGGAGCAGTAAAAGAGATTGAGCAATTACTAGGTTTCCCTGGGATTCATCGTATGGAGGCTTTTGATATATCCAATGTGGGAGGGTTCCAATCGGTAGGTTCTATGGTAGTTTATGAAAAGGGGAAACCCAAAAGAAATGATTATCGGAAGTTTAAGATAAAAGGGGTTGAAGGAATCGATGACTATGGGAGCCTAAAAGAGGTGTTAACACGCCGATTCCTTCATGGGTTGAAGGAGAAAGAGGAACAGAAAGAAACTGGTGGTTTTAACGTTTTTCCAGACCTAATCTTGATGGATGGAGGGAAAGGACAGGTAAATATTGCTTTAGTTGTTTTGGAAGAACTAAAGTTGAATATTCCTGTTTGTGGAATGGTTAAAGATGATAAACATCGAACCAGAGGATTATATTACAACAATGAAGAGATAGAGATGGATAAACATTCAGAGGGGTTTAGGCTAATCACAAGGATTCAAGAGGAGGCCCATCGGTTTGCCATTAATTATCATCGGCAGCTTCGGGGAAAGGCCTCTGTAACTTCTATCTTAGATGAGATACCAGGGATTGGAGAGGTTAGAAGAAAGGCTTTAATGAGGTGTTTTGATAATATTGATGAGATCAAAGAAGCCTCAGTGGAAAAGCTACTAGAAGTACCAGGGATGAATCAAAGAGCTGCTGATGGAGTGGTGGCATTTTTTGAGAGGAGTAGGAAGGAGGGTTGCAATGGATAGAGGCGTAAGATTAAGTAAAATAGCAGAAAAGATGAAGTTAAAGAACCTAACCCCCCAGGTGAATTTGGAGAAAATATATGTTACAGTTCCCGACATCAATCGCCCAGCCCTGCAATTAACGGGTTATTTCGATTATTTTGATGAAGATAGAATTCAGGTGATTGGCTATGTGGAATATGCATATTTAAAGACCATATCACAGGGGAGAAAGCTAGAAATTTACAATCTTCTTTTAAGCTATGAAGGTTTGCCTTGTATTGTTTACAGCCGTAACTTGGAGCCAGATGAAGTTCTGCTGGAACTTGCAATTTCAAGGAACGTGGCTATTCTTCAAACGAAAGCCCCTACCTCTTCATTTATGGCAGAAGTGATTCGTTGGTTAAATGTAAAGTTAGCCCCTTGCATTTCCATTCATGGAGTACTGGTGGATGTATATGGAGTTGGGGTGTTGCTAAAGGGGGAAAGTGGCATAGGTAAAAGTGAAGCCGCTTTGGAACTGATTAAGAGGGGACATCGTTTGGTGACAGACGATGTAGTAGAGATTCGAAAAGTCAGTGACGATACACTGGTAGGTACAGCCCCAGATATTACTAGGCACTTTATTGAGCTTCGAGGCATTGGTATTGTAGATGTAAAGTCTATGTTTGGGGTTCAAAGTGTGAGAGAGACCCAGAATATTGACCTGGCCATAACATTGCAAGAGTGGGATGGCAAAGCAGAATATGATCGTCTAGGATTAGATGAAAATTATATGGAGATACTTGGAAATAAGGTGCTATGTCATAATATCCCTATTCGTCCAGGGCGCAATGTTGCCATTATCATAGAATCGTCGGCGATTAATCACAGACAGAAGAAGATGGGTTATAATGCGGCTCAAGAGCTGTATAAAAGATTTCAAGAGAGTTTAGCTAAAAAAGAAGAAGATGAGTAAAAACAGAGGTTACCCCAAAGAAACAAAATAGGGGTAACCTCTAAAATTGTAAGCCTGTATCCCATCACATGATGGCAGAAAACGTTCCAAAAAGTTGCCAAAAGGTTCTTGACAAACTTGCTAAAGTGGGAGATCCTCTAGGCAATAGCCTGGCTTCATCTCCGGGGTCTGGAGGAACCTCTACTGGTGGTTCAGGAACATAGGGATCTCCTGGGTCTCCCCCATCTCCTGGATCTCCTCCATCTCCTGGGTCATCACCACCATCTCCAGGTGGGTGAGGGGGATCAGGGTCATCATCGTATCCGTAATCGTGTCCGCCATCTCCATTTTCCTCATCTTCATCTACACATTCACAATCAGGATAGTCATCACAACAATCTTCCCTTCTACCACAATCGCCACTACATGTTCTTGCAGGGATTGTGGCGGCAGCGAAGTATTCTGTAATTGGACGACAGCCAGACCCCATTCGATAACCAGAGCCAGCACATACCGTCATCCTCTCAATGGTTGGTGGAATGGTAAATTGACTGGGCTCCATCCCTTCGTGGATACGGTTCATAATATTACGCCAGATGATCATATGCCAAGATTGGTTAAGGTCTTCCATAGGTCTGTTGGTATCAAAGCCACCCCAAACTGATGCAGTATAGTAGGGGGTGTAAGCAGATAGCCACAAGTCGGTTCCCCACTCAGTGGTTCCTGTCTTACCAGCGGCGGCCATTCCACCGGATAGTCTTGCAGGAGTACCTGTTCCAAGGTTGATCACATCTTCCATAGCACTGGTCATCAAGAATGCGTTATCTTCGCTCAACACTCTGTGATAAACAGGAGGAGTGGAATTGTCAAGGATGATATCCCCATTGCTGTTATAAACTCTTAAGAAGAACATAGGGCGAATGTAAACCCCATTGTTGGCAATGGCGGCATGAGCAGCAGTCATCTCTAAATTAGATACTCCAATGGTAATCCCTCCCAGCGCAGTTGCCTGAGCAACATCGGTGTGATAAGGAAACTCAGGGTGATCGAAGTTGACTAAAGAAGTGATTCCAAATCTTTGAAGGTATTCAAAACCTGATTCTAAGCCAATCTCCGTTAAAGTCTTCACTGCCATCACATTCATGGAATGTTGTATTGCAAATCGAACACCAGTGTATCCACGATATCTTCTATCCCAGTTGTTCACAAAGGGGCCTGTAGGATTACCAGGGATATCCCCAGGAGCATAATATCTAAAGGGTGCATCATCAACGGTGGTCGCCAAGGTCCAACCATGAGAATTCAAAGCGGGAGGATATACCCCCAAGGTCTTAAAGGCAGATCCAGGTTGTCTAAAAGTATTGGCAGCACGATTCAAGGAACGACTGGCTGACTTTTCTCCTCGTCCTCCTACGATGGCCACTACATGTCCTGTATGTTGGTCCATTACGGTAACTGAGGCTTGAGGTTGTGGAGAAACATCCACTCTCGTAACAACTTCGTCTCCAGAAGAAACATTCAATGTTCCTATGAATAACTCCACTGCTTCATAAGCCTCTTCCCTTGAATAAAAAAGCATGGGAAATCGATTGCCTGTAATCGATTCTATAAAATTCGACACATGACCATTTGCATAATTCTCTATGGTTCCATCCTCACGGATAACGGTTATGGAACAATCCAAACCAAACCAAGTTCCAGGGGGGAAGTTGGAATCATCGGCAATCTCTTCATAGGCAATTTGCTGGATTCTTAGGTCTTGAGTGGCAATAATCCGAAGACCACCTGCGTGTAACATATTAAAGGCTTGAGTTTCTGTTAAACCATTACGCTCCATTAAAGCAAGTTGCACTTCTTCGATTAAAACGTCAACAAAATAAGAGTATGGTGTGTCATCTTCTGTAACAGCAATGGTATGTTGGATTCGATCATAAACGGGATCGGCCATGGCATATTCATATTGTTCCCTGGTAATAAACCCTTGTTCCAGCATATTACCCAAAACGGTTGCTCTACGATAGGCATTGAATTCAGGAAATACAACGGGGTCATAACGGGTTGGATTCTGAGTGATGGAAGCAATTACTGCACTTTCTGATAGGGTGAGTTCAGAGACGTCTTTGTTAAAGTAACGCATGGAGGCCGCTTGAACTCCTAGAGTACTTTGACCTAAGTTAATGGTATTCATGTAGGCCTCTAATATCTCGTCTTTGGTCATCTGTTGCTCAATAGCAATCGCCAAGTATTGTTCTTGTAACTTTCGTTCTAAACGATCCATAAAAGTGACTTCGTCCATAAAGTCAGGGAAAACGTTATTTTTAATTAACTGTTGAGTAATGGTACTGGCTCCCTCTGTAAAATGCCCACCAGCCATAATACCCACAGTAAAAGCTCTGGCAACACCTGGTAAATCTACTCCATTGTGCTCAAAGAAACGAGCATCTTCTATGGCAATAAAAGCATGTTGCAAATATAAAGGCACTTCATCAAGTTCTACAAAGACACGATTGGCACCAGCCATAACCAGTTGTTCAATCTGGGTTACTCCGTCATTGGCATAGATGGTGGTAATCTCACCAGAGGGCAAAACATCGGTTATAACAATAGATGGAGTGTTCGCGATAATTCTCTGGGCGAAAAAGAACACCCCAGAAATCCCTGCAATACATACTAGGGCAAGACAAACCACTAATGCTTTAAAAAGTCTTACTAAAACTCGTTTTTTTTGTAGATTTCTTTTGGAAGAAATATCTTTCTTTTTTCTGGAAAGATTTTCTCTGTTATAATTCATAAAAACTCCTCCTTATCCAAGGTATATTATAACAAAAATAAGGGTGAAAATCAACTAAAAAAAAGGAGGCCTAATGCCTCCTAAATGTATCGTGAAATATTAAATTGAGTCAGCTTTAGCGACGATACTCCTTGAACCCATGAAGGTATAACTCCTTTGCGCTTGCGCAAGAGTTCTATCGCAAACGAACAACCGAGAGTGTTCAAGGCGATTCCTCTTATATGAACTCTGGTTCAATAAGGCCAAATGAACCATCTTTTCTACGATATACCACATTCACTTCATCTGTTTCTGCGTTGCTAAAAACGTAGAAGGAATGTCCAAGTAGATCCATCTGAATGCAGGCATCTTCTGGGAACATAGGCTTAACCCCAAAGCGTTTGGTTCGAACGATACGAACAGCATCCTCTGGAATAGCGGTTCCATCATCAACAGAATCGAAGAACTCTTTACGGAAATTGCTTCCATTGGAAGCGGCTGAGTTGTATCCTTTGTGTTTGGCGATTAGCTTATTCTTGTACTTTCGAAGTTGACGCTCGATGACTTCCTCTACAAGGTCAATAGACACATACATATCGTCGCTAATCTGTTCTGACCGAATGATATTTCCTTTCACAGGAATGGTAACTTCAACTTTTTGCCTTTCCTTTTCTACACTAAGGGTTACAACGATTTCTGTTTCAGGAGTAAAATACCTTTCTAATTTGCCTAGCTTTTTTTCTACTGTTTCTTTAAGTCCTGGTGTTACATCCATGTTTTTTCCACTAATAATAAAATTCATGATGTTCAACTCCTTTGCGGTGTATTATACAGACAACTCATAAAAAAGTGTCTATATTATGAAAATATTATACCATGAAAAGGGGATATTGTATATGGAAAAATTGTGACATATGTGTTAAAAGATGGTCTTGGTGTTTCATAATTTGTTATGAAGAACGGAAGAGGAAATTAGTGAAACTCTCCTTATACTCGCTTTTGATAAGCAAGACGAGCTCCCACTTTTTCATAGTGAACAATCCCGCAATAGGTGAAATTATTCTTTTCTAGGAACTTAATCATAGGGAGGTTGTCTTCATGAGTATCTACTCGAATATTAGAGCATTTATCGAAACACCAATCCATAAAAAACTGTCCAATTCCCTTTTTGTTATGAAGAGTGGCACAGCGATGGATAACAGCATAGGGTTCGTCATTTAACCATCTGCCGTCAATGGCGTCATAAGCCAGCTCATGGGCGTTTTCCTCTAAGATAAAGGCGCCTATAAGGGTTGACTTTTCATCTAGGATAACATAACCCCCATTTTTTATATCCTCCAGTAGTATTTCACGATTAGGATAATCCGCAGCCCATTGATTGGGGTTGCCAGTTTCTGCCATATACTTCCTAGCATGAGAATAAAGTTCTAATAACTGGGGAATGTCTTTTTCTTTCATGGGTCTAATTGTCATCATTGGAATCACCTTGTTTACCCTTCCATAAGTTGATTAATGCGAGAATCGTTAAAACTGGAATAATGCTTCTGTATATCAATTCAAAGAGGTTAGAATTCCCTATAGTAACTGCCACTGTACTTTCCACTACGAGAAAAAATAAAAGACAAAAATAAGGGAGTTTAGAGATTGTTTTGTCCTTCCTCAACTTATGTGTGTTGGTGAGCATAATGCCGGAGATGATCAGGGTAACGAAAGCTCTAGCGAATATGAAGTAATCCACAGTAGTAAGAGGAATGGGTGCTATTAGAGTGAGAGAGTAATAAAGGATGCCCATAATATTGCCACCATCCAACATGAAAATGGCACCAGTAAACAATCCAATTGCAGCAGTGAGCCATTCGGCACGATTTAAGTATTTGTTCTTTTTCTTCAAAGGATTCTCCAATCTATAATAGGCTGATAAAGATGAGCTTAAGGTGTAAGTTGAACCACATCCACTTGATTCACCTGTGTCTCTTATGGCACCCACTATCTTCTCTAAATTTATCATGTGCAGGTGTAGGGTGTCAAATCCGATTTTTCTAGAAATAAAAACTAATAAAGGAGAAGGTTTATCAAAAAAGTGCCTTTTTGGACGATGGTTTTGATTGTATAGAAAGATGATTTATGGTAATCTTTTACTTAAAGAGCCATACAGTTGATTATCAATAAGATGTTGAGATAAGGTGTTTACACTTTGTAAGAGCTGATTGGGTTCTTTTTAGAAAAAGCGTTTTAGGCTTTGCTGATGGAGGAAGAAATATGTTAAATATAATGTTGTACGGTTGCAATGGAAGAATGGGACAGATGATTACTCAGATGTTAAAAGAGGATGAAACCATGAAAATTGTAGCGGGAATAGATGGGTATACAGGGATAGATAACTCTTATCCTGTTTTTTCAAAATTAGAAGATTGTCACCTAGAGGCAGACGTAGTGGTGGATTTTTCCAATGCAGAGGGAATCGATGCTTTGGTTGATTACTGTGTGGCAAAGAAATTGCCTTTGGTACTTTGTACAACAGGTCTTTCCTCTGGGCAAATTCAAAGGGTAGAGGAAGCGTCAAAAGAAGTTGCGATTCTTAAATCTGCAAACATGTCCTTAGGAATTAACTTGCTATTAAAATTGGTGCAAGATGCCACAAAAGTATTAGGCAATGCCAACTTTGACATTGAGATCGTGGAGCGACACCACAATCAGAAAGTAGACGCTCCAAGTGGTACAGCTATGGCTCTGGCAGATTCTATTAATCAAGCTTTGGAAGAGGAATATTCCTATGTCTTTGACCGAAGCCAGATAAGAGAAAAAAGAGGAGGAAATGAGATTGGCCTGTCAGCTGTTCGGGGTGGAACCATTGTAGGAGAACATGATGTGATTTTTGCAGGAACAGATGAGGTATTTGAATTTAAGCACTCTGCTTACTCAAGGAGTGTATTTGGAAAAGGAGCCATAGAGGCGGCTAGATTTCTGGCCGGAAAACCTGCGGGATTATATTCCATGAAAGATGTTGTTGATGTATAACAGTTATCGAACGGTTTTTTTACTTTGGAATTTAGGAGTGCGATTTCGTATCTGATGGGGTTCTTTCAACTTATAATATTGTCTTTTACCTTCAACTGAAGGAGATAACGACGTTGGAGTATGTTACAGAAAGTATATGAGGGAATATTCCATGAAATTTAGGCCTTGCATAGACATTCACAATGGACAGGTAAAGCAGATTGTAGGTGGAAGTTTAAAAGATGATCAGAATCAAGCCAAGGAAAATTACACCTCAAATAAAGGTGCTGCTTGGTTTGCCAATCTCTATAAAAAGGATAATCTTACGGGTGGTCATGTCATCTTGCTGAACTCTAAAGATTCAGAGTTTTTTCAAGCCACTAAAAATCAGGGAATTGAGGCACTTCAGTCTTATCCTGGAGGTTTGCAGATTGGAGGGGGCATTACTGCTGACAATGCCATAGAGTATATTGAAGCCGGAGCCAGCCATGTGATTGTGACTTCACATCTCTTTGAGGATGGAAATTTCTTAGAGTGTAATTTAGAACATCTAGCTGATAAAGTGGGGAAAAGAAAAGTGGTGGTAGATTTAAGTTGCAGAAGAAGGGAGAACAAATATCTTGTTGTGACTCACAGGTGGCAGAAATTTACGACAATGGAGCTAACTTATGACAACATGAATCGATTGGCTACTTATTGCGACGAGTTTCTCATTCATGGAGTAGATGTGGAGGGACTTTCCATGGGGATAGAAGAACCTTTAGTGAAGTTTTTAGGAGAATACCAAAGAGAAAGTGGTATTCCTATTACTTATGCAGGGGGGATTGGCTCATTAGAGGATTTAGTTAGATTCAAGGAAGTCAGTGGAGGCAATCTGGATATTACCATAGGCAGTGCTTTAGATATATTTGGAGGTTGTATTCCCTACCGTATAATGGTAAAATGAGTAGTTGAAGAGAAATTTGCACAAGAGCTGTAAAGGAATTACATAAGGAGTAAAAACATAGATGAAGCTAATAGAAAAGATATTTGGAACACACAGCGAGAATGAGCTGAAAAGAATTCGTTCCCAGGTAGAGAAAATCGAAGAATTAGAGCCTAGTGTTCAACTGTTAAGTGATGAACAACTGAAAGGGAAGACGACAGAATTTAAAGCACGTTTGAAAGAAGGGGAAACTCTTGACGATATTTTGCCAGAAGCCTTTGCTGTCGTGAGAGAAGCCGCTATTCGTACTTTAGGCATGCGGCATTACAAGGTTCAGATGATGGGGGGGATTATCCTTCACCAAGGTAGAATCGCTGAGATGAAAACAGGGGAAGGGAAGACCTTGGTGTCTACCCTGCCAGCCTATTTGAATGCATTAGCTGAAAAAGGGGTAACCGTTGTAACGGTCAACGATTATCTTGCCAGTCGTGATGCTCAGTGGATGGGTCAGGTTCATGAGTTCTTAGGTTTAACTGTTGGAGTAGTTCTCAATGGAATGGACAACGACGAACGTCGTGAAGCCTACAAATGTGACATTACCTATATCACTAACAATGAACTTGGTTTTGATTATCTTCGAGACAACATGGTCATCTACAAAGAACAACTGGTTCAAAGAGGTCTTAACTTTGCCATCATAGATGAGGTTGACTCGGTGTTGATTGATGAGGCCAGAACGCCACTAATCATCTCTGGGCAAAGTGGCAAGTCCACTAAGTTGTATGAGGCTTGTGACATTTTGGCGCGGCAACTGAAAAGAGGGGAAGTCAGTGGTGAGTTTTCAAAGATGGAAGCCATCATGGGTCAAGAGATTGAGGAAACAGGAGACTTTGTTGTAACAGAGAAAGAAAAAGTTGTCAACTTAACGGATCAAGGGGTGAGGAAGGTTGAGCAATTCTTCCATTTGGATAATCTGGCAGACCCAGACAACTTAGAGGTTCAGCATAATATTA
>JGI20163J26743_11537806_pt1 | contig 10567 bp, 10 predicted proteins | sample TergutCu122P1_FD_26743 | JGI IMG/M metagenome (IMG submission 26743) | reverse complement strand
ATCTATACTAAAAATAGTTAAATTCAATGTTTTGTTTTGTATTTAAAACAAAGATTGATTTCTTATTACCCGTAGAAATCTATGTTGTTTCTTGATATAATGGTATTGTTTCAAGCTAAAAATGACCTTAAAAAATTACAAAATGAAAATTTGTTAATATCTATAAAGGAAGGTTCGGTGAATTTAATGAAAGAATCTATGATTAGAGATATAAAATTGGCTCCGCAAGGTATCAAAAAGTTACAGTGGGTAAAAAAACACATGCCTATTTTAAACCAACTGGAAGATGAATTTCGTAACAAACAATACTTTAAAGGCCTTAAGGTAGCAATATGTTTGCATTTAGAAGCCAAAACAGGCTATTTGGCCCAGGTTATTAAAGCCGGAGGGGCAGAAGTAGCTGTAGTAGCCAGCAACCCTCTATCCACCCAAGATGATGTGGTAGCAGCTCTTGTAGAAGATGGCATTAAAGCTTATGCATGGTATGGTGCAACAGACCAAGAATATTTTATGCATATAAATGCTGCCCTTGATTTCAAACCGGACCTTATAATTGATGATGGGGGAGACCTTGTGGCACAGTTGCACAAAGAACGCCCCGAACAAATCAAAGACATAATTGGAGGCTGTGAAGAAACTACTACCGGTATTTTACGACTAGAGATAATGAATAGAGAAAAGCAGCTTAAATTCCCAATGATGGCTGTTAATGATGCCTACTGTAAATATTTATTTGATAATCGATACGGAACAGGTCAATCCGTGTGGGATGGGATTAACCGTACCACAAACCTGGTTGTGGCCGGCAAAAACGTAGTTGTTATCGGATACGGTTGGTGTGGAAAAGGGGTTGCAATGCGTGCTAAAGGTCTTGGTGCCAATGTAATTGTGACAGAAATAGATCCCATAAAAGCGATAGAGGCACATATGGATGGTTTCAGAGTAATGCCTATGCAGGAAGCTGCCGGTATTGGGGATTTCTTCATTACCGTAACGGGCAATTGTAATGTGATTCGTAAAGAACATTTTTTAGAGATGAAAGACGGTGCTATCTTGGCTAATGCAGGGCACTTTGACATTGAAATATCCAAAGAAGACTTATCGGTAATATCCCTAGAAAAAAGAAACGTCCGACCCAATGTGGAACAATACCTCCTAAATAACAATAAAAGCGTATACTTATTAGCTGAAGGCAGACTTGTTAACCTGGCAGCAGGTGATGGACATCCGGCTGAAATTATGGACTTAACATTTGCATTACAAGCTTTATGTTTACAATATGTCCTAGAGAAAAAAGGTGAACTTACCCCAAATGTTTACCCTGTACCGGCAGATATTGATAAAAGAGTTGCCAATCTGGGCCTCAGCACCTTAGGTATCAACATAGATTTTTTAAGTGACGAACAAATCCGTTATTTAGAATCCTGGCAAGCATGAGAGAGCAATTGACATTTAACAATTGACAAATTGTTAAAAAAGTTAGCGTAAAGGTTGGTGGAAAATTTATGAGAGAGATAGAGTTTAAGGAAATTGTAGATTCTGTTGCTAAGTTATGTATAAAGATTAATTATGAATTAGACCCTGATGTTGTAGATAGCTTTATCAAATCCCTAGACACTGAAAAATCCTCTGTAGGTAAGGAAGTTCTGGAACTATTAATTGCAAATGCAAAAACAGCCAAAGAAGAGGAAGTTCCTTCGTGCCAAGATACCGGTACTGCAGTTGTATTTTTAGAACTGGGACAAGATGTAGTAATAAAAGGCGGAAACCTCACAGAAGCTATTGAAGAAGGGGTAAGAAAAGGTTATTTAGAAGGATACTTAAGGAAATCAATGTGCAATCCTTTTACAAGAGCTAATACCGGTGATAATTGTCCTTCAATCATTCATACCCGGGTAGTGTCCGGCAACAAACTCTCAATTTCAATTGCAGCTAAAGGTGGAGGCAGTGAAAATATGAGTCGCCTTATTATGCTTTCTCCATCAGATAGTATAGAAGGCATAAAAAAGTTTGTAATAGAAACTGTAGACCAAGCAGGTCCTAATCCATGTCCGCCATTAATAGTAGGTATTGGTGTAGGCGGCAACTTTGAAACCTGTGCAATTCTGGCAAAAAAAGCACTAATGAGAAAACTGGGAGAACCAAGTAAAGACGAAACTGCTGCAAAAATAGAACAAGAATTATTATCTGCATTAAACCAAACGGGTATTGGACCTGCCGGCTTTGGTGGCACAACAACAGTCATTGGAGTGCATATGGACGTAATGCCTTGTCATATAGCCAGTTTGCCTGTTGCCGTAAACCTAAACTGCCATGCAGCAAGACATGGCAAAATTGTGCTGTAGAAGGGAGCTTAGACCATGAAAGAGATTAAAATTACCACACCTCTGGACACTGAAATTTTATGTAACCTTAAAACAGGTGATAAAGTATTAATTTCCGGAACTGTCTACACAGCCAGAGATGCAGCCCATAAAAGAATGATTGAAATGCTTGGAAGGGGAGAAGAGCTGCCTTTTGATATTAAAGGACAGATAATTTATTATGTAGGCCCGACTCCACCAAAACCCGGTAAAATTATTGGCTCAGCCGGACCAACCACCAGCACCAGAATGGATGCCTATACACCGGAATTATTAGCATTAGGATTAAAAGGAATGATCGGTAAAGGACTACGTTCCCAAGCTGTAAAGGATGCTATTTCCAAATATAAAGGAGTATATTTCTCCGGTGTTGGAGGTGCAGCAGCTATCATCTCAAAGTCGATAGTTTCTGCCCAAGTAATTGCTTTTGAAGATCTAGGCCCTGAAGCTATACGAGAGTTAGTTGTAAAAGACTTTCCTGCTGTTGTTGTAAACGACTGTTATGGAAGGGACTTATACATAGAAGGCAAAAAGCAATTTTTAAACCAATAAATGCTTGACAGCAAATCTACACTGTGTTACAATTTTTTCAAATAAGGCTATGACGGAGAGAAAGATATCCTCACTTAGCATGGCTGATAGTAACGTCAGCCTCCAGAGAGCCTGCGGTTGGTGCAAGCAGGTGCTAATGGATATGTAAATACACTCTTGAGCTAATGTTCTGAAACAATTGTTTTAGTAGGAACATTCGGACACCCACCGTTACAAGGGATAGAGATTGTTTGATCTCATAATTAAGTGGTGGCTTTTATTCAGCTACAATCAGGGTGGTACCGCGGGTAGATTATTCTCTCGTCCCTGAGCAAGTAAACACTTGCTCAAGGACGAGTTTTTATTTTTGAGCAAGAATACCAACCATTTAGGAGGAGAAAATAATGTCTAATGTGAAATTCTTATTTGGGGAAAATATTCCGATGGAAATGCACAAAACCCGTATGGTACAAAAGGTAAATCTATTACCTGTAGAAGATCGTCTGGCAAACATGCAAGAAGCCGGATTTAATACCTTTTTGTTAAAAAGTCGTGATATCTTTCTTGATATGTTAACAGACAGTGGTGTTAATGCTATGAGCAAAAACCAATACTCAGCTATGTTCCAAGCAGATGACAGTTACGCCGGATCAGAAACATTTTACCGTTTAGAAAGTGTAATAAAAGATATGTTCGGTGTGGAGCACTTTTTACCGGCACACCAAGGTCGTGCCTGTGAAAATATTATTTCAGAGGTTCTTGTAAAACCAAATACAGTTGCCCTAATGAACTACCACTTCACAACAACCAAAGCTCATATTATGCGCAATGGTGGCAGCGTTGAAGAAATTATCAGTGATAAGGGATTACAAATCCAAAGCGATGAACCTTTTAAAGGTAATATAGATATTAGCAAACTAAATGAAGCTATTAGTCGACATGGCAAGGAGAACATCTGTTTTGTTCGTATTGAGGCAGGAACCAACCTTGTGGGAGGACAGCCTGTTTCTATGGCAAATATGCGTGAAGTTTCTAGAATCTGCCGCAAAGAAGGCATCATACTGGTTTATGACGCCAGCCTTTTATCCGATAACTTATACTTCATTAAGACAAAAGAAGCAGAATTTAAAGATGCAGATCTCAAAGATATTACACGTGAAATTGCATCCCTTATGGATGTGATTTACTTCTCAGCCCGTAAATTAGGTGCAGCTCGTGGCGGTGGCATAATAACATCTAACGATAAATTGTTCTCTAAAATGCGTGAACTAATACCGTTATTTGAGGGTTTTATGACCTACGGTGGAATGTCAGTGACAGAAATGGAAGCAATGGCTGTAGGTTTGCAGGAAACTTTAGATATTGATGTAATCAGCCAAACTCCTATTTTCGTAGAAGCTATGTGCAACGAATTAATAGCAAAAGGTATTCCTGTAGTCACACCACCCGGTGGCCTTGGTTGTCACGTAGATGCTAAACAATTTTGTGATCATATTCCTCAAGAACAATACCCTGCCGGTGGTTTGGCAGCAGCATTATATATTGCAAGCGGTGTAAGATGTATGGAACGTGGTACCCTCAGTGAGCAACGAAATGCAGATGGTACCGAGCCCCTTGCAGATATGGAACTGATCCGCCTTGCAATACCTAAACGTGTATATACCTTATCACATGTTAAATACGTTGCTGATCGAATGACTTGGCTCTTTGAAAACCGCCATTTAATAGGTGGCATCAAATTTGTAGAAGAACCAAAAGTACTTCGCTTTTTCCTTGGTCGCTTAGATGCTATTGGAGATTGGCCAAATCAATTAGTTAAACAGTTCCGAAAAGATTATGGTACAAGTTTATAATTAAATAAAACTCCCTGCATAGGCATGTATCATTATGACTTGTCTGCAGGGAGTTTTTGGTACTATAAAAGTGTAAGTGATGGAAACCCGATAGGGCAACCAACATTTGCACTTATTTTTTATGTATATAATAGTTTCTATCGGTCATGGGCCTTTTTATACCTCATACTACTCTCAAACAACAATAAGAAGATTTATCTTTTAGTAAGTGAAATTCTTTAACTTAATGAAAGGTTTTCATAAATAGATGTCGAATTTAAACAAAGATTCAGCCTTTTTATCATCGGTATTATGGGGGATTTATTAATGAAAATTGGATACCCGGCTACTCTTATGTATTATTCACATTTTCCTTTATGGAAGAGTTTCCTCAATGCTCTTGGTCATGAAGTGATTATTTCTCCAAAGACATCAAAAAACATACTTGAAAGTGGCATTAAAGATACGGTTACAGATGCCTGTATCCCTATAAAAATATTACATGGCCACGTAAGTGCTTTAGTAGGAAAAGTTGATTTTATTCTCATTCCCAGAATGGTTAGCATTGTTAAATATGAAACTTTTTGCCCCAAGTTTTTGGGGCTGCCTGAAATGGTAAAATACTCAATCGAAAATGTACCAAAAATTCTTTCTCCAAAAGTCGAACTTAAATATGGCTTTTGGCAAATATACAAAGTACTAAATTCACTGGGTAAACAGTTGGGAGCCACAAAAAAAGAGCTTTTTACAGCAATATTCACAGCTATGAAAACCCAATCCAGATATGAAAAACTATTACTTTCAGGTTTTTTTCCTGAAGAAGCAATGGATATTATTGAAGGAAGTAATATTCCAAAAATAAAAGACATCTCAAAAAGTATTAACCTTGCAGTATTAGGTTATCCTTACCAGGTTTACGATTCTTACATTACAGTAAATATGCTGGAAAACTTAAAAAAAATGGGTGTTAATATCTTCACTTGTGAAATGGTACCTTACAGTGAACAAAAAAAATATAGAAAAGTCCTGCCAAAAGAGTTATTCTGGTACTATAGCAATATTGTTATGAGATGTACCTATCATTATTTAAAATCTAAACAGACAGATGGTATCGTTCATGTTACTGCTTTTGCTTGTGGACCCGATGCCATGTTAGATAAATTAATGGAATTAGAATGCAAAAGCCACAATATACCTTATCTTAATATTACAATTGACGAACATACCGGGGAAGCAGGTATATTAACTCGCTTAGAAGCTTTTGCTGATATGTTAAAAATACGGAGGGATCTTTAGTTGAAAGTATCATTTCCTCACATGGGAATTTCTCATATAGCTTTTAAACAATTCGTTGAAAGATTAGGTCATGAACCTATAGTGCCTCCAACTCCCAGCAAAAAAACCTTAAGTTACGGAGTTCAATATTCACCTGAATTTGCGTGCATACCTTTTAAGGTACTCATGGGAACATATGTGGAGGTTTTGGAAAAAGGTGCTGAAATGATTATATCTTCCGGAGGACACGGCCCCTGTAGAGCAGGTTTATATGGATTAATCCATGAAAAAGTATTAAAAGATGCCGGTTATGATTTTGAAATGGTCATACTAGAAGCTCCTTTTAGATATCCGGGAAAACTTATCAGTAAAATCAATAGAATTATTACTTCCGGTAAAAGCAACTGGTATAGATTTATCAAAGACCTTAAATTTGGCTGGGATAAATTAAGGGTTTTAGAAACAATGGAAGAACACTCACATAAAATAAGGCCTTATGAAGTAAGTAAAGGCCAAACAACCAAAAATTTTAATGAAGCATTAATGATAATAACTGAGGCTCAAACAGCAAAAGAATTAAAAGAAGCTGAACGTTTGGGAATCAAGCAACTTGATGAAGTAGAGCAAGATAGATCCAGAACCCCTTTAAAGGTAGGAATAATAGGGGAAATCTATGTTGTTATTGAACCTTTTATGAACTTTGATATTCAAGTTCTCCTTGGTGAAATGGGTATTGAAACCCACCGTTCTATATATACCACAAGATGGACAAGGGACAACGCCGTTACCGGCAAAGGAGAACTTGATGTTATAGAATGTGCTACTCCTTACCTTAGTCAAAAAGTAGGAGGACATGGAATAATTTCCGTAGGAGAAACTATCATCTATGCAAAACAAGGCTATGATGGAGTAATCCAACTAGCTCCTTTTACGTGTATCCCGGAAATAGTGGCAAAAAGTATCCTGCCACAAGTCACTAAAGATTACGGAATACCTGTACTCTCTTTAACAATTGATGAACAAACTGCATTAGCAGGTGTTAAAACAAGACTTGAAGCATTTGTTGATTTAATGCTTCACCAAAGATCTGTAAACGAAGGAGGTAAACCAAATGAAATGCTTCTTGGGAGTTGATGTAGGTTCTGTAAGTACAAACGTTATTGTATTAGACGAAGCTTTAAACGTTATAGAAACACTTTATTTGCGAACCCAAGGCAACCCTATAAATGCAATTACCAGAGGCCTTAAGCATATTGAGGAAAAACTACCATCTAATACCGAAATCTTAGGTGTTGGTGCTACCGGAAGTGGAAGAACCCTTGCCGGAGTGATAATCGGTGCCGATATAATCAAAAACGAGATTACTGCCCATGCAGTTGCCGCTTCTAAAGAGGTTCCAGGAGCACAAACTGTAATAGAAATTGGAGGACAAGACTCTAAAATAATTATCCTCAAAAATGGTATAGTTGTTGATTTTGCTATGAACACAGTATGTGCTGCAGGGACAGGCTCTTTTTTGGACCAGCAGGCTTCCCGATTAGGAATACCTATCGAAAACTTTGGAGAAATGGCATTAAAATCTACTGTGCCCGTTAGAATAGCAGGTAGATGTACTGTTTTTGCCGAATCTGATATGATTCATAAACAGCAAATGGGGCACAAAAAAGAAGATATAATCAAAGGTCTCTGTGATGCCCTTGTAAGAAACTACCTCAATAATGTTGGTAAAGGTAAAGATATACAACCAATGGTTATCTTCCAAGGAGGAGTTGCTGCAAATAAAGGTATCCATAAAGCTTTTGAAGAACAATTGGGTAAAGAAATTGTAATACCAACTAATTTTTCTGTTATGGGTGCCATTGGTGCGGCTCTTCTTGCCAAGCAGCATATTAAAGTTAATAATACTCCTTCTAAGTTTAAGGGATTTCATGTCAGTGAATTAGAATACAAAGCTTCCAGTTTTGAATGTAGTGAGTGCTCTAACTTATGTGAAGTTATAAATATCAAAAATAATGAACAAATAATTGCCAGATGGGGAAGCAGATGTGGCAAATGGGAAGCTATGGTAATTTAAGTGGTCGGTCACCAGTCGTCTGTAATCAGTAGTCTGGGGTCAAGATTTGTTTCCAACGACCGATTACAGACGACTGACAACCGTTAACGATGTCGGATTTAGAATAGGAGTAAATTATAATGAAATATTCTTTAGAAGCTATTTGTAAAAAATTGCAAGAAAAAGAATATAAACTTACCCCACAAAGAAAAACGATTCTAAAAGTTTTATTAGATAATAAAGAAGAACATCTAAGTGCAGAAGACATTTATCAAATTGTCAAACCTTATTATCCCGAAATAGGCCTGGCTACCATATACAGAACTTTAGAATTATTGGCTGATATTGAAGTTTTACAAAAAATGAACTTTGACGATGGCAAAGCCCGTTATGAATTTTCTAATCATGATGAACACCACCATCACCACCTAATTTGTTTAAAATGCAACAAAGTCATAGAGTTTAATGATGATTTACTAGATATTTTAGAAAAAACAATCTCTGAAAAAAAGAACTTTGAAGTAGTAGACCACAAACTTAAATTTTACGGCTATTGCTCAAAATGCAAATAAAGCAAAGGTCTGATATCCGAGGTCAGACTAGAAACAATTGTTAATTATTTTTTAAAAAATTCTTAATTATCCATTGTCAATTGCTCTTTAAAGGAGGTAAGGTTATATGGATAAGGAAAAAATTGCAACAGGTGTAAAGTTAATTTTAGAAGCAATAGGGGAAGATTCCCAGAGAGAAGGTCTATCCGGCACTCCTGAAAGAGTTGCCAGAATGTACGAGGAAATATTCAGCGGATTACATGAAAATGCAGCCGATCATCTAAATGTCACATTTACTGAAAACCATGAGGAAATGGTTTTGGTAAAAGATATACCTCTTTACTCTATGTGCGAGCATCATTTTTTACCCTTCTATGGATTTGCTCATGTAGTATATATCCCAAAGAGTGGTAAAATAACAGGATTGAGTAAAATAGCGAGAGTAGTAGAAACCTTTGCCAAAAGACCCCAACTACAAGAACGATTAACCAGCCAAATTGCCAATACAATTATGGACAAGATTAAACCTCTTGGTGTAATGGTAGTAATAGAAGCAGAGCACATGTGTATGACAATGCGCGGAATCAAAAAAGCCGGTTCTATGACTATTACAAGTGCAGTAAGAGGGGTCTTTAAAAATAATGAAGCTACCAGAGCTGAGGCTTTTTCACTAATAAAAGATGGTAGAAAACGATATTAACTTTAAGAAACACTAATACTACCTTTCTTTCATATAATAAATCAAAACGGAAGTCGAAAATACGATCTCTGACTTCTGACACAAGGAGGCTATAACTATAATGCATATTCTGCTAACTAACGATGATGGAATAGAGGCCCAAGGTATAAATGTACTTAGAGAAGCACTTAGTTCACTTGGGAAATTAACAGTAGTAGCCCCAGACAGAGAAAGAAGTGCAACAGGCCACGGGATTACACTTCACAAACCTTTAAGGGTCTACAAAATGGACTATGACAATTGTACTGCTTATGCAGTTACAGGTACACCTGCAGACTGTGTCAAATTTGCTGTAGAAGAGCTAATGGATGAGCAACCTAATATAATCGTTTCCGGTATCAATTCCGGATCTAATCTAGGTACAGATGTACTGTACTCCGGCACTGTATCTGCAGCAGTTGAGGGTGCTATTGCAGGTATTCCCTCAATAGCAGTTTCCTTAGCCCTTAAAGAAAAAAGAAACTATGGTTTGGCAGCACAAATTGCCTGTAGAGTAGTTAATAAAGTTATTAAAGAAGGGCTGCCTGAAGAAACAATACTTAATATAAACGTTCCTGATGTTGAAAATACCGAGAAAATAGATTTGGAAATAACCCGATTAGGTATACGCAGATATAAAGATTCTGTAGAAAAAAGAGTAGATCCAAGGGGTTATGAATATTATTGGATTGCAGGACAAATAACCGATATTGAATGTAACCGAAATAAGCTAATTTGTACTGATATTAGTGCCATTGCTCAAAATAAAGTATCCATAACACCGATTCATCTAGACCTTACCAGTTATAGAATGATTGATAATCTCTTAACTTGGGACATTTAACTTTCCCTAATTTTTTTAAAATTACTTAAAATAATTAGCCCAAATAAAAATAAGCATAATGTATATACACCAGGCCAAAAATAAGCCTTACTATTTACTCTAAAAGTATGTTTTTAATTAATGAGCTTATACTTTATTTAGTAAAAAACTGCTAGAAAAATTTATGGGGATTTTTCAAAAAATATAAAGGATATTTTTTGAATTAAACGAAAATATATTTATAAATGTCCAAAAATTTTTTGAAATTTTAGTAGCAAAGTACAATTTAAAGGAGGAGGCAAATGAGGGTATATTCTGCAAACAAAATTAGAAACATAGGAATAATGGCTCATGGCGGTGCCGGAAAGACCTCGTTAACAGAAGCTATGCTATACAATTCCGGAGCTTTAAAAAGATTAGG
>JGI20163J26743_11537808_pt1 | contig 10577 bp, 7 predicted proteins | sample TergutCu122P1_FD_26743 | JGI IMG/M metagenome (IMG submission 26743) | reverse complement strand
GGAATTAGTGGAAATAAATCAAGTTTGGAATGAAATACAGAACCAAGTGTGGGAAATGTACACCAGAGAATTCAATGAAATGTCGGCTTTGGAGCAAGTTTACCATGTGGGTATGATTGGTAGCCAAGATGAAAACATCATCACTGTTTTAGGTGATATAACCGTTGGGGGAACAGTAGAACAACAAAGATTCTCAAGTAGTTATCGCTTATCTAATTTGACCCCAAACACCGTGGAATTTCTAATGAAGGTCATTAATGAAGCTGGTGAAAGTGAAATGGAATCTTTTGTTCATTCGATTCTGGAAGATGTCGGCTCTCTTGGCGGAAGTTGCGATGTTCATTTTGAGATTGTTCTACAGGAGACAATGAGAGAGGGAGACAATGCAGAGGTCTTTCGTTTCTGGTTTTGCAAGGATTGTAGGGAGTACCATAGAGAGAACACTAGGGGCGAAGATGAGTTAGAGGAGTTAAGTGAGATTCTTAGGGTGATTATGGAAGATTCTTTCGGAGTGGCGCCTCGTGTTAATGAAAACATGTATCAATTAAGGATATTGGAAAATCGTGACGTGAGTGTGGTTGTTTTCATCAATATCACGGAAGAGAATAGAAGTTGGATGAATGAGATGTTGGGTATAGAAAAATAAGTGTGAAAAAAAGTTTTAGGTTAACTACATTGCTGTAGGTGATACGGAACGGTAAGGAGGAAACAAATAAATGATTGTAGCAGAAAATATAACCAAAAGCTTTGAAGGATTCAAAGCCCTGAGGAACTTAAACTGTGTCATTCCTAAAGGATCCATCTATGGATTGGTAGGGAGTAATGGAGCAGGGAAGAGTACTTTCCTTCGCCTTGCCACGGGAATTTATTCTCCAGACAAGGGTTCCGGAGGGATATCCATTGATGGGGAGCCTGTGTGGGAGAACCCTAAGGGGAAGGAGAAGTTTGTTTTTCTTCCCGATGAGTTGTTCTTTTTGGGGCAAACCAATCTGAAGAGAATGGCTAAATTCTATCAGTCTTTTTATAAGGATTTTAGTATGGAGCGTTTTAATCTTTTGACCGAAACCTTTAAGTTGAATCCTAAGAAAAATTTAAGTGGATTCTCTAAGGGCATGAAACGGCAAGGGGCTATGATCTTGGCCTTATGTTCAGGAACAGAATACCTTTTCTTTGATGAAACCTTTGACGGACTAGACCCCGTCATGCGCAATCTAGTGAAGAATCTGATTCATGAAGATGTAGCCTTACGAGGAACAACGGTGGTCATCACCAGTCACAGCTTAAAAGAATTGGAAGACACCTGCAACCAACTGGCTCTTCTTCACCAAGGAGGAGTGGTTTTTGAAAGCGATGTGACGAATCTAAAAACATCCATGTTCAAGATTCAGGTGGCTTACGATTATGAATATGACCAGAGCTTATTTCATGATATCGATACTCTAAACTATGTGAAGAAAGGAAGAGTGTCGAACTTTATTGTGCGGGAGGACAGAGAGTCCATTGTAGCAAAGTTGCAAGAAAAGACACCACTGTTAGTGGATATTTTGCCTCTTTCTTTAGAAGAAGTATTTATCTTTGAAATGGAAGCCTTGGGGTATGCTTTTAATTTTGGTGAGAGTGCTTCAACCGAAGCTTCAATGAGTAACCAACCTTTTATCAGTCAACCCAGCATAGATATTGAACAAGAAACAGGAGAGTCAATTTCAGAAAAGGATGTTGCCGATGAATAGGATTTTTGATTTTAAACTATACAAAGAATCCATTCGACAGACCCGATTAATTGGATTTATTCTCGGGGGCGTGATTCTTGCCATTTCCATGATTTTGAAAATAGGAGCAGTAGTGGATTACCATTGGCGGGCGTCCGCTGGGTTCTCGCCAAGGGTTACCACCTTGTTTTTCATGGAAACTACTCTTTTGTTATGGATTTTCATGTACCTAGCACCTTTGTTTATGGTGATGAAGCTTTTTGCATTTATGAATAAAAGAAGTGCCTCTGATTTCTATCATGCCACCCCTCATACAAGAAAGTCTTTGTTCATAAGCTTTTTGGCAGGCATTTTTACTTGGATTATAGGAACTGTGGTAGTGGTTACTCTTTTGAGCGCCATCGTCTTTGCATTTTTGCCCACAGTGAATGTTGCAACCAGTACTCTAGTGTTCTCTTTCTTAGGGTTCTTAGCAGGAACTTTTCTAGTGACCAGTGGAATATTGTTGGCCAAAGGATTATCAGGAACTTGGCTGTCCAACCTTGCCGTTGCTGCCATCATCTTGTTTTATCCACGACTGATTCTGATGATATTCAATAATATGTTCATGGATATTACAAGGATTATCCATCCGGGTGACACCAATCTGCTGACCAATATAAACTACAACATTGCCTTTTCGATTTTTGATTTTTATTATTCCTTCATTTGGTATGGATGGACGTATCTTTTTATGAACGTATCAATAGTTGGCAGTATTATCTATACTTTTGTTCTTGCTTTCATCTATCTATTCTTGGCGGGTTTTTTATTTACCAGAAGGAAGTCTGAAGTAGCAGAGAAAGGGGCAACCAACAGAATCATACAACACGCCATTCGTTGTATGTTGGTTTTCCCAATCACTTTGGCCATTCCAAGTATCATCCTTTCAGTTAGACGAATAACTTGGAATCCCTACGATACAGTTGGAATCGTTGCGATAGTCTTTATTTCCTTGGTGGTTTATTTTGTATATGAATTGATTGTTACAAGAAAGTTGATCAATGTAATCAAGGCCATTCCTTCTTTGGGGATTGTGGTTTTCTTTAACGTTTTATTCATTTTCCTTTTGGTGGTGGGTAGAAATGGGGTTTGGAACAATGTTCCTGTAGCAGATGAGATTGCAGGAGTGAGAATTGTTACCCAAATACATTCCAATAGCAGTTACAACGAAGTATTAACCCATGATCTTTATGTTAATCACCCTGAAAGCAACGGGATGGTAGAGGTAGTATTTAGAGAGAATGTACGAAGGGCAAGGGGGAGAAGCGCAGATGATATTCGTTTTTTTAATGCGGGTACTTTTATTGGTGTAAGCATCCAAATGGAAGATGGCAGTACTATGATGAGGAACTTGAGATTTGAAGGAGATTTGGGGGATGATTTTCGTAGTTTACGATTCCTGGACGATGTCTACGCAGAAAAGGCCACAAGGTTGCCAGTCATTGATGAGGATACCCCCCTTAGTTTTGGTGTAACAGGATGGAGTTCGGGTGGGGGCACGGATATTGGAGCGGAGCCTGTGGAGTATGAGAAGATAAATGAAGTTTGGGATGAAGTGCACAGTCAAGTGTGGGAAATATATACCCAAGAGTTAAATGAACTGTCGATGATAGAACAGGCTTTTCATGTGGGTATGATTCGTAATCGTCCAGATGAGAACATCATATCTGCTCCATGGTATTTTAGGGTTAGGGGAACGGTAGAGCAACGAAGGTTCTCAAGTAGTTATCGTTTAACGAATTTGACCCCAAATACAGTGGAATTTATTATGAATGTCATCAATGAGGCTTTTGAAAGTGAAATGGAAACCTTTATTCATAAAATCATAGACGGTGCCAACCTTTATGGTGGCGTTAATGATCCTTCCCTTGTAATAGGCCTAGAGGAAATGATGAGAGTGGAAAGAGGTGCTGAAGTCTTTAGTTTTTGCTTCTGTTATAGCTGCAATGAGGAGCGCAGGGACTATGGCAGAGGCGAAGATGAGTTGGAGGAAATAAGAGAAGTTCTTAGAGTAATCATGGAAGATTCTTTTTGGGATAAGCTTAGTGTAGATGAAAACTTGTACCGCTTGGAAATACGCGAAGGTGGTAATGCCAGTGTGATTGTTTTTATCAATATCACCGAAGAAAATAGAAGTCGGATCAATGAGATATTAGAGATAGAAGAGGAGTGACCGTGGAATGATAAAAGAAATACCGCTAGAATTTGGCTTGTGTAAAAGCCTTACTTGGCGGTATTTCTTACTTTTTGTCATAAAGGGCTAAACTTAATTGGCCAATTGTGTCATTGTGTATAGTGAATTGATTCACCGTCTTTTTCTGAATTGTTCCATAATGTCATCGAAGCTGCTATTGTTGCTGGTGTTTTCAGCAGGTTCATCTGAATCTTCTTCAAACAATAGGGTTCCCTCATCATTTTTCGTGGGAGTTTTCTCTATAGGAAAGTCTATTTCAGGAGAGTCTATTTCCATCTCCAAAGAGCTCTCCACTGGAACTTCCTCCGTGGTTTCAAAAAGGCTCTCCGCTGGAACTTCTTCTGTGGTTTCTAAAATGCCCTTCACTGGAGTTTCTATTCTTGCGTTGTCAAGGACACCTCTGAAAGCTTCACTTTCAGATTTTATCTCTTGTACTTCGTCAGAAGGTTCGATGATGTTTTCTACCAGGTCAGTTTCTCCAATTGAACCATCAAAAACATCTTCGGGCAAGCGGTTTTCCAGCTGTTCAACCATCTGCTTGGCAAGTTGCTCCATTCCAAAGTTTTGTAAGGTTGGAATGAGTTTCTTGGCCTCTGAAAGCAATTTTCTTGCGGCTTTTAAGTCGGAGTCAATAAAGGCCACTTTAGCAGCGTAAGGAATCATTAGGGCAGGATTTTTTTCTTCAACAATTTCAAGGATTCTTTTGTCATTTTTGTGAAGGGCCCAGCGCTCTTTTGCCCGCTCCAAGCTTTCTGCGTTCCCTTGATAAACCAGTTCATCAAAAAGAAGTGCCAGTAATACTTGTGCTTTGTAAACAGAAGGAAGCTCTGCTTTTTCTAAGAGCAAAAGTTTCTGGTAGCTTTCCTTATGATTTTTCTTTTCTTCCAAATATGCAGCATGAAATAAGACAGACTGAGCCACTAAGAAATTATTCACATCAGTGTCTTCACTTATTTTAAAGAAATCTTCATCTAAGTCAGACAGGTGCTTTCCTAAAGCCATCTCACCATGGGCTTGTAGCACTCGATAGAAGGCGAGCCTAGCATCATCAGATTTTCTGGCTTCTAGAATGTTTTTGGCATCGTTTGGGAAGCCTCCAAAGGCTATGGGGATAAGGTTAATGGCTGCGATGAAAATGGAGACAATACCTGCGATAAAGAGCCATCTCATAAAAGGGTGACCCGAAAGGAAAATAGGGACAATTAATGCAAAGCCTACGATAACATTGGCTAAGCCTCCCCCTAGATTATATAACAGATAACGGAAGTCTTTTTCTTCCCCCTTAGGAATCATTAAGCATTGTCCGCCAATCCCAAAAAGTGAACTAACTCTAGAGAACTTAATTTTACCATCTTGATTTTTTGTCCATTGGAACAATAATAATCTCAAAGAAATAAATTGATAACCAGATAACTTACCACAAAGCAGATGACCTAGTTCGTGAATCACAATGATGAATGGAAGGGAAATAACCCCTACTAGGATACCTTGTGCTGCATTAACAATAAAGTTTGTAAACATGAAAATAGTTCCTCCTCAAAAAATGGAGTACTCTCAAAAATCTATGTAGAGTTTTAGGAATACTCATTGTTAACTCTACTCTTCATTATAGTGGAGTGGTAAGGAAAAAACAATCATTTAATTATTAAAAAAATATAATCATGTTGTATGGTGCCGTAAGAGCGATAACAAAATAAAGCATTTTGTACGTAAAAATACACAAGAATTTCTCTTGTATGCAACCCATCTATAAGGTATAATACACGAAGGTATAACTGTTTCGTGCTTGCACGAGAGTTCTACCGCCCACGAAGGTATAACTGTTTCACCCTTACGGGTACAGGCGGCCTTGCAACACACGCGGAATCTCCTTGAACATAAAGCTGTTCAAGGAGCATAAGTTCTACCGCCCATGAAGCAAGAACAAGTAAAAAGGAATCTATTTGGAAAGGCAGGCAAAAGATGGGATTTATTGAAGGAATCAAAGCAAAAGCTAAGGCGAATTTGCAAACGATAGTTTTGCCAGAAACAAAAGACCTAAGAACGTATCAAGCGGCGAGTGAAGTGTTGAAAGAAGGAATTGCTAAAATCGTTTTAATTGGTAGTCCAGAAGAGATTAGTAAGGAATCACAAGGAATAGATTTGGCTGGAATTACCTGTATTGACCCGGCGACCAGTGACAAGACGGCAGGTTATATTCAGCAACTAGTAGAACTTCGGAAAAGTAAAGGAATGACAGAAGAACAAGCAAGAGAATTGTTGTTGACTAACTACTTGTATTTTGGAGTAATGATGGTAAAATGTGGCGACGCAGATGGAATGGTGGCAGGAGCCAGCCACTCAACAGCTGATGTTCTTCGTCCAAGCTTGCAGATTTTAAAAACAAAACCAGGAGTGAAACTAGTGTCTTCATTTTTCATCATGGTAGTTCCTGATTGTACATTAGGAGAAGATGGAACCTTTCTATTTGCCGATTGCGGTTTAGAGCAGAATCCTGATGCCCAGAGATTGGCCAGCATTGCAGTTTCTGCGGCAACATCTTTCGAAGCCATTGTTGGGGGAGAGGCACGAGTTGCCATGTTATCTCATTCATCCAAAGGAAGCGCCAAGCACCCAGACGTAGACAAAGTAGTAGAAGCTACAAAGATTGCCAGGGAATTAGCTCCAGATGTAGCCATTGATGGTGAGTTGCAATTGGATGCGGCCATTGTTGAGTCTGTGGGAGCTTCTAAAGCACCAGGAAGTGAAGTGGCAGGAAAGGCCAATGTGCTGGTATTCCCTGACTTAGATTCAGGAAACATTGGTTACAAGTTAGTGGAACGCTTAGCAAAAGCACAGGCTTACGGACCCATTACTCAAGGAATCGCAGCACCAGTAAATGATTTGTCTCGGGGATGTAGCGTAAAAGATATTGTAGGGGTGGTTGCCATCACTGCAGTACAGGCCGAAAGTATGAGATGAGTTTGGGTATATAAAATCGTGAAAATTTAAATCATAGAACGTAGAAGCACATAGGGATATATTGATTCACAGGTCAAGGAGTGAACCTTCTCACCCTAGCCGATAAGGAGAAAAGTAAATGAATGTATTAGTTATTAATTGCGGTAGTTCCTCTCTGAAATTTCAATTGATTGCTTCAGACACAGAAAAAGCATTGGCCAAAGGGATTTGTGAACGAATCGGTATTGATGGTGTATTGGTTTACCAACCAGAAAGTGGCGAGAAGCTAAAGGTGGGAAAACCAATGCCTACTCACGTAGAGGCCATCCAATATGTCATTGATGCCTTGACAGATGAAAATCACGGAGTAATCAAAAGCTTAGATGAAATCAATGCTGCAGGACACCGTGTGGTACACGGCGGGGACAAATTTGCAACTTCTGTAGTGATTACACCTGAGGTGAAAAAAGCCATCGAAGAATGTAGTGATTTGGCACCTTTGCATAACCCAGCCAATCTCATTGGAATTGAGGCTTGCGAGAAATTAATGCCAACCACACCAATGGTAGCCGTATTTGACACCGCTTTCCATCAAACTCTTTCTAGTACAGCTTACATGTATGGATTGCCATTAGAATACTATAAGAAGTATAAAGTGAGACGCTATGGCTTCCACGGAACCAGCCACTCTTTTGTATCACAAAGAACTGCCCAGTTACTTGGTAAATCCTTTGAGGAAGTGAAGACCATCGTATGTCATTTAGGAAATGGAGCCAGTATCTGTGCAGTGAAAAATGGAAAGTCAGTAGACACTTCTATGGGATTGACGCCATTAGAAGGGTTAGTGATGGGAACTCGTTCTGGAGATTTAGATCCAGCGATTATTGAGTTTATTGCACAAAAAGAAGGTTTGGATGCCAGTGGTGTGTTGAACATTTTAAATAAAAAATCAGGTGTACTTGGATTGTCAGAAACATCCAGTGATTTTAGGGATTTGTGGGACGCAGCTGATGCCGGCAACCAAGCGGCCAAGACCGCTTTAGAAGTATATTGTTATCGAGTGGCAAAATACATCGGTTCATATGTAGCAGCCATGAATGGAGTAGATGCTATTGCGTTCACTGCAGGAGTGGGAGAGAACGATATTCCTGTAAGAGAGATTGTTTGTAGCTATTTAGGGTATCTGGGAATCACTTTGGATAAAGAAGAGAACAATTACAAAGGAAGAGAGTCTATGATTTCTACATCGGATTCTAAAGTGAAGGTGTTTGTTGTACCTACGAATGAGGAATTGGCCATTGCAAGAGAGACGGTAAGACTTGTGGATTAATTTTGTTTTTGATAGGATGTGAAAAGCTCTGTGATGCCTGTGAAAAGGTATTGCAGAGTTTTAAAATCGCGATATGCAAAAAAATCAGGAGAGTACAAAAATTACCCAAGGAAATATGCAAGGAATTATGATAAATGAGTTGACAAACACGGATTAAGTGGTATAATTGTTTAGGTGTCAACAGGAGAAGAGTTATGTTAATCAATATCTCGGATGTTCTGACAAAACCTTATAAGATAGTAGATGAAACTGTGGATTTGAAGATAGAGCAGTGCCAGCTTGGTTTCGGTTCATTTACCATTCATCATCTAGAACCCATTCATATTGTGGTAGAACATTTAAGGGATAAGGAGTATCATGTTTCCATTGAGACCAAAATGATTGTAGACTTGTTCTGCGACCGTTGCCTTGAACCGACAAAGGTTCAACTGAGTATCCATGGTAATCGACATATTAACTTAGAATGTACTGAGGGAATAGAAGAAGAGGATATAGATCAAGCGAATTTTGTCGAAGGATTTAACCTTGACGTAGAGCAATTGTTGTTTGGTGAACTGGTGCTCATGTGGCCTACAAAAGTGCTTTGTGATGAAGCGTGTGCGGGTTTATGTAATGTTTGTGGCAGTGCCAAGAGTAATGAAAGTTGCCAGTGTGAAGATGCAAGTTTAGACCCACGCATGTCTGTGGTTCGTGATTTGTTTAAAAATATAGAAGGATTAAATGATTAGATTGTTCAATAGTGAAAGCGTTAAGGGAGGTGTTTACAGATGTCAATTTGTCCAAAGAATAAATCTTCAAAAGGAAGAAGAGATAAAAGAAGAGCAAACTGGAAGATGAGCGTTCCGAATCTTGTGAAGTGTAGCAAGTGTTCAGAGCTCATGATGCAACATCGTGTTTGTAAGTCTTGTGGAAGTTACAACAAAAAAGAGATTATCGAAGTAGAGTAGTCTGAAAGTCCCGTATTTATGGGACTTTTGCTTTTTTAAATGTTTATACGACCCTAATTCTGGAATACGAAACGAAAAGATGGAGAAAGGTTGGATTGTATATGAAATTAAATACAGTAAAAAAAGGGATTTGGGAAAATCCTGAAATTACTCGGATGAATCGAGTAAAAGCTCATACCAGATGGGGAGCTTATGAAAATGCCGAGCAGGCAGCCTTGGTTGACGCTTCTGCTTCAAAGTGGGTGAAGAGTCTGGATGGACGATATGACTTCAAGCTTTATAATAACCCAGAAGAAGTAGAACCGTTTTATCGGGATGACGATGATATTTCCGGATTCTCATCTATTTATGTGCCGGGCAATTGGGAAACCCAAGGTTTTGGCTTACCTCTTTACACGAATACAGATTACCCCTGGTCTCTTTCTCTGGAAGAAAAGTGTACCATTGAGGCGCGAAAAGGAAAAGAAAAGGTGGTAAACCCGCCCTATTTGCCGTCGGATAATCCCACAGGTTGCTACCGCAGGACTTTTGAAGTTTCTAAGGAGTATTTAGAACGTGAGGTATTTATTCGCTTTGATGGAGTAGAGGCAGCTTATTTGCTGTGGATTAATGGTGAATGGGTAGGTTATTCGGAAGACAGTAAATTACCAAGCGAATTTCTAATTACACCTTATTTAAAAGCAGGTGAAAATTTGCTAGCAGTGCAGGTCATGCGTTTTTGTACGGGCACTTGGCTGGAAGATCAAGATTATTGGTATTTATCAGGCATTTTCCGAAGTGTGTCTCTCATTGCTAAACCGGCATTAAGAATTGACGATTATCAAATTACAGCAATACCGGATTTGCATCATAAATGTGGAACTTTTAGTGCGGATGTTCATTTATCTCGAGTAGAAGGTTTTGGTGATTGTAAAGTGAAGGCAGTCTTACGAAAAGATGATACCGTCATTGGTGAGGGCATTGGTCATGTTGAAGCAGAGGCGGCTTATACGATGCAAGCATCTTATATCCTACCGGGACAAGCAACAGCGGCGGCAGCCAGAATTAGTTTCACGGTACCAGAAGTGGAAAAGTGGACGCCGGAAACACCGGTTTTGTATACGGTTGTTTTTACTCTGATTGATGGAGCAGGTAATGAAATTGATTTTGAAAGTTGCCGGATTGGTTTTAAGAAAATTGAAATAGTAAACGGCATCGTTTTATTAAACGGTCAACGATTGATTATTCGTGGTGTGAACCGTCATGAGCATTGCCTTGATGGCAGAACGCTGACACGAGAACACATGATAGAAGAAATTCGCCAAATGAAACGGATGAACATGAATTCGGTGCGTACCAGCCACTATCCTAGTATGCCTTTGTGGTATGATTTATGCGATGAATATGGTCTACTATTGGTGTGTGAATGCAACATA
>JGI20163J26743_11537810_pt1 | contig 10583 bp, 12 predicted proteins | sample TergutCu122P1_FD_26743 | JGI IMG/M metagenome (IMG submission 26743) | reverse complement strand
TAACCTTGTGTTGATTTTGGTGTGAATTGTATAAAAAACGGTGTGAATGGTAATTTGGGGTGTCGTTTTTACCGTTCGCACCAAAAAAACGACCATTCGCACCAAAATCCCCATATATGTTTTGAAATATGATAATGTAAATATGGCAAAAGGGATCGACATTAAAAAATACGCAGAAAGGAGAAAAGGCGATGAAAAAGATATTATTAGCGATAAACGAGATGCTTGCAAGATTTACATACAAAGCGGCGGTTGACGGCGCAGGTCTTGCAAGTCACTTTGGTTGGCATCAGCCAAAAGTTCCTGAAAAACTTGCAAAGTAAATGAAGCGAGCAAAAAATCATAAGAAATGTACCAAATCCGCCGGCAGAATTACATTGTATTACTTTCGGCGATTTGGTATGATTAATATTATAAAAACGGAGAGTGAAATATGCGAATTGCAATTTGTGAAGATGAAGAAAAAATGCAAACGGACTTGAAAGGATTAATAACAACGTGGGCAAAATCAAAAGAAACAAATACCGAAATAAAATGCTACTCAACCGGAGAAGATTTTGTGAGTGATTGGTCTGAAACTTATTTTGATCTTGCTTTTTTAGACATTGAAATGGGGAAACTTTCGGGTTTAGATGTAGCTGAACTTATACGTAAAAGTGATCAAAACATGCTTATTGTTTTTGCAACAAACCATAGGCAACATGCACTCAAAGGATATGATGTAAACGCATTTCATTTCCTTATAAAGCCAATCCAGGAGGAATTACTATTGCCGGTATTAAATAAGGCGTATTCAATTTGGGAATCAAGCCAAAATGAGTATCTTTTAATCTCAAGCGGCAGTGAGCAAATAAAGATTTTATGTCGTGATATTAGCTCAATTTCACAATACAACCAAATGGCAAAAGTTAATACGAATGATGGCGTGCATGATTATAGAATAACAATGGACGAACTTGAAAAAACATTGCCAAAATATTTTGTCCGATGTCATCGTTCCTATCTTGTGAATTTAAATAAAGTGGATAGGATACTAAAAGATGATCTTCTGCTTTATGACGGAAGTAGAGTGCCTGTCAGTCGCAGCAATGCGAAACAAGTAAAGGACGCTTTTGCGCGACTTTATACGGAGATATGATGTTATGAGATTAGAATGGGTGTTTATTGAAACCTTTGCAATCTTGGTTGAAAATCTTGCAATTATATACTTTTTAAATAGCCGCTATATTTCCAAGTTTGATACACATGCGCCACAATTTCTTGCTTGGGCATCTTTATCGGCATGTGGTCTTATCGTTATGTTCATACGCTTGCCTAACGAGATTTATAGCGTGATAAGCATTGTTATTATGCTCGCTTTTCTTAAGCAATTTAAATACGGGAAATTTATATATAAAATTTTGGGCGTTATTTTCGTTTATGTGATACTATTTGCCACATCTTTTATTGGGGCAGGGATAGCCTCTATTTTAACGAATGTGCACATTGAAGACACAATTACATATCAAGAACAATCAAGGTTATTAGCCATAATATTTATTAAAGCGATGCAAGTTATGTTGTTTTTTATGCTGGCAAAAAGAAAGGCCACTATTCATGGCGTTAAAAAAACAACGTTATTTTTATATATTTTTATAACGGCAATTATTCTTTTAAGTTTAGCAATGCTTTTTACCAGTATCGATGTATTTTATGAAGACGATAATTTAACACTTATTTGGGTTTCGGTCAGCTTGCTTGTTGTGATCCTTGCCGTTTACTTTCTTTATGAAGTATTTATGCGTCAAGAAATCAAAAATATTGAACTTACAAAGAACGTACAAAGGATGGAGATGGAAAGTGAATATATTGATGAGATTGATGCGGTATATGCAGAAATCAGAAAATGGCGACACCAGTATAATGCAGATCTTTTGGCACTTTTGGGATATATCCAGAATGGTGAAAATGATGCTGCGATAAACTATATTAATAAGGTGAATAAAGATGCAAGTGCAAATGATAATCTCTTACAAACAAACAATGTCGTACTTGATGCTGTAGGAAGTGCTAAGTTTGCTGTTGCACTTTCAAAGGGAATAAAAATCAACAAGCATGTTATGTATCCTTCTGACTGTGAAATAGAAGACAGGGATTGGGCAGCTATCGTGAGCAATTTGCTTGATAATGCTATTGAAGCGTGTTTGAGAATAACTGACGACAAGCAAGAAAAATTCATTTCGTTTCTATTGTTGCCAAAAGGTAGAAATGTAACATTGTCTGTAGCAAACAGCTATAACGGCGAAGTTAAAAAACAAGGTGAACGTTTTTTAACAACTAAAGAGAAAAAGTTTGAGGGAATTGGGATGCAATATGTAGATTCAATAGCTGAAAAATATGATGGGACTATTTCACGCAAATATGATGAGCATGTTTTTGAAACACAAATAGTGCTTCCGATAAAACTGTACCATGGTCCAAAATAAATCAAAAAAACCGATGCTAAACATCGGTACAAGAGGTTAAGGTTATGACAACTGTTATTAATTTTATTATAAATCGTTGGATTGAATCCGGAATAATTGAAAAATCCGATGAAGATGTTTATTTGTACGGATTGGATTTACTTTTATTTTCGATTGTAAATTTAATTGCAATTTTAATCACGGCTACAATTTTCGGGAAAATTCCGGAAAGTCTTTTGCTTATGATTGCGATAATACCACTTCAGGCGTATGGCGGCGGATACCATGCCAAAACTCACTTGCGATGTTTTCTGATTATGTATGTGGGATGGTGGGTTGTTATTTTTGCTTTGGCGTTTGTTACGCCTATTATTGCAACGGTATTAAGTATCATGGCTGTTGTGTTGACGTTTATTCTTGCGCCTGTTTCGCACGTCAATGTTCCGATGAGCCCGGGGCGCAAATCGCAACTACGCAAATATGTTCGCTTTATTGTTTTGGTAATTGCAGCACTGAGCTTGGCTTTTATGTGGATTCCGATTTTGGTACATGTTGATGTGGGAATGGTTCTTTCGGTTGGCATCGGCATAGCGTCGCTTTCAATGCTATTGGCACACATTAACAATTTTGTTCAAACAAAACAAAGCATGACTGATTAATGCTCATTACTACTATCGGAACAATACAATGAAGATTCCGGCGATGATTGCAGAACCCATCGTGCTTGCAACAATCGGACCCATTGCATGCATCAGAAGGTGGTTGTGCGGATTGTATTCTTGCCCAAGTTTTTGAGAAACACGGGCTGCCATAGGCATTGCAGAAACTCCTGAGTTTCCGATAAGTGGATTAATCTTTCCGCCTGTTAAGTGGCAAAGAAGTTTTGCAATTAAAACTCCGCCAAAGGTTCCTGAAATAAATGCAAACAGTCCAAGAACTATAATCAAGATTGTTTCGATTCTTAGAAAATACTCAGCTTTTGCAGAGGCACCGATTGAAAGTGCCACAAGAAGCGTCAAAATATTAAGAAGCTCATTGTTAAGGGTTCTTACATATCTTTCGGCTACGCCACTTTCTCTAATAAAATTGCCGAGCATCAACATCCCAATAAGTGCTCCTGCTGCAGGGACAAGCAGTAATGTCAATATTGTCGCAATGATAGGGAAAAAGAGTTTTTGCTTTCTGGTAACTCGTTTAGGGTTAGGCATAACGATAACTCTTTCTCTTTCGTTTGTTAAGAGCCGCGCAATTGGCGGTTGAATAACAGGTACGAGTGCCATATAGGAATAAGCGGCGATAGCGATAGCGGGCAGTATTTCGGGTGCCAGATTTGTGGCAGTAAATATTGCCGTTGGTCCGTCAGAGCTGCCGATTATAGCGATTGAAGCTGCTTGTGCAAGTGTGAAGCCGTCAAAGTCAGCAATTAGTGGTGCGAGAAGTCCTCCAACCCATACAGAAGCAAATAAAGCAGTAAAGAGACCAAGCTGACCACCTAATCCGATAAATAAACTTTTAGGATTTCCGATAAGCGGTCCGAAGTCGGTCATACTGCCTATACATAAAAATATTAATGGTGGATAAACCACATATTTTACTCCTAAGTAAATGAAAAAAAGTAGCCCGTCAGGTCCGTCTTGTGCAGCAAGTCCTGCCATTGGAATGTTTGCGATTAATATACCAAAAGCTAATGGTATTAACAATAACGGTTCAACCTTTTTTGCGATTGCAAGAAACATTAGAAAAACTGCGAGTAGTACCATGACTGCGTACTTTAAGTTCATGTGCATGAGACCCATTCCTTCAAAAAGACCGGAGGCAGCTTCAGCAAAAGTCATTTTTTTTCTCCTTCCATATTAAAAATTAAAATAAAATTTTTGAATAGCCCTCATGACTGACAAGGGCATCAAGTTTCATGCCTGATTTGCACATTTCGCATTCAGTCGGGTTATAAATTTTGAATCCGGGAATATCGTCGGAAGTAAATAAAGAATGTGTTTCCCAACCCAGCGCATTAGGTAGTGCCGTAAATAAACTTGATACGCCCGCAATATTTCCGCCATAGTATGAAATAAACTCAAGGGCACTATTTACCGTGCGTCCGCTTGAGACAGAAGAAACAAGAAGCAGGATATTTTTGCGTGCTACCCATTCTCTTACATTGTCTGAAATTATTAATTTTCCGCTTGAATTGTAAGTTGGAATTATGACATGGATATCGTTTCCGGTATTCATGACAGATGTGCCGTCACGTAAAAACTCTTCTGCAAGAAACCCTCCGATTACCGCAGTTTTTTCCATACAAACTATTGTATCGATCATCATGCTTGTTAAGTAAGGGATTGCAAGCTCCCTCGCAACGTCTTGTGCGAGCTTTGCGTTAAATTTAAGTTCGCTTACGTCAAGGTAATGACTGACGTGAGAGTTGCTTGTTGTAAAATGACCCGGGAGTGCAGACACGGATATAGCCGGATTTTTTTCGAGTGAGATTTTAAAAAAGTCTTGCATCATGTTAGACCTCCATCGCTGCGATTTTTTGCAAAGGGAAAGATCGCAAGGCATCTTAAAAGATAATTATTGTGCAGTCATAAGTATATCATGTTTGAAGTGGAAGCTCAATGAAAAATTGCGTATTTTCAAGACATGAAAAATTGCGTATTTTCAAGGCATGAAAAATTACGGATTTTTAAGGCGAGTGTGATAAATAATAAACAAAATTTTTTTAAAATTAACAGTTGAAATAGCAGTAATATTTTGATACAATTTGCTTTGTTAAATAGATTCCGCAAAGGTTCGTATTTGAACATTTGTTGTTATATTATTATCGATAGTATTATTTAGAAAGGAGGGTAAATTATGGCATTTACATTCAAACGAGGAATTCATCCGACTGAGTCGAAATTCACTGAACACGTGCCTATTATCAACCAGTTGAGCTTACGCGAAAACGAAATGGTATTTCCATTAGCACAGCATCTTGGAGCACCTTGTATGCCACTTGTAGAACCGGGGCAGAAAGTTCGCATCGGTGACAAAATAGGCGATAACGAGGCATTTGTTTGCGCACCGGTACATAGTAGCGTGTCAGGGACTGTAAAAGAAATAAGACCGCATTTAACCGTTGGCGGAGCTATGGTGAATGCAGTCATTATTGAAAATGATGGTGAATTTTTAGAATGTGATAACATGGACCCCCGTAGTAACTTTGAAGAGTTTTCGAAAGAAGACATCCTAAAAATTATTCGTGAAGGCGGAGTAGTAGGACTTGGAGGTGCAGGATTTCCGACGCATGTAAAGCTTTCGCCACCACCGGACAAAAAAGTTGATACCGTAATTGTAAACGGTTGCGAATGTGAACCGTATCTTACGACGGACAACAGGCTTATGATTGAAGAATCTGAGCAGCTTGTTTTGGGTGTTCAAATTATTTTGAAGGTGATTGAAACAGCTAAAGGTTTGATTGCGATTGAAGACAATAAGCCGGAGGCGATTGCCGCGGTGAAAAAAGCATGTCAAGGCGTTCCAAACGTCGATGTTGCAGTTGTGAAAACTAAGTATCCGCAAGGTGCCGAAAAACAACTTATTAATGCGGTTACGGGACGAGAGGTGCCATCAGGAGGGATTCCTGCCGATGCCGGTTGTATTGTAAACAACGTGGACACGGTGATTGCAATTCACAGAGCTTTTTTTAGGGGACGTCCTTTAATGCGAAAAGTAGTTACTATAACAGGAAACGCAATTGCTAATCCGGGTAATTACAAAGTTCGTATAGGCACAAAGATAAACGACTTGGCGCAAATCGCAGGCGGATTTAAGTCTAATCCTGCAAAGGTAGTTGTTGGCGGTCCTATGATGGGAACGGCGATCTTTGATTTAGACGTACCTGTAGTTAAGACGACAGGCGGAGTAATTTTCATGACTGACAGCGAAGCATACATTCCACCGGAGGAAAACTGTATTCGTTGCGGAAGTTGCGTTGAACATTGTCCGATAGGTCTTATTCCGATAGAGCTAAATACGGACATTCTGCGCGAAAACAGCGAGAATTTTTTAAAGCACAATGGTCTTGAGTGTATCGAATGTGGAAGTTGCTCATATATATGCCCGGCGAAGAGAAGGCTGTCGCAGTCAATTCGTACGGTAAGAAGAGTTGAACTCGCTAAGAAAGCGAAGAAATAAAGGAGGAACCGTGTAATGGAGCATCAAATGTTAACGGTGTCCGCACCACCCCATATATATGGCAAAGACACAACGAAAAGACGTATGCGTGATGTGCTGATTGCACTTGCGCCGGCTGGTTTGCTTGGAATATTTTATTATGGGATACCCGGACTTGTTACAATAGTGATTGCAATTGCGGCAGCAGTTGTCGCAGAAGCACTATATCAAAAGATTGCAGGGAAAAAGGTTACGATTAACGACCTTAGTGCCGTACTCACGGGACTTCTGTTGGCGTTTAATCTGCCGCCTGCCGTACCTTTTTGGATTCCGATTATCGGAAGTTTCTTTGCTATCATTGTAGTAAAGCAACTTTTTGGAGGATTGGGTCAAAACTTTATTAATCCTGCCCTTGGCGCAAGAGCATTTTTGCTTGCATCATTTCCTATTCATATGACAAATTGGACCTTTGGAGAGGATAGTATTGCAAGCGCGACATTTCTTGCACGCTTGAAATTTGAAGAGTACTTTTCACCAACTCAAGCGGACTACATGGAAACACTTTTCTGGAAAATTGGAGGAAGCCTTGGAGAAACCAGTGCAGCAGCACTTATTGCCGGCGGTTTATTCCTACTTGTGAGACGCGTTATTAACTGGAGAGTTCCTGTGTTTTTCATAGGGAGCTTCGCGGTATTTGCATTTATATTTGGACGCGACGGGTTATTTACAGGTCAATACATATTATTTGAAATTTTAACCGGTGGCTTAATGCTTGGAGCGTTCTTTATGGCTACAGACTATGCCACAACACCAATTGCTCCAATGGGGAAAATCATCATGGGAATCGGCTGCGGCTTTTTGGCTGTTATGATCAGATTTCACAGTGGATTTCCTGAGGGAGTTTGTTATGCAATATTGATCATGAACATTTTCGTTCCGTTCATCGATAAATATGCAAGACCTCGTATTTATGGAAGGAGGAAGAAGGCATGAAACATATAATTAACCCTGCACTTTACCTCTTTATTGTTGCAGCAATTGCAACATCGGTACTCGTTGTAGTACATGCCATCACTTTAGAACCGATCGAAAATCAAATAAGAGCGGCACAAGAAAGAACGATGACAGCAGTTCTTCCTGAAGCAGATGATTTTAATGAAATCGAAGTTGAGCTTTCGGGCAGTATGGTAGCAGTATTTGAAGGGACGGCTCACGGTCAGAGAGTGGGTTTTGTGGTATCGCTTGCACCGATGGGATTTTCGGGTCCGATTGATATGATGGTTGGTATTTCGCTTGGCGATAACAGAGTGTCCGGCATGCGTGTTGTCAGACATAGCGAAACCCCGGGTCTTGGTTGTCCGATTATGCGCGAACCGTTTTTCAGCAGATTTGACAATAGACCGCTTAATCCGCTTACTGTTGTCAGAGGCGGCGCATCAGGAGATGAAATCGACTCCCTTGCTGCGGCAACAATTACAACTGATGCAGTTGTTAAAGGGTTTAACGATGCAGTTGAATGGTTTAGAGGAGGTGGATTTTAATGGAAAACAAACCGACTAAAACTACGCAACATCATCTTACACAGTTATTCAAAAATGGAATAGTTAAAGAGAATCCTATTTTCGTCCAGCTTTTGGCATTATGCCCACTGCTTGCGGTTACCACTTCCTTTGTAAACGGATTTGCAATGGGTATGGCCACAACGGCAGTAATCATTTGTGCCTGTGCCATGATTTCGATTCTTAGAAAAATTATTCCGCCGCAAGTACGTATTGCGACTTTTGTAGTAATCGTAGCTTCTTTCGTTACGATTGTAGAACTTGTGATGGCAGCTTATGCACCGCCGGAAGTAAATGAAAGACTTGGAATTTTCATCGCGCTTATTGTTGTAAACTGTGTTGTATTTGCGCGTATCGAGTCCTTTGCATCAAAAAATGCAGTTTTCCCAAGTGTCGTGGATGCACTTAGTATGGGGCTCGGATTTACTTTAGGGCTTTGCATTTTAGGAATAATTCGTGAGTTTTTAGGCGCAGGTTCGATTTTCGGATTTGAAATTATTGCGGATTCGTCCATGCACATCCTAGTTATGATAATGGCACCGGGTGCGTTTTTCACACTTGGAGCAATCATCATGTTATTAAAATACAAAGAAATGAAAAGGAGGGGTAAATAATGGATATGTTTTTTATCTTCATTGGAGCTGCTTTAATTAACAACTACGTTTTGACGCAATTCCTTGGAATGTGCCCTTTCTTTGGCGTTTCAAAGAAAATAAATACAGCGATGGGTATGGGTCTTTCGGTTATATTCGTTATGACTTTAGCCGCTGCCATAACTCATGTCTTCTTTAATCAAGTACTGGTACCTCTTGGAATTCAGTTTCTGCAAACTATAGTATTTATCTTGATAATTGCGTCAATCGTACAGTTTGTAGAAGTATTTATGAAAAAGAAGTTCAAAGCACTTTATGACGTACTTGGGATTTTCCTTCCGTTGATCACGGTAAACTGTGCAATCATGGGCGTGGCACTTATCAACGTAAGAGATAACTACAACTTTATCCAAGCGATTTTCAACAGTCTTGGTGCCGGCGGTGGTTTCTTGCTTGCGATGATTATGCTTGCCGCAATTCGAGAAAAATATGAGAACCATCCGGATGTACCTTGGATATTTCAAGGATTCCCACTTTCGTTGTTCGCAGCAGGACTGATGAGCATTGGATTTATGGGTTTCCAAGGATTGATATAGGGGAGGTGCAAAAATGTTTTTAGAAATGATATTACCGATTATCAGCATTGCTGCACTTGCCTTGGTCTTTGGTGGACTACTTGGTTTCGCAACGAAGAAATTTCACGTTGAAGTTGATCCTAAGGTAGAACAAATACAAGCAATTTTACCCGGCGTAAACTGCGGAGGTTGTGGGCTACCGGGATGCGGTATGTTTGCTCAATCTGTTGCAGACGGCAACGCGAAGTACGATGGTTGCCCTGTTGCCGGAGCTGATGGAGCAATGGCGATCGCCGGAGTTTTGGGGATCGAGGCTTCTGCTTCAGACAGAAAAGTTGCGTTCATTAAGTGTAATGGAGTTGACGACAACGTAAAGAAAAACTACACATACAGCGGACCGAGAAATTGTATCGCAGCATCACAGCTTGCACTGGGTGGATACAAAGCCTGCTCATACGCATGTATAGGACTTGAAAGCTGCAAAAACGCATGTCCGTTTGATGCGGTTAAAATGGTTGACAGCATTGCTGAAATTGATGAAGTAAAATGTACTGCTTGCGGCAAATGTGTAGAAGTATGTCCGAAGAAACTTATTGACATAGTTTCAGAAAAAGCTAAAGTGCGTGTTATGTGTAATTCAAAAGACAAAGGTAAAACAGTAAGAGAAAACTGTCGTGCCGGTTGCATAGGCTGCATGCTTTGCCAAAAGGCTTGCGAAGCAGAAGCAGTCATAATTGAAAACAACATAGCAAGAATTGACTACGACAAGTGTACGATGTGTAATGCTTGCGTAGGTAAGTGTCCTACTAAGGCAATCAAGGTTATGAACTAAAGCATAAATGGCGGGTTATTTTCGGATAATCCGCTTTTATATTTCACGGTCATCTACCAGATCTAATGCATCAAGCTTCAAGAAGTTCTATAAATATATGCTTAGTTATGATATGATTAAAAAAGAACAGTATGACAGTTTGTGTGAAACGATTAAAGAGGAAATTTTGTGAGTAGGAATATGAGCAAGAATTTGACCAAAAATGTGATTAAAAAAATGGCGAAAAGAATAATGTTAATGCTGCTTTTGGTAGGCTTGCTGTTGGCTTTCAGCGGATGCGGCGGATCGCAATATCAGAGATTTCAAACATCGTTTATCGGTCCATTTGACACGGTAACTTTGATAATCGCATATACACAAAGTGAAGCGGAGTTTAATCGCACGGCACAAATTCTTTATGAACGCATAAATGAATTGCATATGCT
>JGI20163J26743_11537816_pt1 | contig 10626 bp, 11 predicted proteins | sample TergutCu122P1_FD_26743 | JGI IMG/M metagenome (IMG submission 26743) | reverse complement strand
CACCCGTTCCCATTCCGAACACGGAAGTAAAGTCCTCCAGCGCCGATGGTACTAGGGTTTCCTGGGAGAGTAGGTCGTTGCCGATTTGATTTTTTTGATAAAGCTTAAATCATTTATGATTTAAGCTTTATTCAAACTTAACGCAGATATCAACTCAGGCATCGGATTTTAAACATCCCATCTTTATATTCCTCGGTAGCTCAATGGTAGAGCACTCGGCTGTTAACCGAGTGGTTGCTGGTTCGAGCCCAGCCCGGGGAGCCAATATTTGATTATAAACTAGCTAATATGCTAGTTTTTTTGATATGTTATAAAAATATAAAAAATAAAATTTCAAAAAAATAAAATAAATTTATCACTTATTGAAACATTCAATAAGTGTGTGTTATAATTAAACGTCTACCTATCGGAATAATTTTTAGGAGGTGAATTTATGGGTAGTACAAGCAATCCTTTTGTAAATGCACAAAAACAGTTTGATGCAGCTGCTGAAACAATGTCACTTGACAATGGTATGTGGGAGTTACTTAGAGTTCCATCAAGAGAATTTGTATTTACAATACCTGTTAAGATGGATGATGGCAGCACCAAAGTTTTTACTGGTATGAGGATACAACATAATAATGCAAGAGGCCCTGCAAAGGGTGGTATACGTTTCCATCCAGAGGAAACTGTTGATACAGTACGTGCACTATCTATGTGGATGACGTGGAAATGTGCAGTTGTTGGTATACCACTTGGTGGCGGTAAAGGTGGAATTATATGTGATCCTCGTACTATGTCCCAAGGTGAACAAGAACGGTTATGTAGAGGATATATACGCCAACTTGCACGTTTTATTGGTCCACTTGTTGATGTACCGGCACCTGATATTTTATCTAATAGACAACATATGCTTTGGATGCTTGACGAATATGAAATCATAATGGGAGCAAGTTATCCCGGTGTTATTACCGGGAAACCCGTAGGCATGGGAGGTTCTCTTGGTAGAACAGAAGCGACAGGCTACGGGGTCATATATACCCTTGCAGAGGCTTTAAGATTGAGTGGCAACAGTATAAAAGGAAAAACAGCATCAATACAAGGTTTTGGTCTCGTTGGAGAATATGCGGCAAGAAAGTTTGAGGACCTTGGTGGTATTGTGACAGCAGTATCCTGTTGGGATAACAATGATAAAAAACCATATACCTTCAGAAAAAAAGATGGACTTGATATTTCAGCTCTTGCAAGCTTGAGATGTGCCTATAGAGATATTAATAAGGAAAAAGCCCACGATCTTGGCTGTGAAATATTGCCTGGTGAAGCATGGCTTAGTGAAGAAGTTGATGTCCTTATCCCTGCTGCACAAGAAAATGAAATTGCTGCGGAAAATGTTCATAATATAAACAAATCCGTAAAAGTTATATGTGAGGGAGCGAACGGTCCTACGACACCGGAGGCGGATCTGGTTATAAACGAGGGTGGTATTCTGGTTATACCGGACTTTTTATGTAGTGCCGGAGGTGTAACATGTAGTTACTTTGAGCAGATACAAAATAATACGAACTATTATTGGGAAAGAGATGAAGTTTTCACTAAATTGGAGAGTATTATGACATCGGCTACTAAGGCAGTTTATGAGTTGTCGAAGGAGAAGAATATTTCCATGCGTGATGCTGCCTATATGATAGCAGTACAGCGTGTTGTTGATGCTGTTAAACTTAGAGGTTGGGCGTAGCAAAATTTTCGATTGTTAAGCAATATAAAAAAACTAGCTAATTAATATATAGCTAGTTTTTTGCTTTATATTTAATTAATGCAATTATGTAAATTATAAATAACTAAACAAGCTTGTTGATTAAATCGTCTCTATTTCCATATAAATAATCGATTATAGGAATTTCTATCATTGTATAAGCACCGGGTTTTTGCTTAAAACTAGCTCTGGCAGAGGAGACCATGATCTGAGCAGTTAAGGCAGGATTATTAACTCTCATTTCAAATGAAAGCATTTGGTTGTGAGTGTCACCCGAAACCCCTTTACGTTCCATTAATACACCATGTCCTACATCCATAAGAGCTTTGACATCATCGACAAAAAACACCTTGGTTTCATCGTTTATGAAATAGGGATCATTCAAAATAATATCCTTAACAACAGTAGAATTTGCATTAGATTCCAATTCAACATATACCAGTCTTCTATGAATACCTGTACCTGTTGGTATAGTCATTGATAAGGCATCCTTTACACCTGAGATGGCTTTAACGGCTACTGAGTGTCCCATACTCATGCCAGGTCCAAAGTTTGTATATGTAATACCTTTGGGTGTCATAAATTCAAATAAGGATCTAATCATTGAGTCACTTCCAGGGTCCCAACCAGCAGCTATTACTGCTACTGAGTTACCTTTCTCGCCACTTTTTTTGAATGAGTTGCGAAGGGCAACAATTTTTTCATGGATATCAAAACTATCAACAGTATTAATGCCAAGCTCAAGAATATCTTTTCCATATGCTTCAACAGAGCGTGTTGGTGTACATAAAAGGGCTACATCTACTTCCTTCAAATCATCAATACGACCTACTATAGGAATATCCTTTAATTCTATAGGTGTAGGTTTTCCCAAAGAATCGGGCCTTCTAACTAATCCCACCAATTCCATATCCGGTGCAGCTTTAACTGCTTCATAAGCGTACTTGCCAATATTTCCATAACCAACTATAGCTACTTTATACATAAATACAGTATCCTCCTTTAATTAGTAATTAACAATTAAGGGTTAGACGACTAAAAAGTCAGTTATCACCTTAATAACACACTCTGAGCTATGTTGTCAAAGGTTGTTACTATGACTTTTATAAAAAAATTATATGATAATTAAATTAATTGTAACAAAAAATACTAATTAATAATAGTACAGTTTTGGAGAGTTTGTACATATAATATCGTAACTATAACTACCAGGATACTATCTATTTGTATTCTAGCTTATTTTTTTTATTTATGTTAAAATTGGACAGAGTATTTTTTTGTTAGATAGAGGAGTAAGTGGTGAGCGATACCTTTAAAACACCAATTCTTGATGGTTTAAAAAAGTATTTACAAGAAAAAAACCTGCGCCTACATACGCCAGGTCATAAAGGAAAGTCTATATTACCTGAGGATAACCTTGTAGCATATAATGTATATGGTATAGATGTTACTGAAGTACCATACCTTGATGATTTGCATAATCCTACAGGAATAATAGCAAAATCTGAGAAGCTAATTGCTGGTAGATTTGGGGCTGACACGTCTTATTTTTTAATAAATGGAGCCACAGCCGGAATCCAGGCATCTTTTTTGTCGGTCTGTAACCCGGGGAAAGAGGTACTCATTCCGAGAAATAGCCATAAATCTGTTTTATCAGCACTTTTTTTTACAGGAGCCAAACCAGTCTATATACCGATAGAGTTCCATGAAAAATATGGTATACCTTTAGGAGTAGACATAACTTCTATAAAAAAAGAGAGCTTGCAAAATATAGAAGTTGTATTTAATGTAAGGCCTACCTTTGAGGGAATTACACAACCGTTACTTATAAATGATAGAGATTGTATTCAAATAGTGGACGAAGCCCATGGAGGACACTTTAAATTTAGCCATATATTTCCAGGCAGTTCGATTGATCTAGGTGGGGATTATGTAGTGCAAGGAACCCACAAAACCCTTGGCTCACTTACACAAACAGGTCTTTTGCATACAAGTGCCAGAGTAGATAAAGCAAAACTGAGACAAACCTTAGCTATGGTTCAGTCTACAAGTCCTTCATATGTGTTGTTAGCTTCTTTGGAGCTTATGAGATATAATATTGAAAAAAATGGCGAAAGATTAATAGCAAACTGTCTTGAAACCGCTGATTACGTAAGGAAAAGAATTAATGAAATAAATGGTTTTCATTGCTTACTTCCTGAAGAAGTAGCTCCTTGGGAACTAGACCCAACTAAAATAGTTATATTTTCTAGTAAATTAAATGGATATAATCTAAATAAAGTACTGAGAGAAAACTACGGAATTCAAGTGGAAATGGCTCAGGAAAATTATGTTGTTGCTATGCTCACTATTAATGATACTATAGAGACAGGTAAAATATTTGTGGGTGCCATAAGGGACATTAGTAAAAGATTTAAGGATGATAATTTTGATATAAAATGTCCAATAAAAATGCCTCCCATTCCACCTCAAAAAATTATACTAAGAGAAGCATTGTTTGCTGATAAAAGAAAAGTTAAAATAGAAGAATCAAAAGGTTGCATATCCGCTGAAACATTCTGTCCATACCCTCCGGGGATACCTGTTATCTATCCAGGAGAGTTAATTACTGGAGAGACAATTGAATATATAAAGCATATAAAAGCATGTGGTGCTCATTGGCAAGGTTTTAGTGATAGAGGATTAAATACTATATTAATAGTTGATGAATAAGGAGAAATATCATGCGAGGGATTTTTATCACAATCGAAGGGCCGGACGGATCTGGAAAATCAACCCAAGGCCAAAGAGTATTTAAGTATCTACAAGAAAAAGGGTATGAGGTCGTCTTAACCAGAGAACCTGGAGGGACATCTATTGGAGAGCAAATAAGAAGTGTTTTATTAAACCCAGAAAATAACGAGATGGGCTTTAAAACAGAGGTTTTGTTGTATGCTGCCAGTAGGGCTCAACATCTTAAAGAAGTCATCATTCCTTCATTAAAAGAAGGGAAAATAGTTATTAGTGACCGATTTGTAGATTCAAGTATAGCATATCAGGGTTATGGGCGAAGTCTTAATCGGTCTTTAGTTGTTGAAATAAATAAACTCGTAGTGGAAGACTATTTGCCTGACTTAACAATATTCTTAGATTTGCCTGTCGAAGTGGGGCTGACAAGGATACGTAGAAACCAAAAATCCATGGATCGCTTGGAACAAGAGGCGATAGCTTTTCATGAACAAGTATATCAAGGGTTTAAAAGATTAGCTTTAGATGAAAAACGTATAAAAACGATTTCAGCTGATGATAGTGAGGATGTGATTTTTGCTCGTATAATTAAACTGTTGGAGGAACAATTGTCAGAGCGGAAGTCAGAAGTCAGAAGTCAGAAGTCAGAAATCGGAAAAAGCCTTTAACACAAATCCGACCTCTGACTTCCGACCTCCGACATCTGTTGTAAGGGAGGTTAAATTGATTGTGTAATAACCCAATAAGCTTATTAAAACAGAAGGCGGCAACGGGCCATGTGGTCCATGCTTATCTTTTTTTAGGATCCGGTGACCTGAAAGACAGTGCTAAACAACTGGCAATGATATTAAATTGCATGGACTTACAAGACGAAGGGGATGTATGTGGTGTTTGTGCCAGTTGCTATAAAATCAGCACAGAGTCTCATCCGGATATCTATACGTTAAAGCCGGATGGGAGTTCAATGAAAATAAGCCAGATCAGAGAAATGCAAAAGCATCTTGCTTACAAAATATACGAGGGAAAATACAAAATAGTTATATTAGAAGAGTCTGATAAGCTTACCCTACAAGGTGCAAACAGCTTGTTGAAAATCCTGGAAGAACCTATGCCTAGAACGGTATTTATTTTGTTAGCTACCAGTCAGCTTGGCATTCCAGATACTATTATTTCCCGTTGTCAAAGAATATATTTTGGTGAAGAAGCAATAGAGCAGTATGGTTGCCTTGAAAATATTAATCTTTTAAAAGATGTGCTTAGTGGAGATCTTGAAAAAATTCTTCCCCTTATAGAAAAACTAGAAAAAGAAGAAAAGGAACACTTAAAGCAGAGAATCAAAGGGTTAGTGGTTTTAACCAGAGATTTAATTGTTTTGAAATCAACAAAAGGAGATGAATTGATTAATATAGCTCATCAACTTAGTGGTTTAGAAGAAATCACAATAGGCCATAAATATTTAGTAATCATAATGGAAAAGTTATACGAAAGTCTAAAAGATTTAGATAGTAATGCAAATAAAAGATTATTGCTTGAAAGCTTATTTTTAAATTTGAGTGAAAAAACTTTAACAAGCTAATATAAAAAGAATAAACCAGTAGTCTCGGTGAGGAGGCATATTATATGTATGAAGTAGTTGGTGTGCGATTTAAAAAGGCAGGTAAAATATATTACTTTGCTCCAAATGGTCTTAACCTTGTTATGGGAGATAAGGTAGTAGTAGAAACAGCCAGAGGTTTTGAATATGGCGAAGTAATAATAGGGGTAAGAAAAGTTTCTAAAAAAGAAGTAGTTCTACCTCTAAAAAATGTCCTTAGAAAAGCAACGTTAGAAGATGAAAAACAGGCAGAGGAAAATGCTATAAAAGAACAAGAAGCTTTTGATACTTGTCAACAAAAAATAATTGAGCATAGCTTACCTATGAAGCTTGTAGATGTAGAATATACCTTTGATGTTAGTAAGATTATTTTTTACTTTACAGCGGAAGGTAGGGTTGACTTTAGGGATTTAGTTAAAGACCTTGCAAGTATTTTTAGAACAAGAATAGAACTCAGACAAATAGGTGTGAGAGATGAGGCGAAAATGCTGGGTGGATTGGGTTCTTGTGGTCAAGTACTGTGTTGTCATTCCTTTTTAGGGGATTTTGAACCGGTATCAATAAAAATGGCAAAAGAGCAAAATCTATCTTTAAGTCCGAATAAAATTTCTGGTATATGTGGAAGACTCATGTGTTGCTTGAAATACGAAAATGATTTTTATGAAGAAGAAAGAAAAAAGGCTCCCAAAGTTGGAAAAATAGTAAAAACTCCAATGGGATCAGGGAAGATCGTTGATATTAATATCATAAAATCTATAGCTAAAGTGGAAATGATTGATGATGTTCAGATTCTAGATTTTAAATTTGAAGATATCTCAAATGAAACGACTTCTGCTTCAGCTGGGAGCCGGAAGCAGGAACCTAAAGACCGAAAATCGGATTAGAAGCAATTAACGGAGATATTTTTAAAAGATCCAAAGTAAGTAGAATGGAGCGGTTTTAAGATGAGGCTTACAGAAACCTTAATGGAAATGGAACAACGTTTTGAAGATATGCTAAAAGAGATTAGAGACCTAAAGATGCATGTTTATGCTTTGGAACAACAAAACGAACTATTGCTTGCACGTGTATATAATGATGAAGTAGAAGATCGGAGTTATAATAATTTGCAAAAACTATATAAAGAAGGTTTTCATATTTGCCCGGCTCAATTTGGAGGTATTAGATCTGACGGTAAAGACTGCCTCTTCTGTGTAGGCTTTTTTAAAAAGCAGTTTTCAGCTGAGACAATTACGGAAGGTTCAAAATAATGCTTTATGAAGACGAATCTTTTGAAGATATTGGTGGCGGATTAAAAATTATCCAAAGCAAAAATAACTACAGGTTTTCCGAAGATAGTACTTTACTGGCTGAATTTGTAGACTTAAATCCAGGAGAAAGCCTGCTTGATCTTGGGGCAGGCTCGGGTATTTTACCTTTGCTACTGATACAAAAGGAGCGGAATTTAAACATAACCGGGATTGAGATACAACAAGATCTAGCAGATATGGCTCGTAGGAGTATTAGATATAATGATTTGGAAGAAAAAATTAAAATAGTGCAAGGTGATCTGAAAGAAGCCAATAAGTTATTTACCTGGACAAGATGGGATAAAGTTATTAGCAATCCTCCCTATTTTAGTGTTAGTGAAAGCAGAATCAGTACTAGAAATAATATAGCAATAGCAAAACAAGAGATAAAATGTACCTTGGCTGATGTTATAAAGGCAGCGAGCTTACTCTTAAAGCCAATGGGGAGTTTTTATATAGTGCACAGATACCAGCGGCTGGAGGAATTAATTTCCTTGTGTGAGAAAGAAGGCCTTATTTGTCATAAACAAAAATTCATATCTGCAAATAAAAATAAATCACCCAATATTGTGGTAGTGAAATTTTTGCATATGATATAAATATTACTGCTTTTTATCGAATTAATGCAAACTTTATAGAGGATTAATAAGATCAGTGATATTTATATCAAATAAGTATTGAAAAGGGTTTTGCATATGGAAGCAGGAAAACTTTATCTTTGTGCTACACCAATAGGTAATTTAGAGGATATAACCTACAGGGCTATACGTACCCTAAGAGAGGTTGATCTGGTAGCTGCTGAAGATACCAGACAAACCCTTAAGTTATTTAATCACTATGAAATTAAAACAAATGTTACAAGTTACCATAGATTTAACATAAAACAAAAGACTCCCTTTCTTATAGAAAAATTAAAGGAAGGTTTTAATATTGCTGTGGTCTCAGATGCAGGGTTGCCAGGCATTTCGGATCCAGGTATGGAGTTAGTATCAGAAGCAATTCAAAATAATATTTGTATAGTCCCAATTCCGGGGGCATCTGCTGTAACTACAGCATTAGTAGCTTCGGGATTAAATACTGATGAATTTTCTTTCCATGGTTTTTTGCCTTCAAAGAGAAACTCAAGAAGGCAGTTTTTGAACAAATATGTAGATACCCCCAATACTTTAATATTTTACGAATCGCCTCATAGGCTTATTGCAACATTGGAAGATCTACAGGAAATTTTCAAAGAGCGTATGATTTGTGTTGCCAGAGAGCTTACTAAAAAGTTTGAAGAATTCAAAAGAGCAACACCAATAGAGCTTGTTGAGTACTATAGGGAAAAAGGAATAAAAGGAGAAATAACTTTGATTATTTCTGGGGTGAAAAAATTACCAATAGAAGAAACTCCAGATATGATAGATCTTTTAAAAAAGGTTCAAGAACTTATTGATGGTGGATTAAGTAAAAAAGAAGCTCTTAAATCTATTGCAAAAAAATATAATACTTCAAAGAGGGAATTATATCAAGGGTATGAAAAGCAAGATAAGGCAATAAAATAGAAAAGCCGTGCACTTATTATGCACGGCCTTTCTATTTTATTTTTTCTTAGGAAGCCTGGGAGCCCATTGCTGCAGCACATTCTTTACAGACATTCTTTCCTTTAAAATTGTTTACGAATTCAGCATTACCACAGAATACACATGCTGGTTCATACTTCTTAAGAATAATTCTTTCACTATCTACGTAGATCTCCAAAGAATCTTTCTCATCAATACCTAAAATTCTTCTTAGTTCAATTGGTATAACGATTCTCCCAAGCTCGTCTACCTTGCGTACAATGCCTGTTGATTTTAACATAATTTGTCACCCTCCAAATTTCTGCCTTTTTCGACAATATAGTTAGAGAATACCATCAATGCAAATAAAAGTCAACACATGAATCTGAGTTTTCTATATATTTTTTTTATGCATTTAGCGCATTGGAATGTCGATCGTTACAAAAATCAAGCCAATGGTGACTATTCGCCCTTCTTGGACGGACGCAATGACGTTTGCGTTAATCCCATGCTGTGTGTTCGTTATTGGCAAATCTCTCTTAAAAAATATTAAAAATATGACATTTTATGCAAACTTGAAGCTTATATACTTTCAATTTTAAAACAATTGAAAAGGTATTGTCTATGCATATGTTTTTCATACTATTTCATATTTTTCACAGTTGTTTTCTATTATTATGTTTATTTGTATCAAAAATATCACAGAAAAATAATTTGTAGGAGAATAAGAACTGATATGAGTAAGATATTGTAAGAACAATACAAGGAAAGATACAAAGAAAGAAGCCATATTTTACAGATTAGCCGATACAAAAGGGTAAAAAAAGGCTTCCTTTAGCAATAACCCGGAAAATTATGTAGTTAATGGATGGTTTAATGCACCAATAGTAGTTGGACTGTTGGTCTTATAGGTGGATCATCCACCATATGGTAGGTTGTATTTAATTATATAGTGATTTTTCACATCCATAAGCTTTGTAAATGTACGGATGTAAAAGAATACATGTAGCAGTTGAAACAAACAGCAAAATATTAGTTTCTATACGCATATCCTGAAAGACTAAAGAGAGAGCAAAAAGACAAGAGAGAAAAACCAAACCTAAAATTTTCCTTATAAATCTTCGTTGAACTATTGGCTGCTGGATAGTATCTCCTGGTGCATATAAAAATAGCAGAATGACATTAATAAAATATAACACAAGGATTACATACCAGCTTAGTATAAGAGCATCAGCTAAGAAAATACTTGAATATAATATAGCTGAATATGTGATTAGGCAAACAGTACGACTATTTGCATGACAACCACCTATTGTTGTACGCATAAGAATGTATGTAGCAATTGCGATTAACATTTCTTTGAATACGCCAAGCAAATATGCTGAAATCAGGACGACTGCATAGGTAATGAATGCCATAAGTAGTAATTGGAAACCATATGACAGAACTTCTTGATTTGCAGTTTCGTCATTTTTGACAACGTAGTTTGCCAAGCGATTTGCTAAAGATTGTATCAATTTTTGTCACTCCCTTGTAGACATTTCCTAACTATACCTTGAGATAATTATAAATGGCCACCTGGAAAATTGCAACTATAATGTAATTTTCAGGACAACCTTGACATCAAATCATATATTGCCCCGTTTTCGACAGTTCATAAAAGAGAAGAACTCTGTAAAGCCCATTGGGTGGACGATGCAGAGTTTTTTGTTGTTTAAAATAATGTTGTATGTGATTGCT
>JGI20163J26743_11537817_pt1 | contig 10645 bp, 5 predicted proteins | sample TergutCu122P1_FD_26743 | JGI IMG/M metagenome (IMG submission 26743) | reverse complement strand
TACGGCAGGTACATTTCTTGACTCTTCAAGGGCTGTACGCATTGAAGAAAAACCGCGGAACGAATGATACCAGTTTCTTGGCCATCTGGTTCCGTTAACATACATAGGGGCGTCGTTTATAGCACTTGCCGCCGTCCAGAAGTCGCCAAACGTACGCTCTTCAGATGGAGTTGTAAATTGAACGTTATGACCATTAAGCGCATCAACGGCTGATTGAAGTGCAGGGCCATACACGCCGATAGGTTTAATTGAAGACCCCGGTGGTCTTGGGCTGTCTGCACGGTTAAATAAAAGCCTGCCAACGATATTTCGACCGCCAACCATTGCTTTAATATGACCGGTGCGGTGATCTGTAACAACCATCGCAGATTGCGGTTGGATTACACGTTGATTTAAAGAAAAACTTCCGCTTCCAATCACTAAACCACCAGCATCAGTTTCAGTGAAAAATGTAGGTCTGTCGACGAAAAAGTTAGCTGAAATGATAAGATTTCCTTCGGCATCGCGAGTTTTGTATTGCCTTGGAATTGCGATAAAACCGCCATCAATACTGTAGAATATATTATTGTCTACTATGAACATGCTTGGAAATTCAACACTATAATCGACTTGTCCTTGGACTTCGGTTCTGAAGAAACGCAGACGATTTCCTCTGAAAATCTTCAAGCTTCCATCAGGCAATCTTTCAAATTCATCAGGCCTCAGTGTGAAATCTCCTTCTGAATCAAAGAAGTTATGATAACTGTAGAACAATACATTTCGATTTGGACCTACAATATTTCCTGCAGAATTTCGCATTCCTGCAAAACGTACGGCAGGGAAATTCGCAGAATTTGAAAATTCTGTTTCGATAATGTTTTGAATGTCAGGGTCTAATGTGGTGTGAATGCGAAGTCCACGATTATTAAGCCAGTGTATGGCATGTTCTCTATCGAGATTAAACTCTTCCATAAGAGCTACCGTTACTTGTTCTCTCGCAAAGTCGGCAAAGTACGAAGTTGTTTCTGTCGCATCATCCATTCTCGGATTAATCTGGTGTCTTATGTTACTGTTACGCGCCACACGAAATTCTATATCCGTGATGAGCTCTTGTTCTCTCATAAGCCAAAGGACGAGATTTCTGCGATCAGCAGACACTTCGTAATTGTGAAGTAGAGTAAAAGACGGTCCTCTTGATATGATGTTTTCATTGTCATCTTCGACAGTTTCGTTTGGAACTCTACGAATAAGGGCATAACGAGATGGTGCTTGAGGTAATGCAGCCAGTGCTGCCGCTTCAAGCAAATTGAGTTCCCAAACATTTTTCGAAAAATACGCTTGAGCTGCGGCCTGTACGCCACTGGAATTAAATCCAAGCTGAATTGTATTTAAATAAGCTTCCATTATCTGCTCTTTTGTGAGATAGCGCTCAATTAAGAACGCATAGTATGCCTCGAGAATTTTTCTGTCCAGGGTCCGTTCTAATCTAGTTTCTTGAAGATAAATATTTCTTGCAAGCTGCTGGGTGATAGTACTTGTACCTTGAATTCGCCCGTCACCTTGGAAAGCTTCAATTACAGCTCCAACCATACGAACGAAGTTAAAGCCGCGATGCTCCCAAAAAGTTCTATCTTCAATCGCAATAAAAGCATTTCGTACATGCTCAGGAATTTCATCAAATGTGACGTTAGTTCGTCGACCGTCAGGGGTATTAAAGATATCATCAATAACATTGCCGTGAATATCGTACATAGTAGAGTTTTGCGGCAAAAAGTCATGTATATTGTGAGGATTAATATCAGCAGCGTCCTGTAAAACGGAAAGAACAAATACAGTGGCACCGATGCATGCGACAAATACTAAGCTAAATATCAACAAAACCAGACGTTTAAGCAAAGTTAATTTGTTAAGCCTATATTTTTTCTTTTTCTTTGGCGTTGGTTTTGACGTTTCAACATTATCACTTGCCATTAAGCTTTCGACATCAGTTACTTCCACTACCTCAATTACAGTTTTAGGTTTTCTTACTTTTGCCGGTTTCTTAGCTCGTTTTAATTTCCCGACAGTCAAGGCTAAAGCTGCAAAAGCAGCGGCTGCTTTGCGAGTTACATTATGAGTCATGCTTCCTGATTGTTCTTCAGCTAAACGTTCGCTTCTTGTTGCTCTTCTTTGTTGTAATGGAGTAGGAGTGTTTTCCTTTTCAGAGGTTTTAGCTTTTTCGGTGTCATCTGCTTTAAATACAGATGTTTTCTTTAAATCTTCTTTATATACCGATGTTTTTTTAGAGTCATCTTTATTTGCAGATGTTTTTGTAAAATCACCACTTAATTTGTCGAATTCGGCAAAAACATCAATAGAATCCTGAGAATCTTTCAGCACCTTGGTGCTAGCGGTAGCCGGAGCAACGGAGCTAGATTTGGATTTCGGGGTAGTAGAACTCGCCCCTGACTTTTGACTTGTGTTAGTCTTAGACTTGGATTTCTGGGCAGAATTCGACTTATTGTTTTGCTTTGAACCTGCTTTTGATTTTTGAGTCGAGGATGCCGTTGATTTTTGGGTTGAGTTTGCCGATGACTTCTGAGCAGTACTTGACGTTTTTTTTGATCTGCTTGCTGACAAATTTTTCACCTGCCTTATATTAGTAAAGTATTCAGATTTTTATATACTAGTTACTAAAATCTGATTTTATATATTAGTTTGTTAATTGTGTGTGTCAAACTGTTGCTATGTCAATTAGTATACCATACTTCACAAAAAAATTAAAGAATTTTAGGCTACTCTAAGATTAAGATTTTGTGAAGAATTTATGTATTTTTATGTATTTGACGTAATTTGTGCTTGATTTGTTGCATCGGGGAGAGTAAAATGATTTTATAAAAGGGAAATTATGGAAATAAAACCAATTTGTATAAAACGGAGACATAATGAGAAGACCGATATGTTTTGCAGCGACAGCATTTGGCGCAGGCATCTTTAGTACATTTTATATAGAACTTTATAAGCCGGCAATGTTTATTTGTATTTTAGTGTTCATTTTATTTATATTTGCGAGGCATTTTAGAAACACAACACCAGGAACTGATAACAGATTTTATATTTCTGAGCAAAAATCAATTAACAATTTACGAAGTATGTTATGTTTGACAATGCTATTTTTTTTGTTGGGTGCGGTTTCTTTCATCCTTCATTATAACAAAGAAGAACCGATGCGTGAATTTGTTGATTCACATACGACCATTATGGGAACTGTGGTTGAAATCCAAAAGAGGGATGTTGACAGATATCGCTTGATTGTTAGGGTATCAGATGAGTCTAAAGTTCTTGTAAATGTGTTTGGTGATATTGAGACGCAAGATTTTTTTAATACAGATGTACAAGGCGTGAGGAGCAATCGAAGTGTGAATTTTGCAGATATTGCAGGGCGAACAGTGCAAGTTTATGGCAAAGTTGAACTTCCGGCACAAAGAAGAAATCCGAAAACTTTCGACTACAGACTGTATTTACAAATTCGAGATATTCATGTTTTGATGAATGTGACACAACATGATGTTTCATTAGTAGGTAGCGCTAAAGGCAAAAATAAAGTAGGCGATGGCACAGGTGATATCAACGCCAGAGATGATGTTAAGGTTTTCATAAATGAACTTTCAAAACTCAGGCACAATTTTGTTGGCGACGCAATAAAGTCAATGAGCCAACACAATGCCGGAATTTTTGTTGGCATGCTTTTGGGTGATAAAAATCTTTTGGATGATAATGTTTATGAGATGTTTCAAAAGAATGGAGTTGCACACATTTTGGCTGTAAGTGGTTTACATGTAGGCGCTTTGTATATTTTCTTGAGTAGGTTGCTGAGGGCACGCAGAAATATTTTTTTAAACATTATAATTCTTGGGTTTCTTTTTACGTATGTAGCGCTATCGGCATTTGCACCATCTGCACTTCGAGCAAGTGGAATGATAACTTTGCATATCGCATCAAAATTTCTGAATCGAAGATATGATATGCTTTGCGCCGGAGCAGGCATAGCACTTATAATGATGTTTTTTAACCCTTTAATTATTTTTGATATTGGTTTTCAGCTATCGTTTCTTGCGATTTTCATAATTGCAATCGTGATCCCTACTGCTAAGAGAATCTATGAGAGCGATGTTTTCGCAATTGTAGTATTTCAGGGGAGTCTTGTGCCTGTTATTGCATATTTGTTTAACTATTTTTCAGTTGCAGCCTTCTTTTTGAACACATTTGTAATTTTAATTGCCGGACTTATTGTTCCTATCGGAATTCTTTTGATTCCATTATCATATATTTCTTTGCCACTGTTTTCTTTTGGTGTTGGAATAGTTGACGCTTTATGCGAAATTATGTATAGGTTAAATGAAATCATATACGAGAAAGGCATTTTTTTTATAAACGTAGTCAGTCCGCCAATTTGGGTTGTGTTTTCATTTTATGGGCTCATTTTAATATGTCTTTCGGAAACGATATGGATTTTTTTCAAAAGAAAAGAGAACAGGAAAATTGCTTTAACTGTGATTTTAATTATATTGTTAGCTATTGCATTTGCAATGCCCATTTCTGATAACTTTCACAAGGCACAGATTGTGTTTGTTGATGTAGGGCAGGGTGACTGTATACACATAAAAACCCCCAAGGGAAAAAACATTTTAATTGATGGCGGCGGAAATATTAACTTTGATGTTGGCAAGAAAGTTTTGATGCCATATCTTTTGAAGAACGGAGTAAACAACATAGATATTGCTTTTATCTCGCATATGCACACGGATCATTATGCAGGGCTTTTTTCCCTTGCAAACAATTTCAATATAAAAACGCTGGCGCTTTATGAAGCAAATAGGGTGATAGAACAGGATATTTTATATGAAACCGGACTTCAAAAAGAACAACTTTTGTATTTAACTGCAGGTCAGATAATTGTAGTTGATGAAGATGTGCGGCTTGAAGTGATTTTCCCGGAACGCAGACCTGAAACAGAATACGTGGAGTTTAAAGAACGGGGCGGTAACGAAAATGATATAAGTCTCATTTTAAAAGTTTATTATCGTGGAGTCTCAACCTTGCTGACAGGAGATCTTTCGTTTAAAGGTGAGGATGGATTGTTTGAGGTTTTGGGAGAAGATAGAGATAAACTTAAAAGCGATTTTTTGAAAGTAGCGCATCACGGAAGCAAAAATAACACAAGTGATGAATTTTTAGCAGTAGTAAATCCCGATATTGCAGTTTTTCAAGTAGGCAAAAACGGTTTTGGGCATCCGACGGCAGAAGTTTTAGGTAAGATGGACAGTATAGTAAATGCACAAATATATAGAAACGATAAACACGGTGCAATCGGTGTTTTTATAGGCAAAAATGGAAATGTTAAAGTGCGGACGATGTTAGACCAAAATTATTGACATTTAAATCACAAAATACGTGACAAGATAATGCACAAAAATACAATTGACATCGTTAACGTATCATGATAAGTTGACTCTAATTAGAAACGGAAAATTAAAAATTTAAGAAGCGAAAACGTGATATTTTGCTAACTTTTGGTGACATGAAAGGAGATTGAGATTATTAGTTAAAACAACGAGATTTAAGGAGGGAATTTATGGAACAAGCAAAGTTATCTTGGCGGGTAAAAATTGGATATGGTATGGGACACCTTGCTCCAAGCACACCTTACAACTTGCTATTAATGTATTTTGTAGTATTTTTAACTATAGTCGGAGTTGATCCTCGGATCGCAGGTTTGATTGGGGCTGTTGCAATACTTTGGGATGCTATCATTAATCCATTTATCGGCAGTTTTTCTGACAATTACGTAACAGAAAAAGGAAGAAGACTACCTTGGATGAAACTTAGTTTAATACCTATGGCAATTTTAGTTTATTTAATGTTCGCACCTTTTACTTTTCAAAGCGTTGGACTTCAAGTAGCTTACTATATTTTGGTGGCTTGTCTGGCCTGGACCACATATTCTACATTTGTAGTTCCTTATTATGCGATGGCTGCGGAGCTTACCGAAAATTATGGTGAAAGAAACATATTACGGCTTACAGCGATGATTGGCGGTTATATTTGTGTTCTTTTGGCACTCTCAGGACCGGCGTATATTATAGAGGCAGGTGCCGTGGGAGACGGGTTTGAATGGCTTAACAGAGGCTCTTGGGGAACAATAGGAACTGTTTTCGGAATCTTTGCTTTAGTTAGTGGATTAGTCACATTGTTCATGCTTTCAGGCTCTGAAAAAGAATCCATCAAGACGGCACTTGAGGCTAAAAAGGAAGAAATCAAGCTAAACTTTGTCAACGAATGGGTTGCATGTTTAAAAATTAGAACTTTTCGTCGCGTTCTTCTGTGGACGGCTGTGTACGTGCTTGGATTATCACCGCTAACTACAGTATTTGTATTTTTGCTAACTTTCAACGCCCATATGTCTCCGGGTGAGCAAGGAGCGTTCTGGATCATATATAACCTTGCAATTATTGCAGCTTTACCTATTATAACTTGGTTTGCAAACAAGTTTGGCAAAAAACCTGCAATGATAGGTGCATTTCTACCGATGACCATAATTTCTCTATATTATTATTTTGCCGGAGTTAACAACATCGTAGATGCATATATTTTCGGTATATTATGGGGCATCGTTGTGGGAGTGTATTACACGTTTTATGTTGCGAAGGCTTATGATTGCGTTGAAATCAGTGAACTTTTAACAGGAAACAGACAAGAAGGTGCCATGGTTGCCTTAACTCTTTTCGTTATGAAAATCGCACTGTCAATAGGCGTGTTCGCTACAGGGTGGGTCTTAGGTCTTACAGGTTTTGATGCTGCGGTTTTAGAGCAAACTGAGTCGGCGGTTCACGGAATCTTAGCTTTGGCTGCACTGGCTCCTGCGATATTTACAGGGCTTTCAGTTATTATTCTCTTCTTTTATCCGGTATCAAAGAAAAAATTTGAATTGCTTTGTGCGGCAGTTGAAAAGAAAAGAGCCGGAGAAGCGTATTCAACTGAAGGATTTGAGGATATTTTATAGAACCATTAAAAACAAATCTCAAAATTATGGTATGAAAAGAAAAAGAAAGCGGCTGCTTCAAAATAAAGCAGTCGTTTTTTTGATTTTGAAAAAACTATGAAATGTACATAATTTTCAGCACCTTTGTAAAGAAATTTAGCAAAAAATTCAATTGAGATACTGCATCAAGTATGATAGAATTTTATCCATGGGAAAACAACACGCTTACAGGGAAATCGAAAATGATTTAAAAAGCGAAGAACTCAAAAATGTAGTTCTTCTTTTTGGGAAAGAGCAATATCTCGTAAAGTGGGCAGTAGACAGTATTTTGAAGAAATACATAAATGACGAGTGTAAGGCTTTTGATTTTTTTGAAATCCATTCCGAGCATGCAACACTTTCTAAGATTGTTGAAAGCTGTGAAACCCTTAGTTTGTTCTCGGAAAAAAGAGTTGTGCTTTTATCTGATTTTATACTTATTTCCGGTGAAAAACTTAAAAATATATCCGACGACGATGAAAAAAAGCTTGTTGAGTATATGAAGGAAGTTCCTGACACTTGCATTTTGATTATCGCATCGGAAAACGCAGATAAAAGAAAAAAACTTTATAAAGAAATATCTTCATGTGGAGGTGTTTATGAATTTGAGTCTCTCGATGAACGAAGCTTGAGAGGGTTTGTTGAAAAAAGATTTGCACTGACAGGGAAAAAAATAAGGGCATCTGTTATGGATGAGTTCATTAATCATAGCGGATATTTTCATAAAGAAGCCGACTACACCCTTTATAACCTTGCAAATGAGATAAATAAGATCGCAGCTCACTCGAATGATGAAGAAGTACTGCTTTCGGATGTGCTTGCGGTAGTTTCCGGCGATATTGAAACAAATGTATTTGCTATGATAGATGCTGCATCTCGCAACAAAAAAGATGAAGCGTTTCGGATGTTATACAATGTATTAGGATCCGGCGGAAACATTTTTCAAATACTGGCACTTCTTGCCTCTCAATTTGAGATAATGCTTGAAGTGAAAGAGATGAGAGAAGAAGGCAAGAGCATTGCTCAGATGCAAAGCATCTTAAATATACATGAATTTCGGATTAAAAAAGCTATGTCAGTTTGTGATGCTTATTCAGTTTCACAACTAAAAGATATATTGCAAAGAATTTATCAAGTAGAAAAAAACATTAAAACAGGACTTATGGAGCAAACTTTGGCATTTGAGGTTATGCTTTCGCAGATTTAAGTTAACAACCATATAAAGGAGGAAATATAATGGATAAAAATTGTGGCTGTGCATTCGGTGGCTGCGGGAAAAATCAACCGAAACAAGATTTTAAAGAGCTGGCGCCGGTGCTTGAAGAATACGGACATGTTCCGGGAAGTATGATTACAATTCTACAAAATGCACAGGAAATTTACGGTTATCTTTCGGTAGAATGTATCAATCATATTGCTGAAAAGACAGGAATAAAACCTGCGAAAATTTATGGTGTGGCGACTTTTTATGCACAGTTTAGATTTAAACCTATAGGAAAAAATCTCATTATGCTGTGCCAAGGAACAGCGTGTCACGTTAATGGTTCGAAAGCGATTGAAGACGCAATATGCGATTTTCTTGAAATAAAAGACGGGGAAACCACAGAAGACGGGTTGTTTACATTAAACAACGTAGCTTGCATTGGTTGTTGTTCTTTAGCACCCGTTATGATGATTGCAAATAGTGCAGGTGATGAAACTTATGGAAACCTTACAAAGGATTCTGTAAAAGATATCCTCGCTGAAATTAGAAGTAGAGGATAGGAGGAAATAACCATGAGAGTAATAATCGGGCAAGGCAGTTGCGGAATTGCAACAGGCGCCGGCAAGACAGCAGGAGAGTTTAAGAAGCAAATTGCAGAGAAAAAATTGAAAGTGGATGTAAATATTACCGGATGTATCGGCACGTGTTATTTAGAGCCAATCGTTGATATTTACGATGGCAAAGGTGAATTAACAAGATATGTGCAGGTATCAACCGATAAAGTTTCTGAAATCGTTGAAAAGCATTTGGTAGGCAAAAAAGCTGTCAGCGAAATGGCAATTTCAGATGTGGACAAAAGTTTTATAGATAAACAAAAAAGAGTAGTTCTCCGAAACTGCGGAAATATAAATCCTGAAAACATAGATGAGTATATTGCAGTATCGGGATACAAAGCGACTGAAAAAGTAATAACTTCCATGACGCCGGAACAAGTTATTGAAGAGATGAAAGCTTCGGGACTTAGAGGTCGTGGTGGAGCAGGGTTTCCAACTTGGTTTAAGTGGAATGCTGCTAGGGAAAACAATGCGAGTGAGAAATATATGGTCTGCAACGCTGACGAGGGTGACCCGGGCGCATTTATGGACAGAAGTATACTTGAAGGCGATCCCCATTCTTTGATTGAGGGTATGATAATCGGCGGTTTTGCCATGGGCGCTACTGAAGGTATAATTTATGTGCGTGCCGAGTATCCGCTTGCAATAGCAAGACTTGAAATTGCAATGAAGCAGGCAAGAGAAAAAGGCTTTTTAGGCAAAAACCTGTTTTGCACTGACTTCAACTTTGATATAAGAATTAAAGCCGGTGCAGGGGCATTTGTATGCGGTGAAGAAACGGCGCTCATTGCTTCCCTTGAGGGTGAACGCGGTATGCCTAGACTTAAACCACCGTTTCCTGCACAAAAAGGTTACTGGCAAATGCCTACAAACATTAATAATGTAGAAACCTTTGCAAATGTAGCTTGGATTATCATTAACGGCGGCGAGGCTTTCGGCAGCATGGGAACTGAGCTCAGTAAAGGAACGAAAGTTTTTGCCCTTGCCGGAAAAATCAAAAAAGGCGGACTTGTAGAAGTTCCTATGGGACTTCCCCTAAAAGACGTTATTTTTGGAATCGGAGATGGCATCAAAGAAGATAAAGAATTTAAGGCAGTTCAAATGGGTGGTCCGTCGGGCGGTTGTATTCCTGCAAGCCTTATTGATACACCTGTAGATTATGAAAATATCAACAAAACAGGAGCGATTGTCGGTTCAGGCGGTATGATTGTTATGGACGAAACCACTTGTATGGTTGATATGGCAAGATACTTCCTTGACTTTACCAGAAAAGAATCCTGCGGAAAATGCAATTACTGCCGTGTAGGAACTAAGAGAATGCTTGAAATTCTTGAGAGAATTACTGACGGTAAAGGTAAAGTCGGCGATATTGAACTTCTCGAAGAGCTTGCGCAAAAAATTAAAGACGGTTCAATGTGCCAACTTGGCGGCACTGCGCCGAACCCTGTTTTAACCACACTAAAATATTTTAGAAACGAATATGAAGATCATATTGTAAATAAAAAATGTACGGCAAAAGCTTGTAAAGCCCTCATTTCGTTTAGCATTACTGACGCATGTATCGGATGTACGCTTTGTGCGAAGAAATGTCCTGTGGATGCAATCAGCGGAAAAGTTAAAGAAAAGCATGTAATTGCCGGCGACGCATGTACTAAATGCGGCGAGTGTGTTTCTGTTTGTAAATTTGACGCTGTTTTGTGTGAATAAGAGGGGGAGGCAAAAGTCATGAAAAAATTTAGATTAAATATAGACGGAAAAGAAGTAATTGGCATTTCCGGTCAAACCATT
>JGI20163J26743_11537821_pt1 | contig 10691 bp, 5 predicted proteins | sample TergutCu122P1_FD_26743 | JGI IMG/M metagenome (IMG submission 26743) | reverse complement strand
GGTGGAGGTTGTGGCTTCACTCTCTCAAGGTCGCACAGCTGCTGCGCAGTGCGGCTTGTTTACACACAAATCAGTCCCAGTCATATTTGAAACACCTTGTATAATACTGTAGTGTTTAATCTTGACTACAAACTCAAACTTGTGGTTTTGTCTGTAGGTATACAACAAGACGTACAAAATGGCCCAGCCAGCACAAATGCTCATGTTGCTATACATTTTAAAAGTATTTTATTTATTCAAGAGACTTCTAGAAGTGTGAAACTGAAAAGGTTGTGGGCTCAACTCCATGTTAGCTAAATGATGATGATGATGATGATGATGATGATGATGATGATGATGGCGGCTTTCTATCTGATTGTGTTAAGTATTCTGTGGTGCATACGCCAAAACAAGACAACACTGGGAGGAGGCAATATACATATTAAACTTAGGAACAATGAAAATTATTTATAAAACTAGATTCAGAAAGTGTGGAGGGTGAATATCCATCTAATATGTGAAGCCTCAGTGTTTCAAATTCAAATTACAGTGAGACATTCTGCAGGTATGCACTCAGGTCAAAGAACTGGGACTTCGTACTAAGTCAGGTAGGACAGCAGTTAACTTGCAACTTTGCTGCATGGATGTGATATCTAGAAAAAACAACATGATACCTCAGACAAATACTGAAATAACCTTGTAAGAATAGTCAGACTGAAGCATACAGCAAACATAACAACGTGGATTCTGACAAGGTAACTATTTATCATGTGCACCTAACATAAAATATTTCATTTGTACACTGTATATCAAAATGTAAAAAATAACATTAATATTTGGAGTTTTAGAATAATTTGCTTAGAAACAATAGCAAATTTAAGACAAGAACTGTTCACAAATTTCTGAAACTAACAGACAAGTTACAAGCTTCACCATATAAATATAATTTTTACATTCCTGCTTGCATGGGCTATCACCTGACATAGATTTAAATACTCTGTTTCCTCCTCTCCTCTATTTTGAGCACAGTAAGTACTGAACTACTCAAAAGAGGTATACCTTCCTACCACACCCAGACTCTAAATGCTATCTAAATCACATGGGCATTCTACAGCCTTAAGCCCTGGGTAGTTACCCAATCAGCTGCTTATTAACCATGGAATTAAAGCACACAGTGAATGATCACTGTACAACAAGACTCAGTAGTAATGCCACTGAATTCACTTGGATAGCAAAAGTTCCTGTTCCCTTATAATTTTAAAACAAACCCTAATATAACTGCAGAAATGTTTAATATTGCATTTTAACCCACTGAATTATTTACTCTTTTCTTAGATGTCTACAGGAAACAGTCTTACATTTACAGATTTTAAACCCACTGCCTTCCATTTGTAATGCTTACAGCTTAAACATTCTTGCACATTGTGTCCATGCATCTGTTGCAGGGACACTAGAGAAAAGTAAATTTAGATCAGACAGATACATGTTAATATATGTCACTAGATTAAAAGATGATACAGAAATTTTGCCTGAATACAATAAACCTTTAACATATGTATTTCTATCTCAAACATGGGAAAATATATCCTGTAAGGCATTTGGCCATACCATCACCTTCCTACCAGCATCAAAAATACATCTCATGACATAAGGCAATTCAAATCAGTTCTAAAAAGTTTCCTTCTTATAAATTCATTTTACTCATTGAGGGAATATTTTACTTGGAATTCCAAACGAGATCTTGGTTCAGTGTAATCATTTTAAAAGTAAAAATCTAAATAATCTTGCATGTAATGTAACTCAATACCATTCTAAATTATTACTTTTAATTTGAATCCTTAACTTTTAGATATATTTATATAAATACACATACATCTAGATGTAGTGACAGATTCCACTGCCAATTGGCCTATAAGTTTTGTTCTGTTATCTATTATATTATATTGGGTGGCTGTCCATATATTATAAGTTGTGTTGTAATATATAAATTGTAAACTGTAATTGACGTGTCCAATGTTACATGTGTGACTAAGTGGATGAACAAACAAACCAAACCAAACCATGGCTCAGCTGATTACTTGATGGTCTCTCCATGTGGAGGCATGGGAATTGTCACAGCACAGTTGTTATGGAATTTTGGTGAACAAGTAGCAATTGGGGGTGGTTTTTCTCCCAATACTTTGGTTTTCATGTGTATCATTCCACCAATGCACCATACTTACAATTCATTCAACTATTAATAACAATTTACAATCTTAGTAACTGACATCATTAAATATGGCATAAAACATAAATATATTACAGTTAAATGTTAATACAAATAGATGAAAATAATCATTCTGCAGCTCAAAATAAATTGCTGATTTCTCATGCCACTCTCACTTGACTAATTTGGTGTGTAATACAAATATTATCTAAAGTATTTTGATTCTCCCTGATTACAAATACAATTCACAAAATCTCAGTTTTATTAAAATTAGTTAAACTTTCACAATGCATAAAACAACTGTTGCCACAGACAAAATATGAATGAAGTACTACATCCCCTGCAGATTTATAATATTCTAAAACACCTTTACATTGGCCTGGACCTCTATTCATTATTCTTTAGCTTGATAAGTAGTAAGAAAAATCTTCTTCTGTCAAAAAATGTCATTCATTTTAAAGCTCCTGATTTTAATTGCTTTCCAACATACTCTCAGGTCAGTTGTGGACGGCAATGTGCTTTTCTTTCTTAATTTCCTGTCTAGTTTCTTTTTATATTATGACCATGATCATTGTACAGACAAAAGTATTTGTCACATTGTCATAATTTTATATTGCAGAATTTGTTCTTGTGTATTATTTACAACAAAAGGATGATTCTGCCAGGGTGCACCTACTTCAAGTTACAGTGAAGCTACTTGAAGTCACTACACTTTGTACCAGATGACTTTACATTCACTGTACTCACCAAGAGATACAAATGTTGGTCACAGTTTTCCAAAGACTGAACCACATCATGTAACATTACTTTGATGTCACAAGGAAATAGGAGGGATGTTGTCCATAACTCCAACTTACACTCTACTGCACAGACAGACCACATGGAATATTTTCAGGTTATATACTGACATATATCTACCATCCTCAAACTTTGACGTTCACAACCTGAAAAGAATACTTGAAGAAAAATGTTCAATAATATAATTGGAATTTGAAGTCATTTACAAAATCATCTTTTGCAGTAGGTAAAGTTAAGGATAAAGTTGTCCCTGTGTCTAATTAAGCATAACAATATGAAAGGATATCGGGGAGTGCAGGTATAGCTTCATGTATTCGCATTCTTGGAGCTAGACAGGGGTGAGTTGTCAGCTTCATGCCCTGACCACTTTACCCACAGGGAACTGGCACATGGCATAATTTGAATAGGGCACTGGGTAGGCGCCAGTCTGTCAGAATGCATTCAAGAAGCAGAGCTTATGTAATCAGCAGTAGCAGCAGTAATCCTAACCAATTTAAACCACAGTACAATGTCCCTTGAGTTCTTTAATAGCAGAGTTTTACATTTCAGAAAAATTCTTACTGAAACCCTTTCATATAACAGTGAACATATCATGCTACTGTGTTAAGAAATATGGTACTAAACAGGAATATCTGGTACATTTTATAAAGTGATTATTATGTAATTTTAATCTCTGTCCAGCGTGATCTTTAACACCACAGAAACTCTGGCCCTTTCCTGTTCCATCTAATATGTACTGGCATAATGTTGTACAGATTGTTTTAAAAATATACCCAATATCCAAAATACCAAGCAAATTTAAATTTAAAACCCAATAAATGGACATATTCCATAGGTGTGATGACAACCAGGATTTAAAACAATTACCACAGCATATGGTGTTAAAGTCGCAGCATGAATGGGGCCCTACCTACAGGTTATTCTTATTATCATCATTTTAACGAAATGATTTGCACATTCTTTACCTTAAATATCACTGAAAGTTTTCATATTTTACAGTGCTTCTTTATACAATATACAAAACAAATTCCAGTTAGCCTTGAAAATATGTTACTTAAAATATAGTCCAGTTCATGCACAAAGGAGTAAAAATGTGTAATTCAAGCTACAAACTAAAATCTGTTGTACTCTAACATTTGTTATGTACTCTTGTGGTTACAAGCATTATTATATGGTCATGATACTCAACATAGTAGTAGTAGTATCTCATCATCAGAATGTAGGCCAAGCTAGTATATCCTTGGAAAATACAGTACAGATAAAACACTGGGGAATGCCAATAACAAATCAAAATTACATCACAAGGAAAAGCAAATGAAAGAAATCTCTGCTTCCATTCAGTTCTAAATCTGTTTGCTACTTATCAATTATGTCAGTGTTTCCCAAACTTTTTGTGCTCACTGACCATTTTGGCTTTGAAAAATAACCACAGATCCTCTCATCCTTGCTCATGTAAATACAGTGTGTCCAGATTGTAGATATCCAAAATTAAAAATTTATAACTCAAAACTGATTTTAGATAGCCATGAATACATAATAGTAGCATATGTAGCAATGCATTGCATGATTTGGCCTTAATTAAAACTTATTGTTGGTCACTTCATGGTTACAGGGGTTTCTTAATTAGATATTCTAACATTCATATGAAATAAACACATCACCAGTTAAAGAAGTTCTGTGATTATTTATAACAAAACATTATTCCTTTAATTAAAAATAAGTCAACCTCAAAGTAACCATTAAAGAAATGTATCCGTGGATCCACTGAGACCTGTTCACAGATCCCAAGGGATCCACAGCGCACACTTTGAGAACCACTGCATTATATGAAAAGGTAAATATAAAAAAAAATATATATATAGAAATATAACTTTATTTTTTGTTTTATATTTGTCTGAAACTAGGTCTATGAACCAGCAGTAAGAACATTTATTATGGGAACTTGGAAATAGGCTACTGATAAGAATATACAGCTCCTTATAGCAGAAGAAGATGGATGAGACATGCAGCTATGTGAAATTTAGTTTTAGGTAGAAACAGTGTAAGATGTGGACTGGATTCAATTGACTCAGGATGATGTCCAGATGTTAGCAAATAAGCATCAGATCAACACCATCACAACACAACATTTACGTATTTAGTACTTAAAGTTTAAATTTTAATCCTCATTGTGTTTCAGCTAACAGGTGGCCAGCTTCTGCAGGGACATCACAATATCAACAATAAAGAGAACATTAATATGTGGCATCCTGTTGTATTTCCTAAAAAGAATGAATATAAGCTATTACATTCAGTCAACACAGCTTTATTAATAAACAATCCTTGAGATATGCGCTCTTCTGGAATTATGCAGCATAGAGTGGTAATTCCTTACCAACGTTTCAGAACAACCTATTAGTCCCATCTTCAAGGATATGCCCCCCTCTCCCCAGTAACAGTCCTTTTAAAGCTGTGTCCACTCTTTTGTCACTCTGTTTCACTGGCCACTTGGCTGCTCCAACAAGTCGTAAGTCCTCCCAAAGTATTCACTATCTTCATTGCTAATGTTTGTGAAATAATTTTACTCTCATTCACAATAAGACACATCCATACTACTGCATTCATATCTTCACTTATATTTTCTCTTATTTTTATTACTTTTATTCAATCATGTGACAAAAAATGAGATGAAAAACACACATCATCATATTTGAGGAATAAGGAATTTGGTGTGGACTATTTCGAGATACTGTCCATCATTTACCTGGAAGGACTAACATAAACTACAATACAGCAGGTAATTAACTGCAGCTGGGAATGAACTTGAAGCCTCACAAACAAAATACATGTACTTTAAATGGATGTGTACATATTTAGTAGCCTTAGTAGCTTTTCTTTTATGAAAGTCCTTATCAGAGGGAGGTTTTGAGGTATGATTCAGGCATGTTCAGAGCAATAGTACAAATTATAAGTGATGTTAAGACTTTAACCCCTTCTTCAATGCTGTGATGTGACTGAAGTTAAGAATATGCTACTGCTCTCATAACAATAATGCAACATACAGCAAGAAAGCTGCTTTAAGCACTTGTCCAATAAAATGCTTCACAACACAGCATTAAGGACTTCCTAATGCTTCACCTCACCACAACAGGGGGATGGGGAGAACAAAAAATGTTTACAATATTTTTGTAAAATACAAGACTGACAATGTGTGTGAAAGATATTACAATTTGTCCATACCCCCAACAAGCTCCTTTTGTTTAACCTTTCCAGTGGCTAGTTATTTACTATGATTATGAATATGAGCAGTAATTATTACTGGTTAATTTATAAAGCAGCATGGAGGCACCAGATGACAGAACTCAACTGTCACACTGACAAATAACATACTATGTACTGTGTTTAGTAAGCATAATTCTGATAACCTGCAAATTCCTTTAGTATTAAGGAAAATAAGTGGCAATGTTGGATGATATGAGCACTGTCCTGGACACACGAAGTTTTGAGTATGTTCACAATTACTGAAACATTATACTGTATTTTAATGAGTAATCAGCACTATGGCTGATGGAAAAGTTCTCAAAATAACAGTCTAAACTGAATTCAGGAATGAAGGCCAACAAATATTACAAAAATATTCAAAAGCAAAAACTAAACTCATCTCATAGATACAACACTGTTCACAACAAAGAAAGAGAAATGAAGTCAAAAAACTGAAAATATGATGAAAGATATCAAATTACTTCTAACTTATTATGCTATAAGAATTTCTGAGATATACTTGTAATAATGTTACATAAATTTATGTAACTGTATGTAAAGCTCTTGGGATAAAACATATATCCATAAATTTGACAATGGAAAACACAAAATACTACTTACCACAGTGTATTTATACAAGCACACTATAGTTGTTGCAGTTTTAAGTGTGAGATTAGTGTATTTACTTATGTGTGATATTAATGCTAACAATAAACACAGAAATCAAGACTTTTTCTCCATAACTGCTACAAAACACATCTTCTAAGTTAGAGTGGTACAATATTTTGTCAAATACATTCACATCCTTGCAGAAAGCCCACCCACAAAGAAGAGACTAAATTATAAAATTTGGTTATTGATCCAGGATATAACTCATTTCAGAAAACAATCCATGCCAAACATCGATAAACCACATTTAGTTGCTTATCTGTCTCCTCTACCACTACAAATCAATGGGCTTCATACCAGCACACAATGGGTCCACTTCAGACAGCAGCATACAAAGAACAGTGTAAATGGATGTTTCAACTTCATGTGAAGATGTGAATTCCACATGTTGTGGATAAGTTCTGAGGTTTACAGAGCAATGAGAAAAATGAATCCTGTGGTTGTCTCTGTCATGACAATATATTGTTTCACATCTTGTACTCCTACATTTAAAAGGAATCTACTACCTGCATACTCAGGTTAAGAGATGAAGCTGTAGGCAGAAGGTCCTTTCACAACACTGGTAACAAAATACAAAACTATACAGTGTCATAACAGAAGACATAAACTTTAGCTAAATATGATGTACTCATTTTATAACAATCTGCATACACCAGTGAGGTCCTTGTTCTAGATACAGGCCATATGGCACTCCTAGCTCCTAATCCAAAAATCAAAGACAAATGAGCTTACTTCTTAACTGGTGTTTACTAGTACAGGTAACAAAAACAGAAGATTATGTTTGTCAAAACATAGCAGTCAAAATGACAAAAAAATACAATTACCTGTCATGTGTAATTCCTAATGGGCTTGCCAATGGTTAAGTTTCCAGTAAGAAGATTTTATATTGCCATAACTTCAGAAATATTTCATTAAGATAATTTCTATATAGCTCATAAATCTGAAAAGAAAAGTAGGTCACCTACTTCCAATTTATATATCTTAATGCCGTACTTCTCCCATTACCAAAACACACAAACTGTCCATCAGTGCTTAAATATAGACCTGTTATTTCACTAATGACACAATTCTAAGAAGTTACCCAGATCTTTCAAACTTATTTTTATCACCTGAATTCACCCTTGCTGACCATTGATAGTCAAACTTCTAGGTTCCTAATTTACTATAAACACATACAATTTGACAGTACTCTCTTGAAACATGGTATCTCCCTCCAAAAGGGAACATGAAAATTCAGGTAAATATACACATGAAATTAAAAATTTGACAATGACTTGACTTAGAAATATGAACAAACACTTGTATATTATGTGGGAAGAATTTGTCTTGGTACACACGTATGTTCATAAGCTTTTCAGGAAAACTTCCTCAGTATCCATCTATGCATAAAACTCTGAAGTTTTGTTTTTATTTTCCAGTGCTAGCAGCATTTGGCTTAGGAATGTCAGAGGGGTAGAGTGAAGGGGGAGTGGGGCCCTATCATGGTGGATACACAGTTCACACCTACCATGGACACTCTGCTTAAGGCAACTCTGTACATTACTAATTTCATGGCAATTTCAGGAGACAGGAAAATAAAATATTCAGGACTGGCCAGTAGCATGTACTGCCCAAAGGCAATCTGCTCAATTCAACACAAATATTACTTTAATTTGTTACAGCTGTTCTCATACGTATGACCTCAGACACATGTAACATAAATTTCATAGCAGGAACTTCAATATCTCTTCTCCAGAGAACAGACATACTGCAATTTCAAAAGCAGATATATTGTACATGGGCAAGGGACATCCTTTTAATGCATTCATGTTTCATTTACTGGCCTCTGCAGGCTTGGCAAGAGATATGTAACCTATTGTTGCAGGCAGGAGTCAGTTTACTCCCAAACGTAGGTTACTGAGTGTCATGAAAGTTGATCCACACCTTAACTTGGTCTACACGCTGAATGATAAAGCAAGCCTGGAATACTCCACACTTTGTCAAAGATGAGGGGCTGGAGAAGGCTTGTACTTCATCTGGCTGGTCTGGAAAGTGACACTTCTGACATGGCAATCCCAGCACCTTCACAACAGACTACCAGTATCTCCATGAACGTTCAATGTTATTAACCAGCAACTAAGAGTTGAAAACGTAAAGTGACATTATTATAACAAGCAGTAAGAAAAGCCATGTCACTCTGATGGGACAAATGGCACTCCTGCACTTGTACCAGTTGCAGTGCTGCTACTGTGTATAAAGCTGTAACTTACATCAACGGTTCTAAACATATCCCACTAGAATTTAAACAGTAATTGAAGCCAAAAAAGTTGAACAAATGGGTGGATTCATTATTCTTGACTGCCATATTTCATGTTGTAATGATAAAGACACTGGGGACAAAATTTAACCCTATCTGTGGGATGTGTATGTATTAACTATATATATATAGCTACGAAAGAAATTAAAATTAAGTTTCGTAAATTAAGTAACTCTGCAAAAGTTTTCTATGTGGATGTAACAGGGATAATAGGAGACCACTGAAGATTATAGATGGAACGATTAATATCAAACCAATACCATCAAATTTACACTGACAACAGACAACATTATATTCCTATATACACATTTCCCATATGTTTCAGCTGAGCTTGACCATCTTTAGCAATATATATGTGATACAGAAAGAGCAGAAATTAAATTTATAAGCATGGTGGCTCGATTGCGACTATTTCATCAGGTAAACGTTAAAAGATAAATATTTGAATGAAATGGTGGAAGAACAGAAACAGAAACACTATGCACATGAAAGGCACATGGCGAACACAAAGACAGAACAAGGAAAAGGGAAGAGTCAAAGAAAATGTCAGAAAAATTTCACTACAACTCGCAACATCAAATTTCACAAGAACACACTCACTGGTTCTCAAAATATGGCAGGCAGACAGACAGGGTAAAAGTAACAGGAACATTTCTGCAAGATTTGTCACTGCAAATATGCCAAATGGGTGTGCGCTCCTTAAATAATGGAAAAGACATACATGGAACATATTTTCAAGTGTAGCATAAGAAACTTGATGTGGCAACAGATTTAATATTTTGTGGTCATACTTAAAATCTGAATCCCCAACCGTAGTGGATTTGCTTAAATCTCTCTAATATTCAAATCATTAACTGTGCACAGATCCCATCATTATTACTGAAAATAAAAATGTAAAATGTCCTGCATTGATCTCTATCATCTCAAACACCAAGCAAAATCATCTTCTTTCATGTAAATTGATGAGAAACTTGGAGGGAAAAAAATAAAATGTCAAAAATCAGAAGAGTATACAACCTGCTGGTCAGAAGCCTTATGACAAACACAGTTTGAAGCCATTTACTTGATTAGATCTCCTCAAAAGAGGGCCCAGTGCAAGTACTTACAGAACCTGGTGAAGAGCCAACAGGATCCACAGCAGCAAGAAATTTCACCTTGCTACATTCACACGGAATGCAACATGCCTAAAACAAATTCTCGTAAGCATTCTGGAACAGCATACATCACTTCACTCTCAACCATAGAAACACATAACATTCACAGTGCAAAAAACTTGACAGGGTGGCCACGATACTGTAAAAGCAGACCAACATAAAACACAAAGCTGTGCACACTCCAGATAAAATGAATGCATACCTGTTGAGACTGGTCTAAAATGACTTTGACCTCAAGGTCCCAAGCACACAGTGCATCCCCTGTAGATGTGGTAATGTCATGTTGGACAGACTGGCTGCACTACTAAGACAATGTAAAGGGATGTCATGCACGTAGACTGATCATTTA
>JGI20163J26743_11537823_pt1 | contig 10720 bp, 6 predicted proteins | sample TergutCu122P1_FD_26743 | JGI IMG/M metagenome (IMG submission 26743) | reverse complement strand
AAATGCGTAGCTCATGGTCAAAGAGTTCAGAATTCGGTATTTGAATGTAATGTTGACTGGGGCCAATTTGTTACCTTGAAAAATGAATTGATTAATATAATAGATCCAAAGGAAGATAGTCTGCGATTTTATAATATGGGCAATTCATACAAGGAAAAGGTTCACCATGTTGGGGTGAAACCAAGCATAGCACTTGAAGGAGAGCTTATAATATAATGGTGCGAATATGAAGTATACATAATTTGTATAGAGAGTTCGCACTAAAAATAGTGTATTATTAAGTTAAATAATACAATTTTGACATTAACTTTTTGAAGTTAATCTGTCATGTCTCAATATATTGAGTTTGCATTGTAAAATTATCAATATATTGCGGTCACTCCCCACTTGGGGAGTGTGGATTGAAATATACGTCTGGTGCTCGTCGCCTTTGATAAGCATTGTCACTCCCCACTTGGGGAGTGTGGATTGAAATCCCTCACCTCATTAAACGCCGCCGTTAACTGTGGTCACTCCCCACTTGGGGAGTGTGGATTGAAATAGGGGCAGGGTATTAAACCGACAAGATAGCCTTTGTCACTCCCCACTTGGGGAGTGTGGATTGAAATACTCTCGCAAGTTCCATGATTGACTTTTACGGTGTCACTCCCCACTTGGGGAGTGTGGATTGAAATACCCATCAAAGCATTATGATGTTTCATAAAGACGGTCACTCCCCACTTGGGGAGTGTGGATTGAAATTCGTCTAAAAGCTTAAATTTTGCCTTGTATGCCGTCACTCCCCACTTGGGGAGTGTGGATTGAAATTTGATGCTGTAAAGCTCTATCTTTCCAACTGCTTGTCACTCCCCACTTGGGGAGTGTGGATTGAAATTCCCTTCTTTTTTCCTCATGTTATCATAATTGCTGTCACTCCCCACTTGGGGAGTGTGGATTGAAATATGGCGTATGTCTTAGACCTCTATACGCTTTTTAGTCACTCCCCACTTGGGGAGTGTGGATTGAAATTCTCATAAGTTTGTTATTGATTGCGTCCCCTGCTGTCACTCCCCACTTGGGGAGTGTGGATTGAAATTGTTAATATTCATGTTTATTTTCTTCCTCCATCTGTCACTCCCCACTTGGGGAGTGTGGATTGAAATTCGTCTAAAAGCTTAAATTTTGCCTTGTATGCCGTCACTCCCCACTTGGGGAGTGTGGATTGAAATACTTTTGATGAACTCGTTGCGCTATTGAGCAGATGTCACTCCCCACTTGGGGAGTGTGGATTGAAATCTCCTGTAACTGGCAGATGCACCCACTCGGCAGGTCACTCCCCACTTGGGGAGTGTGGATTGAAATTACAAATAAATCTCCTACCTTTACACCGTATTTGTTGTCACTCCCCACTTGGGGAGTGTGGATTGAAATGTTTTCAGGAACAACTACCGCATCCCCGATATACGTCACTCCCCACTTGGGGAGTGTGGATTGAAATGAAACATGGAGCAGGCGAGACAGCGTGGCATTTGTCACTCCCCACTTGGGGAGTGTGGATTGAAATGTGAGTTTAGTACAAGCTAACCCAACTAAATATAGTCACTCCCCACTTGGGGAGTGTGGATTGAAATTTTAGTGATTTTGGGATTTTTTAGATGGATTTTGTCACTCCCCACTTGGGGAGTGTGGATTGAAATACTTGACAGAGTGCGGCTGTGCTACTACAGCTAGTCACTCCCCACTTGGGGAGTGTGGATTGAAATCGTCTTTGATATTTCCAACAACAATACTAATTTGTCACTCCCCACTTGGGGAGTGTGGATTGAAATCGTCTTTGATATTTCCAACAACAATACTAATTTGTCACTCCCCACTTGGGGAGTGTGGATTGAAATAACAAGTGGGATGCTACAAGGCTATCAAAGGCGGTCACTCCCCACTTGGGGAGTGTGGATTGAAATAATTTTTTGTACGTATTCTAGCATTAGATTACTCGTCACTCCCCACTTGGGGAGTGTGGATTGAAATCCCTGTGGGCTAGTATGGTTATGTCACCCTTGCCCGTCACTCCCCACTTGGGGAGTGTGGATTGAAATTCTATAGCCTTTCTGGCCTAGTAGGTAGGTACTTGGTCACTCCCCACTTGGGGAGTGTGGATTGAAATATGACGTTAGGCATTAAGCTTATAGCATCCTCTGTCACTCCCCACTTGGGGAGTGTGGATTGAAATATTTTGCCAGCGGTCAGGGAGTTATTGAGATACCGTCACTCCCCACTTGGGGAGTGTGGATTGAAATTATAATTCCCTTTGCTAGCTCTTTCTCATATACGTCACTCCCCACTTGGGGAGTGTGGATTGAAATAAAAAAGGCCTTGCTTTAAAGAAATAGCGGAGGTGTCACTCCCCACTTGGGGAGTGTGGATTGAAATACGCATACACTAAGATACACAGGAGCAGGCAGCGGTCACTCCCCACTTGGGGAGTGTGGATTGAAATACACACCGCCTAAGATGGAGCGGCGCAGGTAGTGGCGTCACTCCCCACTTGGGGAGTGTGGATTGAAATACACCAAGCGGCACACAGGGCAGCACGATTACAGTCACTCCCCACTTGGGGAGTGTGGATTGAAATCTCTATATCTATCTCTATCTCTGGTGGACGATGTGTCACTCCCCACTTGGGGAGTGTGGATTGAAATTGGACTGTACGGCAAGAAACCTCGAAACATTAAGTCACTCCCCACTTGGGGAGTGTGGATTGAAATCCATAGCAAATCCCACACTGTAAATGTGAGAGGGTCACTCCCCACTTGGGGAGTGTGGATTGAAATGCTTGTATCTCTGTTATATCTATACCCATAGCAGTCACTCCCCACTTGGGGAGTGTGGATTGAAATCAGTCAATGAGCGCACTTAGAGCAAGAGGGGTGAGTCACTCCCCACTTGGGGAGTGTGGATTGAAATGTGGCGTATGTCTTAGACCTCTATACGCTTTTTGTCACTCCCCACTTGGGGAGTGTGGATTGAAATGTGTTTGCACCTGTGTAGCCGCCGTCAGTGTATGTCACTCCCCACTTGGGGAGTGTGGATTGAAATTCCGACAGAGTAGCCGCTTTTCGCTTGCTCTGCTGTCACTCCCCACTTGGGGAGTGTGGATTGAAATATTTCTGCACTCTCCCTTTATGCTTCTTTAAAAGTCACTCCCCACTTGGGGAGTGTGGATTGAAATGTGTCCAGGCGTGCACGTGTGAGGCGGTCAAGTGGTCACTCCCCACTTGGGGAGTGTGGATTGAAATGCCGAACGTCTCATAGCCTACCTCGTCGCCGTCGTCACTCCCCACTTGGGGAGTGTGGATTGAAATTTAAACGCTTAATGTTGTTGCCTATTATCTCTTTGTCACTCCCCACTTGGGGAGTGTGGATTGAAATAAGCGTGACCGAGCTTAGGTACTATCTGGACGGTAGTCACTCCCCACTTGGGGAGTGTGGATTGAAATGTGGCGTATGTCTTAGACCTCTATACGCTTTTTGTCACTCCCCACTTGGGGAGTGTGGATTGAAATTTGAAATAAATCTATACGTTTTTTCATTTTTCCGGTCACTCCCCACTTGGGGAGTGTGGATTGAAATTATGAAATACGCCAAAACGAAAAAAAATGCAAAGTCACTCCCCACTTGGGGAGTGTGGATTGAAATCAAGTAGTCAAGATATGCTTGCTCATTGCTAAAAATGTCACTCCCCACTTGGGGAGTGTGGATTGAAATAACACACGGCACGGCCTCGAGAGCGTCATAGGGGTCACTCCCCACTTGGGGAGTGTGGATTGAAATGAAACCACATAAACGACAAGGCGGACGTTGGCGAGTCACTCCCCACTTGGGGAGTGTGGATTGAAATATATAATCTTTTATATAATATTGCGACCCTAGAGTCACTCCCCACTTGGGGAGTGTGGATTGAAATGGCTGAAATTATTGAAAGGTACGAGGCAGAACTGTCACTCCCCACTTGGGGAGTGTGGATTGAAATAAACAACAAAGACAGCAGCCGAGCGTCTTATCTCTGTCACTCCCCACTTGGGGAGTGTGGATTGAAATGAAACAACCTGAACAATTGGCGAACATTTTTCAGTCACTCCCCACTTGGGGAGTGTGGATTGAAATTCTGGTTCGAGGTTGACGAATATTACAATCTTTGTCACTCCCCACTTGGGGAGTGTGGATTGAAATTGTTATAATAGTTGGCCAATTTTACCTTTGTGTCGTCACTCCCCACTTGGGGAGTGTGGATTGAAATTCCTTAAGCTTTGTATAGCGTTCGTCAATCTTGTCACTCCCCACTTGGGGAGTGTGGATTGAAATAAAAAAAGGCCTTTACAAAAAATAACTTTAGTGGTCACTCCCCACTTGGGGAGTGTGGATTGAAATTCAATGTATACCACTTCTTTCTCCTCTTTGTTGTGTCACTCCCCACTTGGGGAGTGTGGATTGAAATACCAGAAAAAGAGCAGAAACAAGTGAAGTTAGCGTCACTCCCCACTTGGGGAGTGTGGATTGAAATATTTTTTGGTTCAACTTTTCTTGTTTTTGGCATGTCACTCCCCACTTGGGGAGTGTGGATTGAAATTACGTTGGTATCTCGCTTTAGGTATACCGTGATAGCGTCACTCCCCGTGAGGGAGTGTGGATTGAAATGACATAAATCAAGATGGTGATTATTGGAAGTTAAGTCACTCCCCGTGAGGGGAGTGTGGATTGAAATACTCCTAGTGTTACTATCTTGGATTCAGAACAGTGTCACCTCACGCTTGGGAGGTGTGGATTGAAATTTGCTCTAGTAAATAGATGCTATTTATAAGTGCAGTCACCTCCCGCTTGGAGGGTGTGGATTGAAATGACCAATATCAAGCGATAGTAATTGGCGTGCTGAGTCACTCCCCACCTGGGAGTGTGGACTGAAATTATGTGTTTATCTGCTAAGCTCATGAAGGGCGCTCGTCACTCCCCGCTTAGGAAGAGTTTGTGAGTATTTTTCTAATGCATTGCTAGAACATATGATATTATTATGATGGTAGTGAAAGAGGATGATGTATGACTTAGATTGAGCTTGTCAACTTTTCAAATATAAGATGAGGTGTATTGCCTTTTACTCAGCTATCAAGCAAAACACTTTGCTTCTTTCCATTCACTTTAGATATCAACAAAAATCAAATCTACCAAGATTGACTTTGTAACAATTATCCTCGGTGGTAACGAAACTTGGAAACAACCGTTTACGATTATTTTACTTTCCGTTTTGAACCCTCATTTTTTTGAGCCTTCTACTTGTGATTTATTCCTTTTTGTGGTATCATTCTTTTATAATTTTATTGTTGCGGGGCGTTGTGTGAGCCGTCCCCGCTATTAAGTTATTAGGGTATTCGCTGGAGCGCTTACAAGTAGGCTAGCGAATGCCCCCTTTCTGTTTCGGGCCTGACTGCTCCAGGCTGTTTTCTGCCTACCGTCCAGTCCTTGTACGCCCCAGATTGTGCTAATTGGTGGGCTTGATTTAATGAATCTGAAGAATGGATTAAAAAGCTGTCAGGAATTACGAAAGATACAAGCATTTGTGTGAGCCAATTAATAATGAAGCAGATGTCTACAAAGTCCTGATTGTTGGACACATATTATGATATTCTTGAAATGAGGAAGATGTTTAACTACTCACAGTGTATTAGGAGGAAATGAAATGTTAGAAGTTGGTTACGTAGAGGAAATGACACTAAGAAATCCTTGGGTGGACAAATTGGATAAGGCAGATGCCGAAACAGGATTGTGGTATAGAATAAAGGAAGAAGCACCAGACAATGAGAAAGAAGCGTGGGAAGAATTTGTTAGAATCTTTATAATGTATGGTTAATCTCCATTCCTTTTATCCATGAGAGGAGCGAAGAGATACGATATGGATGAGAATCCTGTAGACTTGAAGAACTGGACTGAGCGTGGAAATGTTGGAACGTATTATGATTTTTTCATGGCGAGCAAAGATGTGTTTGGAAGATAGGTGAAGAATTACCAGAGATTTTCTAAATGTATGGTTATGGAGCCTTGATTCTGATATAATTGTGTTAATTGTTAATAAGGAAAGAAATACTATGTACAACGAAGCTCAAATCAATGCAAGATAAATTGGAAGTAACTGATGATACAAGGGATACAATATAAGTCACGAAAGGGATATTTAGGTAAACTGCTGTGAAGAAACCAAAAAATGCAAAAGAAATTTCTAGTTCTGCCCAATACCTAACCTTTGTCGCCAGCACAGGGGGCGATAGAGACACTATGGAAATGCGTTATGAAGGTGAGAACATATGGTTATCTCAAAAGATGATGGCAGAGTTGTATGATGTTTCAGTGATTACAATAAACGAACATATTTCTAAAGTTTATTATGACAATGAACTTTCGAAAGAGACAACTATTCGGAAAATCCGAATAGTTCAAATGGAAGGTGCAAGAAGGGTTGAACGTGAGGTTAAGCATTATAGTTTGCAGATGATAATTGCTGTGGGCTTTAAAGTCGGCAATGAGAGGGCCATACAGTTTCGTAAATGGGCGGGGCAAATAGTTAAGGACTACACCATTCAAGGGTGGGTGATGGATGAAAGCCGTCTTAAAAAAGGCGCAAATTTCACTGATGAGTACTTTGAGCGACAGCTAGAAAAGATTCGTGAGATTCGTGCCAGTGAGCGTAAGTTCTACCAGAAGATTACCGATATCTACGCTACATCTTCAGATTATGACAATCAAGCGAAGGCGACAAGACGCTTTTTTGCTACAGTACAAAACAAATTGCACTGGGCCATTCACGGGCACACAGCAGCAGAAGTGATTGTGGAGCGCGCCAACGCAGAAAAAGACAACATGGGATTAACCAACTGGCAAGATGCTCCAGAAGGAAAGATTCAAAAGAGCGATGTTATTGTTGCCAAGAATTACTTGGAGGAGGGCGAGCTTAGAGCATTGGATAGGATTGTAACAATGTATCTAGACTATGCAGAAGATATGGCTAATCGTAAAATCCCTATGACAATGGAAGATTGGGAAAAGCGTCTGAATGCTTTCTTACAGTTTAATGAAAGAGAAGTCTTACAAGACGCAGGAAAAGTTACAGCAGAAATAGCCAAAAGCTTTGCTCTATCTCAATTTGAAAAATACCGCATAACTCAGGATCGTCTCTTTAAGAGCGATTTTGACAAGTTTTTAGAAATAGCAAGGGAAGTGGAGATGGAGTGAAGTAATTCTAAACATGGTGATTTTAACCGCCATATTTTCAAAAAGCCTAGAAGCTATTGTATCAAACACATCAATTTAGCTGTTTGGGTAGAGTTGATTGGAGCAAATCATATGCATTACAACAACATCAAACAAGCCACCTTTCTAGAGCGTCCTAACCGCTTCATTGCCCATGCCTTAGTCCATGGGCAATTTGAAGTTGTTCACGTAAAAAATACAGGTCGATGCAAGGAGCTATTGGTCCCTAACGCGGAAATATATGTCCAAGAATCTGATAATCCTAATCGCAAAACCAAGTGGAGCTTAATTGGGGTTAGGAAAGGTGATAAACTTATTAACATGGACTCTCAAGCTCCCAACAAAGTGGTTAAGGAGTGGTTGTTAGAAGGAAAGTTATTTAATAATATTACCCATATCAAGTCGGAAGCAAAGTATAAAGGCTCTCGGTTTGATTTTTATGTTGAAGCCGACGGCGAAAAAGTGTATATTGAAGTAAAGGGTGTAACTTTAGAGAATGATGGAGTTGCAATGTTTCCTGATGCCCCTAGCGAAAGAGCAGTTAGACATGTTGAGGAATTAATTGAAGCTAGGAAAGAGGGATATCAGGCTTATGTAATATTTGTGATTAAGATGAAAGGCATCTGCTACTTCACTCCCAATCATTTTACTCATCCTGCTTTCAAGGAAGTTTTGATTAGAGCTAAAGAAAACGGTGTTGATCTGTTGGCCTATGACTGTATTGTTAAACCAGACTCCCTAGAAATAGATGAACCTGTATTAATTAGGCTGTAATTGCCAAAAGAGGGACGTCTCAAGGTGTGTAGCATTGGACTTTGGATGGAATCCGAAATTAAGTAGGTGTTTGATGCTTGGCGAGTTGATATGGGAGTTACTCGTTGATTTTGAAGAAATAATGCAAGGAATGCTGAAGAAATTGAATTGACTAATACAAGAAGATTGAATTGCTAATGTAAGAAAATAAGGAGCATATAACATGATTGCCAGTAAGCAAGAACTAAAATCCAAGGAAACTATAAGACGTATCCATGAGGCTTCAAAAACTATTCTTATGACCCAGGGATATGAGCAGTTATCTATTAAAAACATCTGTAAAGAGGCAGGTGTTTCAAACGGTAGCTTCTATCATCATTTTGACAGTAAGGATGATTTGTTGTCTTATTATATAGAAGAGCAGCCAGTACTTGCACCTGAGCTATTAGAAACCCCTAGGGATGTAGCTGGCGCGAAGCAAGCTATTATCAAAGTTTATCTAAACTATGTTGAATACTGCGAAAGCCTCGGCATTGAGTTTATGGCAGCATATTATAATACTAAAAACCAAGCCCTAAATCCTGTAACTAGAACCAAGCGTCCTTATCCTATAATCACTGTGCAAAACTATATTGAAAAGGCAATGAAGGCGGGTGTTGTCAGTATTAATATGTGCATTGATTGCTTTACAACAGATATTAGAATGATTGTAATCGGAAATGTTTTTGAATGGTGCATCAGAGATGGAAAAGTAGATTTTGCTCGCAACATGGAGCGCTCCCTGGGTAGATACTTAGATAGTACACTATGTGAGACTTTGTAAACTAGCAATCAAAAAAAGTCCACGCCTCATAGTGTGGTCTGTGGTTTCCTTAGAACAGTGGTGCAAAAATAAGGGGAAATAATAGATGAAATATTATTTTATTGTTAACACAAATGCTCGTTCAGGCAAGGGTTTGGCAATCTGGAATGTAATCAAGGACAAGCTTAAAGAGTTCGATGTGGATGTACATGTGTACCTAACCAAGCATCGGGGCAATGCCATGCGCATGGTCCAAAAAATTACCACAGACCATCGAAAGCAAAATGCTGAAAATGCTACTAAAGAGAAAATCACTATTGTAGCCTTAGGTGGTGATGGTACTATTAACGAAATGGTTAATGGGATTATGGATTTTGAGAATGTAATATTAGGTTATATTCCCACTGGCTCTGGAAATGATTTGGCCAAAGGCCTTGGCATAACCAGAGATCCCATTGAAGGCTTAAAAGTTGTACTAGGAAAAGAGCCTCAAATTAAAACCATTGATATTGGAGAGGTCAAAAGAGGTGAATTGAAGCGAAAATTTGCTGTGGCTTGTGGTATGGGCTTTGATGCATCCATATGTCACTATGCCTTAGTGTCAAAGTTTAAGCATTTTCTAAACAAAATAAATCTTGGCAGGCTAACTTATGTTGGTATTGCCATAAGGCGAATATTCACTGGAGAAACATTTACGGTGGAAATGACTATTGATGATGGTGAACCAAGAGTTTTTGAAGAAACATATTTTGTGACTACTATGAACAATCCTTATGAAGGTGGTGGCTTTATGTTTTGTCCAAAGGCATGCCAGATGGATGGGATATTTGATATAATCATTGTTTCGAAGGTACCAAAACTTAAAATCCTTGCGGTTTTGCCTACAGCATTTTGGGGTAAGCACGTTGTCTTTTCAGGCATTGAATTGTTTAGAGGCAAGAAGGTGGTTGTTAAAGCTAAAAAGCCTATGATGTTACATGTGGATGGTGAAACATTGTTTCCAAGAAAGCAAATCGAGGTGTCTGTTTTACCTTCTACCCTTAATATCATTGTGGGATAAAGTGGAGTGTGTTATGATTAACACAGGATTAGTGCGGAGTTTTTTAAATGCCTAATAATGGAGAAATAAGTCTTGGTAGATAATGCAAAATATAACAGAGAATTGCACTTGAAAGTGTCAGCATAGCTGACGCACCGTGTACCGGTCGGGTGAATCTCGCCTAAATACATCAAGGCGTACCTGAACAAAGAGTGAGGTGTCCCACTCCTCTAAGTGACAGCATAGATGGTGGGTAACAACTTGAATAAAGAAAAAGGAGTATGAAACTAAATGGGGAAGATTATGTTAACTGGCGATAGGCCAACAGGAAAATTACATGTGGGTCATTATGTAGGGGCTTTAAGAAGAAGGCTGGAATTGCAAGAATCTAAGGAGTATGACGGTATATATATAATGATAGCTGATGCTCAAGCATTAACTGATAATGCAGAAACGCCAGAAAAAGTGCGAGAAAGCATAATGGAAGTTGCCCTAGACTACATGGGGATTGGGTTGGATCCCCAAAGGGTAACAATTTTTATTCAGTCTCAAATCCCTCAACTTACCGAACTTTCATTTTATTATATGAATCTGGTTACTGTAGCTAGATTACAACGTAACCCTACAGTCAAAACAGAAATCCAAATGCGTGAGTTTGGAGCCAGCATACCGGTTGGGTTTTACACATACCCAATAAGCCAGGCTGCAGATATTACGGCTTTTAAAGCAGATATTGTACCTGTTGGTGAAGACCAAATGCCCATGATTGAGCAGACCAGGGAGATTGTACGCAAATTCAATTCTTTATATGGAGAAGTGTTGGTAGAGCCAGATATATTACTTCCTGATAATAA
>JGI20163J26743_11537824_pt1 | contig 10736 bp, 11 predicted proteins | sample TergutCu122P1_FD_26743 | JGI IMG/M metagenome (IMG submission 26743) | reverse complement strand
CGTGCCATTGCTCACAAGCCTAAAATTGTATTTGCTGATGAACCTACAGCAGAGCTTGATACAAAGACAGGGTTACAAGTAGTAAAAGTGTTTAAGGATTTAATTGAAGAAGAGGGGATAGCGGTGGTGCTTTCTACCCATGACCCTGGACTTATCGAAATAGCTGACAAAGTCTATGAAATAGAGGATGGTGAAATAATTGAATGAAGAACATGATTTTTCCAAATATGCTGTAGTATGCGAAAATTTGGTAAAGATTTTTAAAACTAAGGAAATAGAGGTATTGGCTCTTCAAGGCCTTGATCTAATGATTGAGCATGGAGAGGTAATGGCTATTATTGGAAACAGTGGAAGTGGAAAATCCACTCTTCTTAATATGCTTGGAGGATTGGAAAAGCCTTCTGCAGGCAGATTATTTGTTGATGGTAAAAATTTGTTTAAGTTAAGTGAAAAGGAATTGGATCTTTACAAAACTGAAACAGTTGGTTTTGTATGGCAAAATAATGCTCGTAACTTACTTCCATACCTGACTGCCTTGGAAAATGTTATGATGCCAATGCAATTTAATCGTCAGAGTAAGGGCACCAAAAAGAAGGGTAGTACCAAGGCTAGAAGTAAAAAGGATAGAGCCATGGAGCTATTAGAACTAGTTGGTATAGGAGCTCGTGCTAATCACAAACTAAATCAGCTATCAGGTGGTGAACAACAAAGAGTTGCAATTGCCATAGCTTTGGCCAATAACCCTAAGATTCTTTTGGCTGATGAGCCATCAGGCTCTGTTGATACTAAGACTACTGATTTATTAATGGATATGTTTAACCACATAAATGAATCCTTAGGCACCACCATAATTATTGTTACACATGATCGCCAAATTTCCAAAAAGGTTAGACGTGTAGTTGGGATTAGTGATGGTAGAATCGCTAGTGAATATATTATGCGTGAAAGCTATGCTACTAAGCTGGCCAACCTTACAGGCTTTGCTCCTGACATAACAGATGATGCTCATCAAGAGTTTGTGGTCTTAGACAGAGTTGGACGATTACAAATTCCCCCAGATTATCTTGAGAAGGCTAATGTAAAAGGAAACCGAATGATTATGACAATTAACGAAGAGAATAAAATCGTTTTGACACCTGAAAATGATGCTTCTGATGAAGATAAATCACAATATATAACAAAGAAGTAGAGTGATATGAAGACATTAAAGTATCATGCTGGAAAATGAGGTAAGTACTAATGGGTAAGCAACCTATAGAAGAAACTGTATACGATAACGAAAAAGTTGTTGAAAATCCAGATGAAGCATTTAAGGATGGAAACGAATCAGCAAAAGATAAAGCCGAAGAGGATGAAAAGTGGGAGTTTGAAGATTATGCTTTCACCATAACAGGGGTAATTGTTGGTTTTCTGTTGGTAGGCCCTGAATTGCTACAAGAAATATTTGATATCACTATTTTTGGCGGTAGCTTAAGTGATTTTATACCTGATATTATTGATGATGTAGATGAAGGTATTTTGATTGGTAGCTGGAACATTCAAGCATTACGAGCATTATCCCCAATGCTATTTTTGCTAACCACAACTATTTGCTTTTTCAAGGATGCTTATGATGCAAGAACAACTGGTGGCTATGCAGGTTCAGTTTTCACCCACACTTTTGAGTCTCTTTTGGAAGATGCAATATATATGGCCATAACAACAGCAATGGTTTATGGCGGAATACTGTTTGGTGCCATGTATGCTTCTTGGTTGGCAGGCCCTATAACCTGGATTTTATTTATGTTTATTTTCCCATTAGTAAGGAAGAAAAGTAGTGTTTATGCAGAAGTTAAGAAACCATGGTTCTTGTTATTTGTATTTTCTGCTGGGATTATTTTTGAGTTAATAACAGGGGCTTGGATTGCTTTCCCTATGGCGTGGCTAATCATATGTGTTTTTAAGTTTGTAGATGAAATAAAGCAAGATAGACATACGATAGACAGTATTTTTAATGTAATGTACTATGGATTTTCAGTTATCCTAATGGCCGTGGGAGTAATCTTTAACTATTGGATTGTGTCATGGATAGCCTTTCCAGTTGGACTAATTATATGCTGGATATTAAGTAAAACCGAAAGGTTTAAAAAAGTTAAAGTAACCTAAGTGATTTATAGTGACAAGTAATTAATAATCTGTATCAAATTCCTACAGTGCTGTGGCAATGGGATGGTAGTGGCAGTGTATAAAAACATGTAAAATGAATTTATGGAGGTAAGATAAATGGACAAATTAAATTTTTACGATAGCGAATTAACTGATTTACCTAATTGTCATGAAGGCGTCGGCATTTTGAAGTTTATGGATGTTTTTCCTACAGAAAGTTTTGCATCTGGCCTAATGTTTATTCATCATACAATTTTACCGCCAGGAACTAGCGTCGGACTTCATGCTCATGAAAATGATGAAGAAATATATATTGTTTTAGAGGGTCAAGGGTTATATACCCAAGACGATGATACATTTAAGGTTAAACCTGGTGATGTACTTAGAAATAAGCCATTTGGCTCCCATGGTCTAGAAAACACAGGGGATGTTGACTTGAAACTAATTGTTTTTTGTGCGAAGGTATAGGAGGTGTTTATGCGTCTTTTACAAATTGGATTGGGTGACTTTGGCATGTCATGGTTTAAAAATGTACTTACAAAAAATGAGCTCATTACTGAATTAATTCTCTGTGATACAGATGTAACTCGGCTACATACAGCCGAAGAATTTGCACATATGCATTCTATTCCTTGTGATTTTCACCTGAATCTTACAGAAGCATTAGAAACAAAGCCTGATTGTGTTTTAAATGTTTTACCACCACATCTTCATAAGGATACTACATTGAAATGTATAGAAGCAGGAATCCCTGTTCTTCTAGAAAAGCCAATTGCTCTCAACTTGGATGATGCTCAATCCATATATAAAGCTAGTCGTGAAAGCAAAGTTCCAGTTATAATTGCCCAGAATTATCGCTATATGCCAGTCTTTCGATTTGTAAAGGAAAAGATGGATTCTGGTTTAATTGGCAATCTACAATTTATGGATATAAGATTTGCTCAAATGCACAATATGAGTAATTATCATAAGGATCTTGGCGAGCCTTTGTTACTAGATGTATCCATTCATCATTTAGATGCTATTCGCTATTTAACAGATGATGAGTGCAGCATTTGCTACGGCGAATCCTATAATCCTTATTGGAGCCATTACAAGGGCAATGCCAACGTTAGAATTATGCTTAAATCACAAAGGGGTGTGGGAATTAATTACCAGGGCACTTTGGTAAGTAGGTTTCCAGATGATCATACAGGTTGGATTGCAAATTGGATTATCGAAGGCGATAGAGGAAGAATTTTAATAGAAAATGATAAGGTATATTTCCAGCTTGCCGATTGCGACGCAGTAGAGCTTGATTATGGTGAAATATCAGATGGACGTGATGCACTTTTAATGGAATTCATTAATTCCGTGCAACTTGATAGTGTGGCAGAAACAGATATCTCTGACAATATAAACACCTTCCAGTTGGCAACAGATGTATTAAGCTAGCCAAATCTGACTCCTACCTAGATTTAGTCTAGCACCAGATTACAATAACCGTTTACTAAAGTACCATTATGATATAACATACCAAAGGGTTTTCCAATTTCTGGGTTGCTTGCCTTAAGTCTTACATGACAGATGGTTGTATTTGTTTGCTTCATAAGTAGATAGGCTACATCTTTTAATACCTGCCCCGAAAGGGTTGTTTCTTTAATGAATAATTGGTTTTGAAAGCTTCTGTACAACACCATTCCATAAGGAATATTGTTGTTGGAAGTTTTTATTTTTATGGCAGAACCGCCGCATAGTACATTTTCCCCTAAAGCGTAATCTATCATCTCTTTATCCCAGCGTATATAGCCATTGCCATGGAAATATTCATCACGAATGGCCTTATAATCTTCAGATGTAATATCCTGAAACTCTAAGTATTGGACCGGGCAATCCATTTTTTCGATTTCCAACTGCAGATGTTCCATAATAAAGGCATTTTTGTAACCATTATTCCTATAAAATCGGAATAGGTTATCAGTAGATGGAACAAGAAAAGTAGAAGGATATATTTCTTTGATATGTTCCAAAATCTGTGTACTTAAGCCTTGTCGTCTAAATTTTATGGCAGTAGCCACACCATAAATATACTTTATGGGCATAAAATCATTTTCAATATAAAGTTCAGCATCAAAAACAAAAGCCACGCTAACTGGGGTTCCATCTTGAAGATAGACAAAGGTTTCATCAGGCTGGAATTTATTAGTAAAGAAGAAATCAATATAAGCATCCTCATCTCCAAAGGCCTCTTTCCATAAGGCTTTTAATGATGGAATCATTTCTTGGTTAGCGGTAGTTATCATAATATACATCCTTTCATTTGTAGTCAATATGTGGCGTTATAATATTTACAATTTCTGAAATGTAGCCTGGTATTTAGTTAGTAATATTTCTGGATGATAGGACATTTTTGAATATCTTAAGCTTTCTATCCCCAAATCCTCTTCTCTATTTATATATTTAATATCTTCTGGTAATTGCTGAGTAAATTGTTGGTTAATCATGGGATAGGCACCTTGAACGTCACGGAATGCTTTTTCTATGTGAATAACATATGTATCCAAATTGAGCCTTTCTCCAATAGTAAAGGCAATAACTTTTCCATTTTGACGCAATAATCCACCTTCCAATCCCAAAGCCTCGTAATTACTTAAAAATAGGGTGCTGGCACGGAAATCACTATCTTCGGAGATTTCTCCTGACGAATTCAAGTTGTCGAAGAAAATTTTATTCCAGGCAATACTCATTTCGAAGCATTCTCTTAAATTGTCTTGATTAATAATTTCAAAGCTCCAGTTTGGATTATCTTTAAATCGATTAATATGGTTTCTTTTGCCGTGATATCTTTTCCCGGCTAAAGTAGAAAGCTTTTCTCTGGAATAAATATAATCACTTGCATCTCTAATTTCTTTATACGTAAAAGCACCTGGAAACAAATCATTTAACTCCTTTGCATGCTGCTGGGTAATATTACCAAACACTAAAGGATGTCCTGTTCTTAGCCCTTCTTTTACCAATTCTTGAATCACTTTTTTTATGTCACCAGAACCTGCTGGATAGTAGTGGACCACCTTGCCACCCATAACTGTTTTTATAATCAAAAAATCAAGAAAATCAACAACTTTAAACTGATATATCTCCCCCCAAACATAAATATTGCCAAAGCAATATTCACATCCATTGTAATCGCTTTCGGCAAGGCGTTTATCAATCCAAGATTTATCTGTAAGTTCTACATTTCTAAATGGGATAGTTTCACCTGATAACATTCTGTCTCTCCTTATGTGTGTAAATAATAGTTCCCAAATATACCATGGTTACATTTTTGAACCAGTTCCAATCTTTATTATAAAGTATAGATATAGGGGTTCGTCAAGGAGTTTGACAAAATATCTTAGAAAAGCATCTAGCAATTTCATTAAAAACTGTGTTATACTTAACAGGAATTCAAGACAATATATGAAAGCGAGGTTGATATGAAGAGATTTTTTAAAACTATTTGTACACTTTTATTTTTCACATGGGTAGCCGGAGTAGTTTACAGTATTCTCAAGGCTATTAGACTTAAAGATGACAAGGAACTTGAAGAGTTTTATGATGACGATGAAAGTATTTTGTTAAAAAAGAGTATTTTTGAAGGAGTAGAAGAAGAAGTTAACGTTGGCGGTATTGAGCTAATGTCGGTTATATGTCATTTTGGCGGAATGGAGTTATATCTTGATAAAGAAACAGATTCTAGTGAGATTCTAAACGTAGATGTGGATTTATCTTTTGGAGGATTACGTTTATTCTTGCCAAGAAATTGGGAAGTTTTTAGCGATGTTAATTGTATTATTGGTGGCATTGACCTAGATGATGCAGAATTAGAAGAAGAGTGTTCTACTATTATTCTAACAGGAACCGTAATAGTTGGTGGTATTGAAGTTATATATGTAGACTAAATCAGAGTACCACTCATTTTCTTAAACCAATGATTTAGTAAAGTTATGCTAAAATATAAGACAAAGGAGATTACAATGAGTTCAAAAAAAGCTCGAAGAGAGCAAGCCATAAGGCGAAAACAACGAAACAAAAAAATCATTATTTCGGCATGTATCCTAGTAGTAGTAGCGGTTGTTGGATTTTTCTCCATATATGCCTTTACTCAAAGAGATAATCGGGTTTTTGCCGATGGTAACCAAAGGGTAACACTAAGAGTAAATGGTAATTTTTCAGCTCAATTGCCTCATGGTGTTAACATATCTGGTACATATAATGAAGAAGTTATAGATGGACATACAATAATAACTTTTATTTATGGTGGCTCTAGAAGCCAAGGTAGTATTGAAGGTGATGTGTTGATGATACCATCCGATTGGGTTGCTGGTTGTGGACATGGACATAATAATGCTTTCCCTCAAACTCGAGGTCCACGCCAAGGGGATAGCGCCCATGATCATAATCATGATGATGAACACCACCACAATGATGACCATCATGAACATGACGAGTATTGTGACCATGACTAGTGTTATTGTACTTGAATGATGACATAAAAGAAGATTAGTGCCATGACTGCACACAGTAAAACCGCTGCAACTCCTAACAGGAACAACAGCGGTTTTATAACCGAGAATGAGATGTCCCCTCCTCTAAGCGATAGTGTCGGTGGTGGACATCAAATCATCTATCCGTTCACTCTAAAAACCTTCAAAAACAACATCATCTCCAAAGGCGTTGTAGCGATACTCAATAGTAAGGTTCATAAATATTTCTTCACCATCCATCTCTGCAAATTCGGCACCATCAAAAGTCATAGACATTTCCATAGTCATAGTTATAGCTACAGGATTTGTATCGTCTCCATATACCACTAAAGATAAAGGCATATAGTCGCCATAGGAGAATGTGAATCCTGCATCATCGCCTAACATACCTAGCATTTCGTCCATATAATCTGACATCATCTCCTTAATAAAATCTGTCAAAGCAGAAATGTCAAGTAATAAATTGAATGTAGTGTAATTACCGTCTTCTTCAATATCAACTGAAACGATGTCTCCTAGATCAAATACAGGCACATTGCCTTGATCTGCCATCATACTGTCAAACAGCTCTCGATCAAAGTCTGCTTCTGGCATTTCTACACCATCAATAATCATACGCATTTCAGCTAAAGAACCATCAACTACAGACATATACATAATCATCTCCATACTTCCCATTACACCCATATCTGTAATCATGGACATATACATTTTAGAATTGTTTTCGTCTTCAATAATGTAAACTGAATGTCCTTCAGATACCATGTTAAATGTCATTCCCATAAAGCTCATATCCATATCCATTGTAAAGTCAGCATCCCAAGCTCCATAACCGTAATGACCAATTAATTCGAGATAGTGAGCGTATGCTGCAAAAGCACGTTCTTCGTCAGGAGTCTCTGCATCTCTACAAGCAACCAAACTGAAGGTAAGTAGTAAAGCTAATAATACGATTCCAATTTTCTTTTTCATTAATATCCATCCTTTTCCTTTTCATTATTAATTAATACCTCATGATAAGGATAACACAAGTAAAATTGCTTTACAAGAAAACCAACACATTGAAATCTTAAATTTTTATTAAATTAACAAACATCGTAATCTTTAAACAATCTTCACAATGTTAAAAGATTTTCTTTAAAGTAACCTGATAGAATCACTTATAATAACAGAGAATGAGATGTCCCCTCCTCTAACCGCCAGTGTAGATGGTGGGCAACAAACTTCACTGAGGACAATCTCCTTCTCTGTTATAAAACATCGCTGTTAGATGGCAAAGATTTGAATGAAATATTAATAAGAATGATTTAGTAGTAGAAGAATCTCATGACAAGGAAAGGATAAATAGAAAATGCGCATTTTATTAGTTGAAGATGACTTGAATTTGTGTGATTCTCTTTCGTTTCAATTAAGAAAGGAAGGATTATCCGTAGATATATGCCACGATGGAATAGATGCACTAAGCTTTATTGGTGAAAAAGCTCATGACCTAATTTTGTTGGATCGGATGATTCCAGGTATGGATGGCATTCAGGTGTTACAAGAATTACGAAGAAATGGATGTGAAGTTCCAGTAATCTTTCTAACAGCCCTAGGTGAATTGTACGATAAAGTAGAAGGGCTAGATGCCGGTGCTGATGACTACCTGGTTAAGCCTTTTGCAATTGCCGAACTAATGGCAAGAATTCGTAGTATTAGACGCAGACCTGTTCAATTACAGACTGATAATGTATTGACCTTAGGAGATATTAGATATGATACCATCCAAAAGCAGCTATCTGTTGGAGAAGTTTCCTGTACCCTTTCTAAGCGTGAAGGAGATTTGTTAGAAGAGTTTATGAGAAATCCTAAGCAAGTCCTACCACGTTCCTTATTGTTATCCAAGGTATGGGGCCCTTATAACGAGGTAGAAGAGGGCAATTTGGATAATTATGTTTATTTTATCAGGCGAAGGCTAAAAACCCTTAGAAGTCGGCTTAAATTAAAAGCAGTAAGAGGTGTAGGTTACTATTTGGAGGACTTGCATGTATAAAAAGTTACAGATTCAAGTTGCATTGTTTTGTACTTTAGTTACTAGTGGCATAATGATAGCTATGTCCACATTTATTGTATTATCAGCCCAGTCTACTTTACGAGAAAACGAAGAGGCAACTTTTGTAAACGATGTCAACGCAATGGTAGCTACAATAGAAAACATGGAGTTTCTATCTTATGAATGGCTTGCCAGAATGGAGCGAGAAGGACATTATATTGTCTCGGTGTTTGATAGTGGCAACCCCTTACTTTACGAACAGCTTGTTCACACATATGAACGACAAGAAGTTGTTGAAAAGGCAAGAAAGATTGCGTACCACGAACATGAATTAACACAACCAAATCACACAACCATAACTAGATATCAATTCTTCGCCTTAACCTTGGAGAATGGTGAAGAATTTTCTGTTTCAGCTATTTTTATTCCTAGACACACAGGATTTTTAGAAGTTTATATAATTTATTCCTTGTCGTCTCTAAACCTGCAAATACTAAATCAGTGGTTAACTTTTACTGTGTTCAATTTTATTGGTGTTGGTCTGCTGGGAACATTTTCCTATTTTCTAACCAAACGAATGATACAGCCTTTAATAAAAAGCCATGAAAAGCAGACAGATTTTATAGCTTCTGCCTCCCATGAGCTGCGAACTCCTTTAACAGTGATTCAAAATAGTGTTTCTGCTCTTAGTAAAGCTAACAAAAAAGAGGCTTTGCGATTTCATGTAGCCATAGATTCTGAATGTAAGCGAATGTCTCATTTGATTAGGGATTTATTAACATTAACAACTTCAGATAATTACAGCTTCTCTGTCAATATGAAAGAGGTGGAAATAGACACTTTGGCGCTAGATGTTTATGAAAAATTTGAATTGTTGGCTAGTGATAAAAAAATTAATTTGACCGTAGATCTGCCTCCAATAAAAACCCCAAGAATTAAAGGTGACCCTATCAGACTAACTCAAGTACTTGCCATTTTACTAGATAATGCCATTAGCTATTCACCACCAAACAGCAAAGTTAACCTGTCCCTTAGTTTATCAAAGATGAAGATGCACATTGTGGTTACTGATAATGGAATTGGGATACCTGATGACCTTAAGGAGAGAATATGGGAACGATTTTATCGGGGGGAAGTTAGTCGTAGTGACAAAAAGCATTTTGGGTTAGGGCTTCCAATTGCAAAGGAAATAGTTAATCAACATAAGGGCACCATAAGTGTTAGTGATAATCCGAGTGGTGGAGCTGTATTTACGATTTCTATTCCAATTTAAATTGCTACTTGGGTCTTAACATGCAGCCATAACTTCAAATAGATGTTGGAGCACAAGGGATAGTCCATACTTTTCTTCATATTTTCTTTAATATTTCTTAAATGATTTTAGAGATAACTTAGAGATAGCTTTGATATATTTGGTTGGACGTTACCAATATGTTTTTGAAGTATGGTTAAACCAACAAACTTAGGAGGTTAGCAAAATGGCTTATAAAAAAATGAAACGATTGTTAATAATAGTATTTTCTACATCTTTGACTGCATTATCCATTATGGCATGTTCAGGAGATGAAAATACAAACAACACTGGTTTAAACTCAGGATTACCTGCCAATGGAGGAGATTTAAGTGTGGCAACTGGCAATGGACGTTTTATCGAAACAGAACGTGTTTTACCAGATGAAATGAAACTTATAATGGATATGGTTCTACTTGATGATGGTACTATTCGCATAATAGATCAGTTAGGCAGTTTGTATGATTCTAGTGACCATGGTGTCAGTTGGGAACTTTCTTCTGTGCAGCTTAATATACCTTATTCAGATGAGAATACTTTTCTTTATGCAGCTGCTTTAAGCTCAAATGGAAGTGCATTTCTATCTTATGAAGCAGGACATGTGTATATTAACAGTAGTGGTGATGCAAGTATGGTGAAGATAGAGTTACCGATGCCAGAGTGGGCTACAGATATGAGAGATGTATCAAGTGTACAACGCCTACAGATAGTGTCTTTTACTTCTGACAACAATATAATTGGAAAAGGGATGATGGCAAACCTT
>JGI20163J26743_11537826_pt1 | contig 10758 bp, 8 predicted proteins | sample TergutCu122P1_FD_26743 | JGI IMG/M metagenome (IMG submission 26743) | reverse complement strand
GGCATGTAATGTTTGTTTCACAAACATCCCGTAAATTACGGTTCCGAAGCTCCTTCGCAAACGGTTATCTAATTCGATTTATACAGGTGTGAACAGTAACTTATTGAAAACAAGCCGTCATTAAAATGTTATGTACAAGAAATAACAGCTTAATAAATCGCAAATGTAGACTTTTTTGTGAAAACATGCGATAATTTATTTTAGAGTTCTAACTCCTTTTAAACGGAGAAATTAATTATGCCGGATTTAAACCTACCGCCTATCGCGACAACTTTAATATTATCTGTTATCGGATTTGCAATTTTGATAAAATTTGCAGACTTTTTTGTCGATGGCGCAGCTTCAATTGCACGAAACTTTAAAATTTCCACAACGGTTGTAGGGCTTACAATTGTTGCCTTTGGCACATCGGCACCGGAGCTTGCCATATCTTTTAACTCGCACATATCGGGTAACACCGATATGATGCTTGGTAACGTTGTAGGTAGCAATATTGCAAATATACTTTTTATATTTGGGTTAGCGATTATAATTAAACCGTTTAATGTTTCAAAAGATGTGTCAAGAAAAGAAATGCCAATTTTGATGCTTATTACGCTGGGTCTTGCCATAGTGCTTTCTGACAGCCTGCTTGACCTTACAAAAGAAAACACAATCACAAGAAACGATGGGCTTATGCTTATTTTGCTCTTTTCGGTATTTGTTTATTATCTCATCACAATAATTAAAAACAAAGAAAATGAAATTGAAAGCGCACCAAAATACAAAGTTTTGATGTCTATGTTTATGACACTTATTGGCCTTGCAGGAATTATCCTTGGAAGCACACTTGTTGTTGATAATGTTTCGGAATTTGCAACTATAATAGGAATCAGCCAAAAAATCATAGCTGTAACTGTGGTTTCCATAGGCACCTCACTTCCGGAGCTTGTGACAACAGTAGCGGCTGCAAGAAAAGGCGAAAACGGTATGGCAATAGGAAACATCGTTGGAAGCAATATATTTAATACATGTATTGTGCTTGGGCTGCCGATTGCTTTGCTTGGTGAGGTTACGACTAAAAGTTTTAATATAATTGACGTTGTTTTTATGGTGTTTGCAGTTGTGCTTCTTTGGATATTTGTATCGGGTAAAAGAGAAATCAAACGATATGAAGGAGCTATTTTAGTTGCGACATACTTTGCTTATATAATATATATTTTCATTCAATAAATTAAAATTAAATTTTCAAATTAACACTACTGACATTGAATTAACGCCAAAAATATGGTAAGATTCGAGAGTATGAATCCAAAGGAAAAAACGGGAGAAGGAAGAGATTAAATGACAATCATAGGAATAGATTTAGGAACAACAAACAGCTTAGTAACTTGTTTTAAAGACGGAGAACCAATCGTTATACCAAACGTATTTGGTGAATATCTTACGCCATCTGTTGTAAGTGTAGATGAAAATGGAGAAGTTTTCGTAGGAAATATTGCAAGAGAGCGTTTGCTTACACACCCACAACTAACGGTGTCGGTTTTTAAAAGAAGCATAGGATCAAAAAAGCAATATCAACTGGGACAAAAAACTTTTACCCCGGAAGAGCTTTCTGCAGTAATTATTGGAAAGCTTAAAGAAGATGCGGAAGAATTTTTAGGTGAAAAAATAGAAGAGGCCATCATAAGTGTGCCCGCTTACTTTAACGATACTCAGCGTAGAGCAACTAAAACAGCAGGGGAGCTTGCCGGTTTAAAAGTAGAGAGAATCGTAAACGAGCCAACGGCTGCGGCTGTAGCATACGGACTTCATGAGAAAAAAGACTATACGAAATACCTTGTTTTTGACCTTGGTGGAGGCACTTTTGATATCTCTATATTAGAAAAATATAACAACATCATGGAAGTAAGAGCTGTTGCGGGAGATAACTATTTGGGCGGTGAAGACTTCACGGATATCCTTGTTAGCTGGTTCGCAAAATACCATGAAATTGAGGAGCAAGAGCTTTCGCTTATTGACCAAGGAATTTTAAGAAAAAGTGCAGAGATGGCAAAAATTTCCCTAGGAGATGCCAGAAGCACGACAATGTCTTGCACCCTTAGTGGCGAAAACTACGCCATGCTTGTAACGATAGAAGAATATGAAAAGAAATGCGAGCTTTTGTTTGCAAGGTTGCGTAACCCAATAAAAAGAGCTCTTTCAGATGCGTCAATTTTGCTAAAAGATATAGATTCGATATTGCTTGTAGGTGGTGCAACAAAACTACCTCTAATTAAGAGTTTTGTAACGAAGCTTTTTGGTAGATTTCCGCCTTCGCACATTGACCCGGATCAGGTTGTTGCTGTAGGAACCGCTGTACATGCAGCTTTAAAGGAAAGAGACCAAGCGATAAAAGAAATAGTATTAACTGATGTTTGCCCATATACACTTGGCACAAATGTTGTGGTTTATAAGCCAAACGGCTTTTATGAAGCGGGGCATTTTTTCCCAATTATTGAACGCAATTCAGTAATTCCAATTTCCCGTAGCGAGAGATTATATACAGCGCACGAAAACCAAAAAAACATAACTATTGAAATTTTGCAAGGGGAAAGCCGTCGCACAGAGGGCAATGTACATCTTGGAGAATTAAACATTGAAGTTCCACAAAATCGTGCAGGGCAAGAAGCCGTTGATGTGCGTTATACATATGATATAAATGGAATTTTGGAAGTTGAAGTTACAGTGGTTTCTACAGGAATTACAAAATCAATGGTTCTTGAAAAAAATCCTGGGACACTTACTGAAAAAGAAATTGCAGAAAAGCTAGAAGCCCTCAAGGAGTTAAAAATACATCCAAGAGATAAAGATGAAAACAGATTTTTGCTTGCAAAGGCAGAGAGGCTTTATGAAGAACACGTAGGAGAGGATAGAACGTTCCTGTCGCAAGAAATATTGATGTTTGAATCACTTCTGGACAAACAAGACGAACGTGAAATTCGCGATTATGCAGTAAGGCTTGGTGAGATAATAAAAGAATTTGAAAATAGAGAGTTATAAGCTCTAACTGATAATTAAAGGAGTGCAAACACATGAACAAGTGGATGATATTAGGTATTTCAGCAACTGAGGATAAGGAAGCAATCAAAAGAGCTTATATGGCAGAGCTTCCAAAATACAATCCCGAAGAAGACCCTGATGGGTTTGTGAGGCTTCGTACGGCGTACGAAGATGTTTTAAAAGAAATTGATGAAAAAGCTAAAAAAGAAAATGAAGAACAGACGCCGTTAGATGTGTTTATGGAAAAAGTCAAAGAGCTTTACAACGATTTTAAAAGACGTCGCGATGGTAACGAGTGGGTAGAGCTTTTAAAAGAAGACGTTTGCACAAGGCTTGATTTGGCTGATTTGACAGAGGACGCAATACTTGTGTTTTTCATGGATAATTACTATTTGCCAATAGAAGCATGGCAAGCCATGGACAAACATTTTGACTGGAGCTCAAAGGCAGACATACTTAAGCAAAACTTTCCACCGGCATTTATTGACTTTGTTTTAGATAACGTTAAGCAAGAAAGCATTAACTACAAGCTGTTTACTACGGATGAAAACAGCATTGAAGAGGCTGATACGCACCATTATGATAGATTCATTTGGTTGTATTATGAAGTTGAAGCTCATATTAACGCAGGAAACCTTGAAAGTGATTCCTTTAAAGCTGCAAAAGAAGAAATCGAAGCGCTTCCTGTTAAACATGTTTATTACGACTTACAAGTGGCACGTATGTACATAAACGACGAGCCAAACAAGTCCCTTGAAATAGTGACTCCGCTTTATGAAAAGATGCCGGAAGATGCACCAATAAGCCATGTTTATGGTATGGCGTTATTAAATGTTGGACGTGCAGATGAAGCCCTTGCGCATTTTAAAGCTTTGCATGAAAAAAATGAAAACGACTCTTGGGCAAAAAGAGGAAGCATCAAAGGCGTAATCGATGCAATGATAAAACTTGAGGACTATGAAGAAGCAAGAACTTTGTTGTTAGACCTTTTAGCAGAATTTCCATATGACGCATATGCACAATCTGCAATTTGGACTGTAACAACTGAGCTTGTAAAAATCTATGAAAAGAAATATGAAGAAACGCCAAATGATCTTGAAGTGGCGCTGACTCTTGCAAAACATTATCTTAACTGTGACCAAATGGAAAACAGCCTAACCGTTTTAGAAAAGCTACCACAAACAACGGACGACCCAAGATACTTTGAATATATGGCAGTTGCTCTGGATAGGCTCTCTAACTTTGAAAAGTCAGGTCAGTACTTTGAAAAACTCATAGCAAAAGAACAAAAATATAGATATTATGTGGATTACTCAGCTATGCTTATGGCGTCAGGCAAAAACGATGAGGCTATTTCAATTATTGACAAAGGTTTAGCAACAGATATGATAGAGGAAGACAACGTATCTCAAGCAAGACTTTATGGCAATAAGGGCTTGGCACTTTACAATCTTCAAAAATATGATGAAGCTCTTGTTGCTTTTGATGAAGGTCTTGCGCTAAATGACCAAATGGCAAATCTACATGTGTATAAAGCGAGGATTTATCAGGATACAGGGCGTTATGGTGAAGCAATTGAAAGTTGCGAAAAAGCCCTATATATTTTCCCTTATTTGACAGACGCATACACAATTCAAATGGAAGTTTACAATAATTCGGGAATGTTTGAGCAGATGCTTGATATAGCGGCTTGGGCAGAACGCTCAGGCTGGGATAGCCCTAGAGTAAAATATCACAAAGCCGGAGCACTTCGCATGCTTGGCGATTTTGAACAAGCGAGCGAAATTATAGATGTGCTTTTAGAAGCAGAGTTTGACGAGGGGTATAGAGATTTCTTCCATGTTGAAGCGGGACATCTTGCAGAGGCTAAAGGTGACTTTGATACAGCGCTTTTCCACATGAACAAAGCACTTGAAATTGCACCGGATTTCATATACCGAAAAGTGCTTCTTGCTAATACCCATCGTTTGAGAGGCGCCTTTAAAGATGCAATAAACATTTGTAATAGACTTCTTGATGAACAACCAGACTTTTTATATGCACTTCTAACTCGCGGAGATGTTTACTTTGATCAAAGAAAGTACGACCGTGCAAGAGATGACTTTGAAACTATGCTAAAAATTCATCCGGAAAACGACCAAGCGATTGACCGCATCGTTTCTACTTATGTGGATGAGAGAAGATATGATAAAGCGATAGAGTGGACACTTCGCAGGCTTGAAATTTATGAATCGATAAATAGCTATTTGGACTTGGCATATTTATACGATTGCAACGGGCAGCAAGAAGAAGCAGAAGCAACTTACAAAAAGCTCCTTGACCGTTTCCCTGAAACGGGTATAGGCAATCGCTTCTATGGCTTCTACTTGAGCAGAAGAGAAAGACATGAAGACGCCATCGCACAATATGTGATTTCCCTTGAAAAAGAGCCGGAGCAAGCTGACCTTTATGAAGAGTGGGCATATTCCCTTCGCGTGTTAAAACGTTATGAAGAAGGGCTTGAGATACTCGACAAAGGGGCAGAGATGGCGGCAGGAAACAGAGGCGCAATCTTGATGCAAAGAGGTTTAATTCTTGAAAGAATGTGCAGATATGACGACTCTTTAAACTGTATGCTTGAAGCGTCAGAGCTTCCTGACGAAATACAAGGTTGGACTATGGCGGGAGTGTATAATGAGATAGGTATTACCTATAGAGGAAATAAAAATGACCCGGAAAACGCATTAAAATATTTCAAAAAAGCATTAGAGTTTGATGAAAACTTTGCAGACGCAAATGAAAATATGGGATATATGAATCTATATTACTTCAAGAACTATGCAGAGGCGTTAAAATACTATGACCGTGCGATTATGCTTAGACCGGATGAGCCTCGCGTATATCTTGAAAGAGCAAAAGCACGATTAAAGTCGGGCAAGTTATTTTCCGGCGGAGCTGCAAAAAAAGATTATAAAACCGCGCTTCAACTTTATGAGATGAGAAGCAAAGAAGATACTTCCCCTTGTAACCAAATTTACATCACAGTGTGCAAGATTGGCTTAGGCGAAGAGCAAATGGCAAAAGAATTTTTAGAAAAGATGATTGATACACCACAAAACCCTGAGGCGTGGTGCGCGCGTCCAAAATGTGATTGCTGTTTATACTGGCTCGGCCAAATTTACGAGAAGGAAAAGAATTACGAAGAAGCGTTGAAATATTACGAAGAAGCAGTTAAAGTTTCGGATTCAATAAAACACAATTTAGCGGTGGCTGAGGTCAAAGCACAAATGTAAAATCATTGTAAAACCATCTTAAACCCAACGTAATTGTGCTGTAATAATGATGCTGTATACTAAAAAAGTGGTATAGGGCGAACTATGCCCATTAGGTGATAAAATTTTTACGGAAAGGAGATGGTTATAGATGAAAAGAAACAAATTAACAATTGCTATAATATTTATATTAGTAGCTATGCTTGCTATTGGCACATCTGTGGCACTTGCAACATCAGAACAGCAATTGACACCAAACCCAAACATAACCATCGTAAATCCTGTTTCCGGGTCTGTTGTTTACTCAAGCAATTTGCTCGTTTCTGTGAAAATGACAGCGCCTTTATCAATAAATATTTTAGTTGAGCGAGAATTTGTGATTACTGAAGAAGGAAACGAAAGCCTTAGTCTACCAGAGCACATGCAAGCAGACAGAATATATAGCACCACTATTTCAGGACCAAGCGCCTTTACGAATGCAAATAACTTGAGCTTCCATACGGAACTTGTGTCAAACATAGAGCCCGGTATATATCGCGTCACAGTTGAAACGGTTAACTCTGAGGGTAATGTGATATATGTAAACACAAGCCTTGTTGAGGTTAGGGACGCTGCGGAAAACCCGATAAATATTACAGCTACGGATGGGCAAAATTCAGGAACAGCTCAGTTTTTGAGAAATATATTAAGAGCGATATTCGGAGATTAATGCGTTTAGCAAGGTGGTCTGCATGAATATGACAAAGAGCTCAAGGCTTATTGAAAATATTAAAAGCATAATATTAGTAGTATTGTTGATAAAAACAATACTACTTTTGTATTTCGTTTGGGGAGACTTCTCCCTTATGGCAGATACAAGGGGAAACGAAGATATAAACGTTGCAATAACCACTGTGCAGATGCTTCAACCAAGCCATTTTGAAGTTTCTTTTGGTGGAGGGTCTCACACAATAATAACTGATACTGATGAAAAATTTGCATTGTTTATGGAGTGCTTTCGGACTTTTTCAGTGGGAAGAAGCCTTGTTGTTAGAGAACTGGACGCTACCGGAAGGGGCTTATGTGCACTTGCGTTTCAGGAAATAAAAAGATCCCCGTCAATTACCGCAGTTTTTGAATACTTCCTGCCTTTTAGCGCACTTAGTGAACTGTATGGCTTCGATAGAATCTCCGGAGCAGACAACATAGTGGCTATAAGCGAACTGACATATGTTTTTGGGCTTGATGGCGCATTGTTTGTTCGTGATATACACTCAGGAAGATACTTTCAAATCACAGGAGTAGTCATAAATTGCTTTGCAAGACTAAGAGACGCTGTGCAAGATATTGCATCACCAGCAGAAATATACATGCCGGTTTTATCCTTAGCAGGAGTACAAAATAACACATTGTGGCCGTTAGCGCCCGAAAGCAATTTACATAACATAAGATATTTTAGAGAAAATATTTTTATGCAAGAAAATGAAATGCCAAGCTTTGCAAAAGCTTTTTTCGGAGGTTCTCTTGACTTTGTAAGAAGGATAGTAGAGCCAAATGGAACAATAAAATATATTTACGGTTACGGCGAAATAGTAGTTTCAAAACACCCAAATGGCAGACTTGAATACACCCGCGGAACAAGTGGTACAAACAGGAGAAATACGGAGATAGGATATCTTGCGGCCTTTGAAAAAGCAAATGTTTTTATGGCTAGACACGGCGGAGCTTTTGTAGATGAGGTTTCAGGTATGTCGCCGTATTTAAGGGATGTTTTGCCAATCTCGAGAAATGGGCTAAGTGGTTTTCGTTTTGTTTTTGGCATTCAAATAGGTGATGGCAAAATACATTTTCAGAGTGGCGATGCTATGCTAATTGATGTATTACCTTCAGGAGTTTCATATTTTCAAAAGCAAATGATAAATGTGGATATAAACGAAGCATTGGCGTCACAACGTCAAAATAGACGAGTTTTCTTCCCTATAAGCAACTTGATAGCACACAATGAAGAATACGTGAGAGATGTTCTAATATCACTAAATCGTATAGATGCGCATGCGCGCGTAGAAGGCGTGACAGATGTGACAATGGATACAGTTTTTGAATTACTTGTAACAAATGTAACACGTCTTGAGCCTGGATATGTTAAAATAGACGAGATACCAAATATTTTAAAAGCAGCGTGGATTTTAACGATAGCTGGTGTTGACTTTTATTTTGAAATTGAGAGCGGGATTCCGTTAGGATATCGCGTGAGGTAGTAAATATGGATTGGTCAAAAGCAAAAACAATATTAATAATAACGCTTGCTCTCACATGTGTGTTTTTAATAGTCGCATATGGTGATAGGCTTTGGTAAGCTAAAAAAGTTAGATAAAGGATTAAAAATATGGCATTGACATTTTGTTCATTTTCAAGTGGTAGTAGTGGTAATTGTTACCTTGTGCAGTCAGAAGAGACTGTAATACTTGTTGACGCTGGAATTAGTGGTCGAAAGATTTTTAACGCACTAGAAGATGTGGAAGTAAACCCTAGTGAGGTAAATGCTGTTTTGATAACACATGAGCATGCGGATCACATCAAAAGCCTCAAAACATTAACGAAGAAAATGCCTCAAATTAAAGCACATGCAAATTTTGGAACGTGGGAAAGCATAGAACATCTTGTCCCTGATTACCAAAGAGAGGTGTTTAAAACAGGTGAAACTTTTCAAGTTAACGACATAAAAGTTAAGTCATTTTTGTTGTCACATGATGCAAAGGAGCCTGTTGGATTTTCATTTTTTCAAAACGGCAAGCAAATAAGCATACTGACAGATACGGGAACTTTAAGTGAAGAAATCCACCATGAAATAAAAGAGGCAGACATATTGGTGATTGAAGCTAACCATGACATCGAAATGCTTAGAATAGGAAGATATCCGTGGTTTTTAAAGCAACGAATCTTAGGGAAAAAAGGCCACCTTTCAAACATTGATGCTGCCGATGCAATTTGCAAAATTCTTTCTGAAAAGAAAAAATACAGACATGTTCTATTAGCACATTTAAGCAAGGAAAACAATTTTCCTGAGATGGCATATCAAACTATCAAAAATTTGCTCGAAGAAAAAAGTCACTATATTGACTCCCATGTTTGCCTTGGGATAATTTCGGGAGAAAAGTCAAGTGCGCTTTATACGGTGTAGAATACAAAATATTAGTATGAATAAGTGTTATTACTCTGAAATTATAGAAAGTATGAGATATGCAAATAACCGTTTTATGTGTTGGAAAGCTAAAAGAGCAATACTGGATAGAGGCCGTGGCAGATTATGTGAAACGGCTTTCTAACTATTGCACGCTTTCAATAGATGAAATAAAAGAATCTGATAGCGACGACAAGGATGAAGAAGGTGCAAATCTTTTAAAGCGTATTAAAAAAGATGACTATGTTGTCGCCCTTGAAGTTAAAGGCAAGCAGCTAAGCTCAGAACAGCTAGCAAGCACAATCGAAAACCTTGCGATTTCGGGTAAGAGCAAAGTTGTTTTTGTAATAGGAGGCTCCGAAGGACTTTCAAAGGGCGTATCGGATAGAGCCGACTTCAAATTGTCTTTTTCAAAGATGACATTTCCACATCGCCTGATGCGACTTATCCTTCTTGAGCAAGTATATAGAAGTTTTAAAATAATTAAAAACGAAAAGTATCACAAATAATATTCGTGGTTAAAATATGCAATGTTTATTCAAACTTTTTTGTTGCGTCTAAGTATTGCATTAATATGCCTAGATTTGCGTAATACATCGAAAACTTATCATTTTTTTGTACTTGCACAAGCTCGGCATCAACTAGCTTTTTGATGTGTTGTGATATTGTTGCTTGAGAGTAGTCAAACGCAGAAACAACGTCTTTGTTGCATACGGTGACTCTCTCTTTGTTACATTTCATGATGTATCGATAAATTTTAATCCTTGCAGGGTGTGCAAGTGCATCTGACACCTTCGCAATAAGTAGTATTTCATCTTCTTGTAATTCGTTTGGCTCTTTTCTAAGTCTCATATAATTTTAATATAATCTAATTTATTAAATCAGATGTTCCTTTCGCATAGTTTTTCAGAAATTCTTATTCAAAGGGTAGAATCTCACAACTAATATCCTATCATTTTTATATGTGTAAGTGCAAGTGTAAAATTACATATTTGAAGGTAAAAGCCTCAGGTGACCGAAACCTGAGGCTTTTCGCAGTTTGAAAGGTATAACCTTAATGACTAAAAAGGTTATACGAAAAACGATGATTAAAATTATGATACTATAAATGTCTCAGGACTGCAATAGTTTTTTCAATACACACAAATCGCAATGCATACAATGGTTGCTGTTCACACCTGTATAAATCGAATTAGATAACCGTTTGCGAAGGAGCTTCGGAACTGTAATTTACGGGATGTTTGTGAAACAAACATTACATGCCCCGAACCCGACTGAGAAAATGGTTATCTAATTCAATAAAAGTAATTAGGTGTGAACAATAAC
>JGI20163J26743_11537828_pt1 | contig 10785 bp, 12 predicted proteins | sample TergutCu122P1_FD_26743 | JGI IMG/M metagenome (IMG submission 26743) | reverse complement strand
ACCAACAATAACCACCACATATGTTCAGGCACTAAAGCCAAACCAATGGTACCGATAATCCCCAAATACGCAAGAAAAGTAAACATCAATTTCTTTTTGCCTCTATAACCTGAAAGAGTGCCGAGAACCGGTGCCATAAGCCCAACAATAACCGTAACAATAGTGTTTGCCCAGCCTAGGTATGCACTAGCTATTGCTCCAGCATCCTCGCCTCCCAAACCTATAGATGCAGAGTGATTAAAGAAGAGAGAAAATGTAACTGACATAACAATCATCACAAATCCTTGGCTTGACCAATCGTACAAAATCCAACTCTTTTCTTCTTTTGATAATCCTTTTGTTAATAATAAGCTTTTAAATAATTCTTTCACTATAACTCCTCCGTCTAAGTGCTATTATTCCCACCTTATTTATTCTATATTTTACTAATTGTGACAACCCCTAAAGACATCTGCAATATTTATCAAAGAATATCTGCTGCTACGACCTAACAATTACGTGCGCCTAAGCTTGCTTATCTAACAAAATTTGTCCATTCCTTACGCTCCAGTTTGGGTTTATCTATCCCTGCTTTTCTTCCTGCTTCCTGACACTTTAACAAGTATGCCATATTCCTAGCCAAGGTTCTCATGGTGTGTAGCCCCTCTTTATCCTCACTTACATCTTCTGGCCTGGCTCCATGAACCATGTTCCAATAACTTGATGATACAACTGGCATCTCCATAATTGTTAAATACTTATTCATTTGATCCAATGCTGCGGAAATACCACCTCGCCTTGCTATTCCAATACAAGATGATGGTTTTAATCTAAAAGCCTTGCCACGATTAGGTCCCTCAGAAAAGAATAATCGATCCATAAATGAAGTCATATTTCCAGCGGCAGCTGCATAATGAACTGGAGTTCCAAAAACGAAACCATCAGCTTCATAAGCCAGTTCTCTAAAATCATTTACAATATCATTGATAACACATTTCTTTAGTTCTCTACATTTTACACAGGCAATACAACCTCCCATAGGTTTATTACCAATCCAGAAAATTTCTGCTTCGATTCCCTCTTCCACTAATGTCTTCTCAATCTCTTTTAATGATACATAGGTGCACCCTTCTTTGTTGGGGCTACCATTTACAAGTAATACCTTCATAATCATATATCCTCCTGTAATAATTTTTCGGCTTTTTGCTTACTACGTTGAATTGCATTATCAATAGTTTTTGGTTTCTTATTTAACATTTCTGCTATGTCCAAATAATCTACTCCTGATAGGTATAGCGATAAAACTTGCTCTTCAAGAGCACTTAACCGAGTTTTTAGCTGCTTCCAAAAATCCTCCGTAAAAACCTTACCAAAGTACAAAGACTCTGGATTATTGTCTGTATCTGATTCTATTGTATCAACTAAAGGCGGTATTTTTTCATTATCACCTAAGCTTTTTTCCTCGTAAATCGAAACATAACTATTTAAGGGCATATGCTTTTTACGCCCTGCACTTTCTATAGCTGTATATATCTGCCTTGCCACACAAAGGCTTGCAAAAGTACTAAATGAGGAACCCATAGATTCGTCATAATCTCTAATAGCCTTTACCAGCCCAATCATGCCTTCTTGAATTAAATCCTCGTTTTCACCACCAAGCAAAAACATCGTCCTAGCCTTTTTACGAACAATGGGCTTATACTTATCCAGCAAATAATCAACAATTACCTCTTCACCATCTTGGCTATATCGTGTAAGTAACTGCTCATCTGAATACCTATTAAATTTATCCACTACACAACATCCTCTTTCATTTCCTGCCAACTCGTTACATTCAAGTACGCCTCTGCCTAACTATTTCATATGCCAGCACTCCTGCTGCCACCGATGCATTTAAGGAGTCAATATCCCCTTTCATAGGGATTTTTGCTAAGAAGTCACATTTTTCTTTGACTAGGCGACTTACCCCAGTACCTTCACTTCCGATAACTAGGCCAATAGAACCTTTGAGATCAAGGTTATACATGGTTTCCCCATCCATATCTGCACAAACAAACCACATTCCCTCTTTCTTAAGCTCATCAATGGTTTTAGATAAATTTGTAACTTTCGCTACAGAGGTATAATTCAGGGCCCCTGCTGAAGTTCTAGCAACAATAGCGGTTAATCCTACTGCACGCCTTTTAGGAATAACTACTCCATGAGCGCCAGCAAGGTTAGCAGTTCTAATTATAGCTCCTAAGTTATGAGGATCTTCTATCCCATCAAGAAAAATTATGAAAGGGGCTTCATTACGTTCTTTTGCCAATATTAGCATATCCTCAATACTACCATAATTATATGAGGATATATAGGCAATTACACCTTGATGTTTCCCTGTCTCACTAATTTGGGACAATCGAGTTTTGTCAACAAAATTAATAATTGTGTCGCGTTTCTTTGCCTCTCTAACAATAGTTCTAATAGGCCCATCTTGGCAGCCATCAAGAACAAATATTTTGTCTACATCCTTACCTGCACGAAATGCTTCAATTACAGCATTTCTGCCTTCCAAAATCTGAGATGTATCTTGGTTTTCAAAAGCATCTGTAGTTTCATCTCTACTATCATATTCCATTGTTGCTCTCCCACTCCATTCCTAGTACATCTTCTTCTATGAATCAAATTCAGGAATACCATCTAATCCAATTTTAATCAATTCTGTTAGTCGGCCATACTTCTTTTTCAAATACAGATATCCAATTAAAGCTTCAAATCCAGTAGCTCTCCGGTAATCGGTAACTGACTGATTTTTAGCAGGAGTAATAGCCTTTGAGTTGCGACCTCTGCGATAAATAGCATTTTCCTCCTCAGTTAAATGAGATTGGATATTCCTCATCATTAAAGATTGAGTACAGGCATTCACAAAATAACTTGTATTTTGATGTATTTTTTGAACTTGTCGATTCCCCTTATTTATGACCATGGATTTTATAATTACATCATAAACACTGTCACCAATATATGCTAAAACTAGAGGAGAATAAGAATTAACATCCACCTCTTCCAATTTTAATGCGCTACAAATACAATCACCTAAATCAAGATTTTCATTGTCTATATCATCTATGTAGCTTTTTTCCATTTAACTCCCTCGCGAGTATCTTCAAGAATAATACCTCTTGATAAAAGTTCATCTCTAATTTCATCAGCTCTGGCAAAATCCTTTTCTTTTCTTGCATTTTGGCGCAAGTTAATTAAAGCCTCGACTTCAAGAGCCAGATTCTCTTCACTACTATCAACACTAACCCCTAGCACATTTGTTAATTTATCAAATTGATTAATAATAGCATCTAAATATGCTTCGGAACTGTTTTCACTAGCGGTTGTGTTGGCAAACTTAACCATTTCAAAAATAACAGAAATGGCATCAGCAGTGTTGAAGTCATTATCCATGGCTTTTTCAAAGTCCACTTCAAAGTCTTTCAACTTCTCTACTGTAGCGATTTCTTCTAAAGATAAATCAACTTTAGAGGCATTATCTTTAAGATACTTCAGATTGTCCACGGCATTAATAATCCTATTTAAGCCAGCTTTAGCAGCTTCCACTAATTCCGCCGAAAAATTAATAGGACTACGATAATGGGCAGATAACATAAAAAATCGTACCACCTGCATATCATATTTCTCGCTAACCTCTCTAGCTGTAAAGAAATTCCCTTCTGACTTTGACATCTTACGATTGTCAAGATTTAGAAAGGCATTGTGAAGCCAGTATTTCGAAAATTCCTTTTCATTGGCGGCCTCACTTTGAGCGATTTCGTTTTCGTGGTGAGGAAACACTAAATCTTCCCCTCCTGCATGAATGTCAATTTGTTCACCTAGATATCTCTTTGCCATAGCCGAACACTCAATATGCCACCCTGGCCGCCCTTCACTCCAGGGAGACTCCCAATATGGCTCCCCTTCCTTTTTGGGCTTCCAAAGAACAAAATCTAGTGCATCTTCCTTTTCATCCACCCCCGACACTAAAAGAGAACGGTTTCCTGATTGCAAATCATCAAGATTCTTTTTGGAAAGCTTGCCATATTCTTGAAATTTCTTTGTTCTATAATATACAGTTCCATTTACATCGTAAGCAAAACCTTTGTCTATTAGAGTTTGAATCATATCCACCATGCCACACACCTCTTCTGTAGCCAGAGGGGTAGTGGTAGCAGGCAAGATATTTAGACTCTCCATGTCCCTTTTGCATTCTTCAATATAGCGATTTGCAATATCCTCAGCTGATACCCCTTCTTCAATGGCTTTGGTGATAATCCTGTCGTCAATATCTGTAAAGTTTGACACATAATTCACATCATAACCTTTGTACATAAAATACCTTCTGATTGTATCAAAAACAATCATTGGCCTTGTATTTCCAATATGAATAAAATTGTAAACCGTCGGACCACAAATATACATCTTAACCTTACCTGGCTCCAAAGGTACAAAATCTTCCTTACTTTTTGTCAATGTATTATATACTTTTATCATTTCTACTACTAACCTTTCTATTATCTATTCTCTATTCGCTATTCTCTAATTTTACTCTCTACTCTACTCTACTCTACTCTACTCTACTCTACTCTACTCCACTCTACTAGTTTCCCAGCACCTAACCCTAATTGGCCATAACAGAGTCAAGAAGCCTTTATCTACTACTTAATTTCATTTGAATTGCCTTTACTCACGATTCCTTCAAGTTTCTCCACTCTTTCTCTTAAAAATACATTTTCATCGCGAAGTTCCTTAATATCATTGAAAACAGGATCTGGCAAATTGCCATGATCTAACTCGTTTCTGTGGATCTTTTTCTCACCAATCTTAACAATCCTTCCAGGGACTCCAACAACTGTACTGTTAGCTGGAACAGCTTTTAACACTACAGAACCTGCTCCTATTTTTGAACCTTCACCTACAGTAAAAGAACCCAGAATCTTAGCTCCAGCACTAACCATAACATTGTCCTTTAGAGTAGGATGTCTCTTCCCTTTCTCTTTACCAGTTCCTCCTAAGGTAACCCCTTGATACAATGTAACGTTATTGCCAATAATTGCCGTTTCTCCAATTACAACCCCACTCCCATGATCAATAAACAAGCCTCTGCCAATTTTTGCGCCGGGGTGGATTTCAATTCCTGTTCTAACAGCAACTCGCTGAGAAATCCAACGTGCTAAGAAATAATGCTTTCTTTTGTACAGCCCATGGGCAATGCGATAGCAAACAACAGCCCTTAAGCCAGGATATAGTAAAGCCTCATACTTTGACTTAATAGCTGGATCCCTTTCTCTAATTACTCTAACCTCTTCAAGTAAATACCATAAAATCTTCATACTTCTCTCCCTTACAAACCACTCAAATGAGCCTCTCATATTCTCTATCTAAACCTGCCTTGACTTATACAGACAAAATTCTCTCGGTGGATACACTGTGATATTCATGTGCAAATCGGCGTCTGTGCCCGTTAGGATACCATCCAACCGAGGCTATATCTAAAGTGGCAGTCATCTCACACTGAGATATTAATTTGAACGATTTCTACAACCACCACAGGCAGGGCCACTGGATAAATCATTCTCCTCCAAAACATCGAAACTACTTAAATTAGTTATTTTATTCAAAGCACAAATTGCTTGGGCAGCAATCCCTTCTTCTGCACCTGTAAATCCTAACCTCTCTTCTGTAGTCGCTTTTATGCTAACTTGTTCTATATCTATTTCTAAAACATCAGCAATATTTTTTCGCATTTCTTGTATATAAGGTCTCATTTTTGGATTTTGAGCAATTACGGTTCCATCAATATTTTCAACAATATATCTATTATCCTCTAGAAGCCTTCCTACTTCATCCAAAAGTTTAATGCTAGAAATGCCTTTATACTTTTCATCCTTATCTGGAAACATACTGCCAATATCTCCTAATGAGGCTGCCCCCAACAAAGCATCAATAATACTATGAATTAGTACATCGGCATCCGAATGACCTAATAGCCCTTTCTCATGAGGTATTTTCACTCCACCAATAATCATATCTCTGCCTTCTACCAATCTATGTACATCATAACCAATTCCAACTCGCATTTATTTCTCCTACTATTTTCTTCTATACCAAGCCGCCTTGTTTAGCAATTCATCTTGGCCATATTAAACCAATTCCTGTGTTTATTCTATTTCTTTTCTCTATTAAACAAACCTTTCGGCATTTTCACTGTATCTTGATTCGACAAATCATCAACAACATCCATCTTCTCAGTGTTTGCGTCATTTTCCAAACTTACTAATTCATTCTCTTCCTTAGGTGAATCGTTGCCAAATTTTAAACTCTTAAATAAACTTATCCCATTTATCAATATTAATGTTATACCAGCCAAAAGCATGACCACCGCAACTAAGGTTAACACTGTCTGGTTACTAGGTTGCTCTTCTTGAAGTGTTGCAATTATCTGAACACTTAAATAGCACACATATCCTGATGCAAAAATGAAAATTAGTTCTCTACCATTTTTCATTACTGTTAATTCCCTTTCTGTTCAATTAAGAAGAATCCCTATCATCTTATAAAGTTATATTCCTTCCAGCAGGCAATTGAAACTGGATTCCTAACCAATCGTTAACAAACATATCGCTTTCTACCCATGATCCTGGTTGAGGATGCTCTTCATTTTGAATCAACCCACAACAGTGGGCGCTTTGCTCACACCATCTTCATTATAACTTAAGTGATGATAAGTATCAACTTTCACTTCCCGTTTTTCACTTCCCGTTTTTCACTTCTCGTTTTTACACTTCCCTATTTACACTTCGGTTTTATCACATTTTTTATTTTGCATCAAAAAAAAGCGGGATAACACTATAAATATAGGTACTCCCACTTCCCTCATATAATAGCGGAAACTGGATTCGAACCAGCGACTCTACGGGTATGAACCGTATGCTCTAGCCAACTGAGCTATTCCGCCATATAAAATCTGGATATGGGACCAACAGGACTTGAACCTGTGACCCCCTGCTTGTAAGGCAGGTGCTCTCCCAGCTGAGCTATGATCCCATAATCAATATCCGAGTATATTTGAGGGCAAAATGTTAGAAGCATTTCTACCATCTTTGAATAACTCGCTTAGCTATTATACTACTATTAAATAATCTATGTCAACCATTTTTATCTAGAATTTTCTATCTAGAATCACCATGTTTACTCTGAACTTTTCCATCTCTAATATTCCAACTTTTTACCATTATTACCCATCATCTCATCACACTATATGTAATTTTCAAATCAAGCATAACCAGAAGAAGAGAACTTAACACTTGGGGCAGGCTCCACTCTCCTCTAAGCAAGGTATAGATGAAATGATTTGTAAAAGTAACTAGTGGTATTTGTATTACTTTGCGTCTAAGTAACTATACAAGGTAAATTTAGATATATTAAAGTAATCTGATACTTTATCCCCAGATCTAGTAATCAAAAATGCACCTTTGTCATTTAAGAACTGGATACATTTTATTTTATCGTTTTTGTTCATTAAAGGAACTGGTTTTCCTATTAATTTCACAGATTCTTTAATTAGCTCATCAAGTAATTCATTAACATCTCTTGGAATATATGTGGCTTCTTTGCTTTTCCCTTCTTCACTAACAGATATTAAACTCTTTAAAGCACTATCAGCCATTAGTAAATTAGTAATATCATAATTAATGGCAAAAATAGCATCTAAATTACCATCATCATCTTTAAGATAAATTGTACTTGACTTTAGAATATGTCCATCATGGCTTCTGGAAAGATAGTTCAACTCATCTTTAAGAGTACTTGGATCCTTTTTTAATGCATCAATGACAACACATGAGGGACCTCCTCCTACTTGCCTAGATGTTACATGCCCATTTTCGATATGAATAATAGTATTTTCGTTTTCAACCTCTTTTTCATTTACTTTGTGTATAACTACTTCGCAATTTTCACCGAATTGCACCGATATAGCCTTTGCCATTTGCACCAACAAGTTTATCTTTTCTTCAAAAATCATTTGAAAACTCCTTTCGTTTTAACAACATTAATGCTCCTTCAAGGGCTGCACCTCCAACAGCTCTTGCCTTGTCTGAAATTGTATTACAATTAACTCTATCAGCAGATTTTGGATCGATATCTGCACATTTTACACCCTTTTTAACAAATAACCCCTCTGGAATTAACCCTCTTACCACTCCATCAATCTTAGAAGTAATTGGGAGATAACCAAGAATAAAAATGGTTTCACCTTTTGTCACTACTTGGCCGATATCCTTAACATGTTTAATATATCCCTCACAGGATGAATAAACAACTCTGTCATGTGAAATTCCCTTTAACTCGCCTGGCTTACCTGTATTGTCTATAGCCCTTCCCTCAAAATATAATTTACCCAAATCATGGCCTCTTTTAGTTTCAACCACCACATCTACATCCACTCCAGCCTCAAAACCAGGGCCTAAAGCAATAGTTATTGGCGCCATTTCTTTATGGGTTCCTACATTTCTTTTTGCAATAATAGCATCTATTAATATATCAGGCTTTAAATTTCCAATTGTTTTTGCATCTTCGTCAATTAAAACCGGTATCTCTCCTCGCTGCCACACTTTTTCACAATCTAAATAGCTATTAACCAAACAAGCCGTCATGTCTTCAACTTCGTGTCTTTTGGTATAGACAGCAGTACAAAGTGATACTGTCCTGCGGATAGCCAGGGGCTTTTCTATTTCCAAAACCAAAACCTTAAATCCTGCTCGAAAAAACTTTTGAACAACTCCTGTAGCTAAATCTCCACCGCCTCTTACAGCAACAATCATATCATTTGCACTTTTCATACTTGAATCCATACATTCATATTTCTTATGTTCTAATTTTCTATAGATAGTCAAATGGCGTCTTTATATCATCCCTTTGTATTATCCCACAACACATAACCTTGCTCATCTTTAGCACTACACGCAATAATTTTGCTCATACTCATTTTTAGTGTAGTTGGCAGACTCAAAACAATGTCTTTTGCAACATTTAACTGGCTGCCATTCCCCACTTGATTTATGCACAAAATCCTTTTGCCCTTTGCGTTTTTCCACATACCCTTCTCATGGGTTATTGTCTTGGTTAATGCTTCTAAAGATATTATTGCATCTGGATTCTCTTCTGTCAATTCTAACCACAAAGGAAAACGATGAATATTGCTAAAATTTACCTTAAGACCTAATGAATTTATGGGAATCACCCCTATAGTCATAGTGGTTTCTGGTAAAACAACTGGTTCATAATCCGCCCAAGCCTTTAATGGTAGCCCCCTTGAACCATCAGCTTCTAAAAAAATCTTATCAAACTTAGAAAATGCCCTCCTGAAATTCTCATCTTCTGGCATCTTTAGTTTTTTAATATCCTCTTCTACAATATCTCCTGCAATAGTTACTCCTACACCATCTCTTCCAAGATTTTGATAGCTATGGTGATAAATATAATCGTACTCCTCCTTGTTGGGATATAAAATCCTTGTAGTTGTGCTAACCAAAATTCTTTCATACCTTAAAGCATTTGACAGGTACTTAATTAAGCTGCTTTTCCCACCACTTCCAATCACTGAAACCACTTGATATCCTGTAAGCTCAAAACACTTTATCAATTTATCCATTTGGAATAAGTCCTTTTGCCTTCTACTACTTCAATTTTGTATACGTCATTTATCTGGATTTCCTCTTCATTCAATATATCTAACCCTCTCTCTATATCATCCGCCCATAGCCTTAAGCAAAAACCACAACTATCACCTAATCTAGCTGGTAACGGCATCGTACGAAAAAGAACTTTCCGCTTCCTTAAGGTTCTTTCACTTTGTATCATACTATGGGTATTAGGAAAAGTAATTAAGAATTCCATCCATTTATCCTTCTTATAGTGATTATAGACATATCTCACTGAGAACATAATTAATCACTCTTTTCTAGTACGCCGTGGCGTACTTGGGCGTGATTTGCGTCAGCTCTGCTGACAATTTCAAGTGCAAATCTATGCCATCCAACCGCGGCGTTTTATAACTGAGAAGGAGATTGAATAACTCCCGCCTAATCAGTCAGGGTCAACTTGAATAATGAAATCCCCTTGACCTTGCTTCACATCTCCAATAATTTTCGCAACTGGATCTGTTGTTTGAATATCTTTAAGCATTTCAAAGGCATCATCTTTTGCTACACTAATAAGTAATCCTCCTGATGTTTGAGGGTCAAACATCAGCTCCTGAACTACATTATCTACATTCGAAAAAAGGACTTTGCCTTCCATAAATTTACGATTACGGCCACCCCCACCTGTAATCCAACCATTTTTTACTAACTCGTATGCATCAGGCAAAATTGGCAATTCATCGCTATTAATAACAATGGTGTAATCACTTCCTGCCATCTCTGACAGGTGGCCAAGTAAACCAAAGCCCGTTACATCTGTACAGGCATGAACCCTATACTTTTGGAGCTTCTCAGCAGCATATTTGTTTAATCGTTCCATAGAGGCAATTGATGCTTCCTCAGCCTTGGCAGATGCCACACCTCCTTTTGCTGCCCCTTGAATTATACCTGTCCCTAGGGCTTTAGTAAGGATTAAGACATCACCACTTTTAGGAGTATTATTTTTATAAAAACTCTCTAGGGAAACTTCCCCTGTAACTGATAAACCATACTTGGGTTCCATGTCATATATTGAATGTCCCCCTGCAATAACTGCTCCAGCTTCTAATACCTTTTCTGCTCCACCTGCCAGTATTTC
>JGI20163J26743_11537829_pt1 | contig 10794 bp, 8 predicted proteins | sample TergutCu122P1_FD_26743 | JGI IMG/M metagenome (IMG submission 26743) | reverse complement strand
TTTTCTAACATCTCCACATGGTTAGTATAAGTACGAACGCCTTCTACGCCCCATGTTTTGAAAAATGCCTCGGCTTTTCCGGGAATCAAATCCGCTCCCGCAATAATCTCCACATCCGGCATCTCTTTATACGCCAGAACGTGGGCCTCCGCAATCCAACCGGTCCCGATAATTCCTACTCTTACTTTCTTTGAAGCATCAATTACATGGGTTTCTTGGTTTTCCTTGAAACGATCAAGGATGTTTGTTGAATCTGACATCATTTTACCTCCTAAATTGGTTAATTCTTCTTATGCTCGATTATTCTTCTAGTGTTATTGGAGCTTAATAGCTCCATGTTCTCTCATTATACAACAGGTGCATCAAAAAACAAAGAGTTTCATGTACAAAAACTCTTTGTTCTTTGACAAACATCTAAAGTTCAGACCATCAGAAGGCGCTTGCAGTCAGTCATATCCCATTTGTATGACTTTTGATGCAGTAGAACTACTGCTTAGTTATACCTTCGTGGGCTACGTAGTGTAAATTCTCATTGCATGAAGCCTTTGCTGAATGCAATGAGAATTCGAAGTGGTTCTAACCCTTAACCGCCCCTACCATCACACCTTTGGTAAAATGTTTTTGGATAAACGGATACACCAATAAAATTGGTACGGTGGCAAACACAATTACCGCGTTTCTAATACTATCCGCCGGTGGTTGGATAAATTCCGGATCAACCACGACATCGGCTATCACCCCGCCGGCCATCAGGACTATATTTCGTAGCACCAACTGGATTGGCCACAAATCAGCCGCTGACGGTAGATATAACAGGGCCGGACGGAAGGAGTTCCAATACCCTACCGCATAAAACAAGGAAAAAGTTGCCAGCGCGGCTGTCGATAGCGGCAGAATGATTTTTACAAATACTTGAAAATCGGTAGCACCGTCAATTCGCGCCGCCTCTTCTAGCTCTTGCGGGATGCCTTGGAAGAAATTTTTCATCACAATAAGATTCCAGACACTAATCGCTTGCGGCAAAATTAAGGCCCAAAAATTATTAAGTAAACCCAATGCCCGTACTGTCAAGAAGGTCGGTATCATTCCCCCGGAAAACAACATCGTAAATACTACTAAGGATAACATCACATTTCGGCCGGGCAGATATTTCTTAGAAAGTGGATAGGCAAATGTTGTCGTTAGAATCATCGAGACTATTGTTCCCACCACTGTTAGCAAGATTGAGATTAACATAGCGCGGGGAAGTAAACGAGAAGCGAAAATGTATTCATAAGCCTCTAGCCTCGGCGAACGCGGAATCAGGAAAAATCCTCTCGCCGTTATTTCCGCTTGGGAAGCGAATGAGCCGGCAATTATATAGATAAAAGGAACTACTGTCGCCACAGCAAATAGGATTAGAAAGACTACATTAATAATATCAAACACACGAGATGCTGCTGTATCGTTTCGTTTCATCTTTTTCACCTCCCTCTAAAATAATCCCGACTCGCCGACAAGTTTCGCCATTCGATCTGCCGCAATCACCAGAATCAAACCTATTACTGACTGAAATAATCCAATTGCTGTGGTGAAGCTAAAGTTTCCGCCAATAATACCTTCGCGGAAAACAAACACTTCAATCACATCCGAAACGGTACGGTTGGCGGCATTGCTAAGGAGGATTACTTGGTCGAAATTAGTATCTAAGACACTACCCATCTGCAAAATTAGCAACAGCACTACGACGCTACGCAGAGCCGGCAAGGTGATATGCCAACATTGCCGCCAACGACTTGCGCCATCTACCACTGCCGCTTCATATTGCTCCATGTCAACACCGGAAAGGGCCGCTAAAAAGATAATTGTCCCAAATCCGGCGCCCCGCCAGATGCCCTGTAACACCATAATTGGCCGAAAGGCCTCGGCGCTTGTCAAAAAAGCAATAGGAGCAATACCAATATTTCCTAAAAGTGAATTAATCGGTCCGGTGCTGCTAAGCAGCATAAAAGTCATCGAACCGATAATTACCCACGAGATAAAGTGTGGTATGTAAATCAGGGTTTGGATGGAGCGTTTAAACCAATTCCGGCGAATTTCATTCAACAATAGCGCCAACAATATCGGTGCCGGAAAGGCAAAGATAATATTTAACGCGGAAAGAATTATGGTATTTCGCATTAACAGGCCAAAATTTGGACCGGCGAAAAATCGCGCAAAATGGGCAAATCCGACCCATTCACTGGCGGCAAAACCGCGCCAGATATTGTAATCCTGAAATGCCACCAATATCCCCCACATGGGAACATAGCGGAAAAGTACAAAAAATAGTAAACCGGGAACACACAGCAAATAAAGCACATAGTATCTTCGCACTGCTTTTAAAAATCTTGCTAAAAGTGAACCTCTTGTTTTTGTCACCATTTTATATCACCACCTTAAGATAAGAGCCACGAGCTTAAACCCGTGGCCCTATATTTAATTGAGTCAGCTTTGTTGACGGAATACTTGGAATCCTCTTATACCATGGATGCGCAAGAAACTTTTACGTAAAACTTTTCACCTGCGTCAAATCAATACTGCATACATTACACAAACCTTTAGCAATCGGCTTATTAAATAAAACTACATCTCCTTTTCGATTAAAGGAAGGATGGGGATGTTCAGCACCGGAAGCCGGCTCTTCTAAATTGGCTAAAACTTCTTCCGCTCCGGTTGTTGCATTTACTAACGCAATCTGATTCTTCCATCCTTTGTGTACGCCGGTGACGCGGTCGGCCACCACCCATTTGCCACTTCGATCAGGGGCACAGTGCAGATACTGAGTAGCCTCTGCCACCTGGGTGAAGCTATGCCCATCACGAGTTCCCCGCATGATGTGATGGGGGTATCGAATAAAGTATAGATAATCCCCGTCTGCTGTCCACACTTCATGAGTAATCCAGTCCCCCTCTTTCTCCACATAATACGGACGAACACGACGAGTGGGATAATCAAACAACCAGATTCTTTGCAAGGCATCACCGTGTGTCTCATGAACATACATGACCGTCTCATCATCGCCCGGACATGCTTGACAATGGTTCAACCAATGGTCATCTTGAAACACTACTTCGGATGTACCTTTGATCGGATCTAATACCACCAGCGCATAGATCTTGTTGGCTTGATGGTATGAGCACCATACTAATCCGGATTTGGATACCGATAAATGTCCATTACATTTACCCGAGGGGAATTCAGCATGTTGCGTGATAATACCGGTATTAGTATCCATCCGATAAAGATAATCATCTTTGCGCATATACGCATGGGGACGGCTGTAATCTAAGCACATGTTGGTGTATTCTGCACCAAAAACATGCTCTTTGTGCCCGGTACTATATTCCACTCGATATACATTAGAATCCCCGTCGATGTCTTCTCGGTAGAAGAAATACTTGTCATCTTCGGTAAAACTTTCGGTTGAGAAATAAAATTTATTCGACCGCACATTGCTATCATCTGTATATTGGCGGATAATATACCCTGTGCTTTCATCCTTGTATTCTGTAAACATTTTCATCCCTCATCTTAGTTACTGTTATAGGCGGCCGTAAATTCATCAATGGCATCTTGCCCGCCTTCGGCGTACCAACGAGCCACCTCTAGTTCAAAACCGGCAAGGTCGATATTGCCCATGACAAAGTTGATAACCGCATCGTCGATAATTCCATTGAGCGTAGCTGAGTGGGCGGTCCATGCGTCAGACAAGAATGGTAAGGACGGGTCATGTACGGCAATAGCAATATTTGCCTCTTGTACTGCCATGATCGCCTCTTCTCTTGAGTTGATACCATAACGAGGCATAATGTGATTTTGACGCATCATGAACTGATTAAGTCCCTCTACTACTTCGTATGCTGCATCCACTTCATCCGGGGAGAACGTGCGAACACTTCCGCCTACATTTTCCCAGTTATATCCTTCCGCCCCGAAACTTACGATATTTTGCCCTTGTGGACTATTGATTAAGTTAAGGAAATTCAAATGGTGCCATAAATCCTCCTCGGTTGGCGCGCCAACCGTCGAAATCGCCACATATCCCGCATGTCCTGCATGCGCTCGAATCCGGCTATCACCATGCCGGTTGGCAACTGTTCCCATCACCCAGACCATCTCGCCGGCATCTAATTCTTCTTGGGTCATAAACCCATTATCTCGAAGGCGATCCGCTGTACGTCTGGCCTCATCTGACACATCCATGTGCCATCCGGAAAGTCCTGCTCCCATAAGTGGCGCCCAGTCACCGGTTGGAAGAGCGGCAAAATCCGCATTGATTGCGCCTGCTTCAAACAAGCTTCGGCTAAATTCCATTGCTTCAATAAAAGCTTCGTGCTCAAACCATGGAACGAAAGTGCCATCCACAACTTCCCAACGGTTTGGTCCACCATGCATCACGACAAGATCGTGGAAAGGCCCCATATGTCCACCTGTCCATGCCATCCCAAAGGTATCTCCGCCATTTGGTTGAGGGTCATTCTCGGTAAAAGCAATCAACGTATCATACAATTCATCCAAGGTTGACGGAACCGGTAGTCCTAAATATTCTAACCAGTCAGAGCGATATACCATCCCGGGACGCCCGACCGGACGCTGACGGTACATTCCAAAATAACGACCGCCGATAGAAATATTGTTTAGCACCGTAGGATTAGCTCCCGCCAAGTTATCCCACTCCGGAAAATGATCGGTTAAATCCCAAAACGCACCACCTTGCGCCGCTTGCACAATTGGCAAGGTGTTGCCGGTTATTACCACAATGCCCGGTAAATCACCACTGGCCAAACGCAAATTCATCTGCTCTTCATAATTAGCATTTAGAATCATTTCTAATTCAATATTGTATCCGGTTAGTTCTTCCAACTGGCGTATCGCCGGGTGATCGTTGGCTATCAATTCCCCGGAATGTGATACCGTAAGTATTCTAATGGTATAATCATGGTCGCCGCTTGGCGCTTCTGCTTGCTCATCTGCGTCATCGGCTGCGTCATCGGCTTCGTCTGCTGCATCATCGGCATCTGTCGTGTCAACTGTATCAGTGGGCTCTGAGACATCATTATTTCCACAAGCTGCCACCGAAAATACCATAATTAACATAACCAATACCGCTACAAACACATTTTTCCTTTTCATACTAATAATCTCCTTTTCAAATTATGCTGTATTTATTGTTGTATTAATTGTATCTCTTTTTCAAAAGATAATCTAATTGAAAACACATGCTTTCTACTCATTTTCACCCATGAGAAAAGCAACCATCTTGCCTCATCAACAAGTAAACAAATTACGCCTCTATGTACACAAAAGAGGCCGGCTAAAAAAAAGTTTACTCTCACTAAAATCGGCCTCTTTCATAAATTGTTTGTCAAGGAAACACGTCTCTCTCATTCCGCTTATTGCTGTGTCACTTGCATAAGATGATTCGGGTGCCAAAAGATTAAGCTACTGCCCTATTTATCCTCATAAGGGTGAACCGTTGTAATCGTCCCATCCTCAGCAATTTCTAGCTCGGTAAACATTGCATTTCGCAATTGCGTTTGCCCACCGGATAGCGAGCTATCGTGATAGAATAAATACCATTTCCCCTTAAACTCCACAATTGAGTGATGATTCGTCCAACCAATCACCGGCTCTAATACGCGCCCTTCATAGGTAAACGGCCCTAACGGAGAGTCACCTTTAGCATAACATATGAAGTGGGTATCGCCGGTTGAGTAGGATAAATAATACTTACCATTAAACTTATGAAGCCATGATGCTTCAAAGAAGCGACGCTTAGTATCACCGGCAGTTAAAGGTTTGCCATTTTCGTCGTTAATTTCTACGTAGCGCGGAGGCGTTTTGAAGGAAATCATATCTTCATTCATTTCTGCCACCCAAGGAGTAAGCGCCGGTTCATTTCCCTTAGGCCCATCGTGCCCCGCCGGTTTGCCGGTGTCTCCCAAGACAAATTCGCCGGTTTGCCATTTCTCCAATTGACCACCCCAGAGGCCGCCATTATACATATATGCTTTCCCGTCATCGTCAATGAAAACTGCCGGATCAATACTAAAACTGCCGGCGATATAATTAGACTCCGGTGTAAAAGGTCCGTAAGGTTTGTCACCTACCGCAACTCCAACGCGGAAGATTCCTTCTTTATCTTTGGCCGGAAAGTATAAATAGTATTTCCCATTTTTCGTAGCCGCATCAGGTGCCCACATCTGCTCTGATGCCCAAGGTACATCCTTAATATGAAGAACCTGTCCATGATCTACCACCGGAGCATCCACGTCTTCCATAGACAAGACATGATAATCTTCCATCCAGAAGTGATCTCCGCTCCCATCATCCTTCTTATCATTCCCCAAGTCATGGGAAGGATAGATGTATAACTTTCCTTCAAATACATGAGCTGATGGGTCAGCTGTATAGATATGTTCTACCAAGGGAGTTCTTTGTTTTGCTTTTTCCATTCTATGCTTTCTCCTTTTTACTTTCTGCCTCGACTGCAAAACGGTCGAATCATTTCTTTTTTCACTTTACAGCCATAGTATACTAGATTACCATCAGAAGTGCAACTAAAAGGGAACCTATTAGGTAGAGGATTATCGATGTGATTCGGACCAGAGGCCATAATATTGTATCCTGCCCAACCCTTTTGACATCCGAATCATTTAACGGTTAGCCCGACAAATGAAATTTCTCCAATCCGCTCATCTTGATATCCCCCCAGCGCCCCTAACCTCTCCTTAAACTCCCGGCTTTTTAAGGTCTGCAAAAGAGCCTGAACCAAAGGTAATTCCAGATATCTCCCGGGAATAGCAAAGTCATATTCCTCTACTGCAATCGGGATGAAATCCAAATCAAAAGCGCGAGCTGCCGCCATAATCCCTAGCCCTGCATCTACACTTTCGTTACTCACCAAAGCGGCAACCGCCATGTGAGTAGCCACCTCCCGGTCATAACCGACAATTTCTCCACTAGGAATTCCTGTTTTTTTCAACTCATAATCCAGTAAAATACGAGTGCCGGACCCCCTTTGTCGATTCACATAAGAAATCTTTCGTAGATCTTCCAATCCGGTAATTTTCTTGGGGTTGCCTTTTTTTACCAATAACCCTTGCACTCGTCCAACTCCTTTAATCAAAGCCAAGGATTCTTCTAGTCTCTCCCCGCCATTTCCGGTAAGTATATTTCCTGTTCCAAAGATGCGCTTTAGGTATGGTATATTGTACACTCCCGTTTCCTCATCCAGCAAATGAATGGGGGCGATATGGGTTTCTCCTCTTTGCAGAGCCATTAATCCACCTAAACTACCGATATGGGTGCCGGATAAGAACTTACCCTTATGTTGATTTGGCAGGAGATCGGCTAATACATCCAGTATCAAATCATGGCTCCCCATAGCAATCAGAGTATTCTCAATCTCCCATAAATCTCGATACAGCTGCACCACAACGCTCTCGCCCGCTTCTACCCCTTCTTGATTCTTCGGAATCACACAGAACCCATCACAGCGTACTAAAGACATGGCTGCTCCGGCTCCTCTGGCCAAAGGAGCCGCCACAAATTTCCCGTCCACCTTTCCCACTTTAACTCGAATGTACTCCCGATATTTAATGCCGGAAACCAAACGTCTTGTCACCACGGCCTCCAAGGTATTAAATCTTTTTTGCTCTCTGCCACTTAGCAAAGCTAAAGTAGGCTTAACAAAATTCTCGAAGCCTAAATATGCCGAAACCGGGTACCCCGGTAGACCAATCACCGGCGTGCCATTCACCATTGCCAAAATTACCGGCTTCCCCGGCTTCATCGCCACCCCATGAACCAACACCATACCTAACTCTTTTAGTGCATGGGCAGTATAATCTTCACGCCCGGCGCTAGAACCGGCATTAATAATCACTAAATCATAATCTTTGGTAGCCTTTTGGATGGTACTTTTTAAAATATCATAATCATCGGCAAGCGCCGGAAAACGAAAGGCTTTTCCTCCCAATTCAGTCACCATGGCGGCAAACATCTGGGAGTTCGATTCAATAATGGAACCATCTTGGGGTTCTTCGTCCGGTTCAATCAACTCACTGCCGGTAGGATAAATTGCCACTTGTGGGCTTTTTAATACTTCCACCTGCGTAATCCCGGCTGACAAAAATACTCCTATATCGATAGGCCGAATCTCATGACCTCTCGGAATAATCATTTCCCCGGCAACAATATCTTCACCAATCGGACGCACATGTTGCCAGGGAACCGCCGGTTCTAAAATAGTCACCTGTTTATTCGTTTGCTGTAATAATTCCTCGGCCATAATCACCCCGTCATAAGGGGGGAGAATAGGGTCACCGGTGTCAATTTCCAGATAATCGATTCCCACGTTTAAAGTCACCGGGTTTCTTTCATTTGCCCCGGCAGTATGTGCCGACACTACGGCAATACCATCCATCGCCGCGGCATTAAATAGGGGAGAGCAATATTTTGCATAAAGGGCACTCTTGGTGACCCGCCCTAAACTCTCCCGGACATCTATTTCTTCGTATTCTTTTATCAAAGCATCAGCTACTGAATCTAGGTACACCTGCAATGCTTCTTCCACCTCTAAGGTGGTCAAATAAAGATTCCGTTTCTCCATACTTTCACCTGTTCTCCTGCAGTTAACCCTTCTTGATTATGAGGAATGAGAATGTAACCATGAGCATTTTTTAAAGTAGTAATCAACCCTGATTTTCCATAAAGAGGATGGGCCAGATATTCTTCCGCGCCTGCCACTACCTTTACTAGTTGACAGGTGGTTTTCCCGGGCGCTCCCGGTAGATTTACTGCTAAGGTTGCCAACAAGGGAATTTCTTCTGCTACTTTCATGCGTTCTCGATAATGAGCCAGCAAGATCAATTCAAAAACCAACATGGCTGCGACCGGATGGCCGGGTAGTCCCACAAGAATCGTCTCACTATCTTGGTCATATCCTATAATTGTTGGTTTGCCCGGTTTCAAAGCTAAGCCGTGGGTAAAAACGCCGGGAGCAGACACCTCATCTAAAATTTTTTTGGTGGCATCTTTTTTCCCCTCAGAGCTGCCCCCGGACACCACTACAATATCACTTGACGCCATCGCCTTTATCACATAGTTTCGCAACAAATCTTCTTCATCTCTTACAATGGCCGTCTCAATAATGATAAAATGTTGTTGCTCTGCCATAGCTTGGAGCCCATAGGTATTCACATCATACACTTGCCCCAACTCCTTTACTTCGGTAGGAGAGGCTATTTCATCGCCGGTGGATAGAATGGTAATGGCGGGCGGTTGATAAACCCTGATGTCAGTGATACCCATGGCGGATAAAGTGGCAATGTGTCCCGGTGATAACCTTGTCCCCTTGTACACCACCAACTCTTCCCTCGTCACATCTTCTCCCACCGCCACCACGTTGCTTCCCACAGCAACTGTCGTATGCAAAGCAATCGAATCTCCCGCGAAATTCTCACTATATTCCACCATCACACAAGCATCTGCACCGGCCGGTAACATTCCCCCGGTAGGCACATACATACACTCGCCACTTCGTATCTCCCCGATTACTTCCTCCCCCATCTCCACTTCGCCAATTAAGGTTAAAAAAATCGGGTTGCTTTCTTCTGCCCCCCAGGTATCTTTTGCCAAAACCGCATAACCATCCACGGTGGAACGGCAAAAGTCCGGTATATCTAAGGGCGAATAGATGTCTTCCGCTAATATATAGTTTAGAGCATGGGTTATTTCCATCTCTTGTATCTTGTTTTGTTTTCCTTGGGTGATGGAACGTAATTTTTCCCGCGCTTCTTCTAAAGTATCTACTTTGAGTAATTTCATGTTTCTCCTTTATTAAGGTAGTTCCTTTTCTAACGCTCGCCAATACCTCGATAAGAATCCGGAAACGACTTCCACGCGCACTCATTAAACACCTCGTTGCGTTCTCAACCTCAGCACATCTCATGAATACAATCGCACAAGTGATTTATGCTATTCATCTGATGACTGATAATGATATAGGTAATCGGCCGTTTTTGCTGATTTTCCAAAATCCATCTTCCGGCAATCTCAACACTTTCCTGATCGAGATTGGAAAATGTCTCATCAATGATTACCAGTTCCGGCCTAAAAATCATCGCCCGAATAAACGACAATTTTTGTCGCTCACCACTAGACAAACTACGAGCATATCGTTTCTTTTTATCTTGCAGCCCAAACCGTACTAACCATTCCTCTACTTCCCCTTCCTTAGGCTTAATCTTTCTTATCTTTAGGGGATATACGATATTATCATAGACTGATTCTTGCATTAAATAGGGACGCTGAAATGTCATAGTGATTTTATCGGTTGGAATCGTACCATAGTCAATGACACCACTATCCGGTTCCATTATCCCCATAATCAGCTTCGCTAGGGTGGATTTTCCCGAACCATTGCCCCCAATAATCCCGTGTATCTTCTTCTCTTCTAACATTAGCTCCGGAATCTGTAGATGAAAATCTTCAATCTTTTTTGTCAAATTAGTAATTTTCATCCGTCACTTCCTTTCTTCTAAGATAATCCGCCAACCATTGTATAACAAATGCCATTAGCAACAACATTACTCCCAAGGCAATCCCCTCCTGAAAAATCCCTTGACGCTGCAGTGCCGCAATGGCGGTGGTCATAGTTCTTGTTTGGCCACGAATATTTCCACCAACTAACATGACCGCCCCCACTTCACTAATAGCGCGACCAAATCCGGCCACAATCGCAAAGTAAATCTCGTGACGCATCTCTCG
>JGI20163J26743_11537832_pt1 | contig 10813 bp, 10 predicted proteins | sample TergutCu122P1_FD_26743 | JGI IMG/M metagenome (IMG submission 26743) | reverse complement strand
TGCAGAGTGCGTGAGGGTTACTACACAAAAACAATTGAATATGAGGACATAAATTATTCCGTTGCCTCAAATGACGACCAAGCCGCTATATTCGATGGATATTGCGGTTTTCTTAATTACTTCGACAGCGCGTTACCCTTCCAAATGTCATTCATTAATCACCGTTCACGCTCCAACAAGCGGTATAAGGTGAATATTCCAATGCAAAACGATGATTATAACAGCGTCCGTAATGAGTTTACCGATATGCTCAAAAAGCAGATTGCCAAGAGTAACAACGGTATCATGCGCTCAAAGTATATCACATTCGGATTATCAGCCGCTACCCTTGCCGAAGCACGCCCGAGATTGGAGCGCGTGGAAGCTGATATTATGGGTAACTTCAAAAAGCTCAGTGTTGCCGCCCGTACCCTTAACGGTTATGAGCGGTTAGAAGTGCTGCATAAACAGCTAAACCCCGGCCTGCGTGACGGGTTTGTGTTCTCATGGGCCGATATACCAAAAACGGGTATGAGTACAAAAGATTTTATCGCCCCTACATCTTTTGACTTTAGACAAGTCCGTACATTCCATACAGGCAAAGCATGGGGCGCGGCTTCGTACTTGCAGATTATGGCCTCGGAGCTATCTGACAAACTGCTTGCTGATTTATTGGAGTTGGACGCGGAAATGTCTGTTACCATGCACATAAACACAGTAGACCAGACCAAAGCTATCAAAACCATTAAGTCAAAGCTGACCGATATAGACAGAATGAAGATGGATGAGCAGAAAAAAGCGGCGCGGAGCGGTTATGATATCGACATTCTGCCGCCGGATTTAATCACATTTTCCAAAGATGCGGCGGCTCTGCTTGCGGAGTTGCAAAGCCGTAACGAAAGAATGTTTTTACTGACATTCACTATTGTAAACACAGCACCCACCAAGCAACGGCTTGAAAATGATATTTTCACCATTGCGGGGATATGCCAAAAATATAACTGTGCATTGAAAAGGCTTGACTTCCAACAGGAGCAGGGCTTTATGTCAAGCCTTGTACTCGGACATAACGGCTTAGAGATACAGCGCGGTATGACAACATCATCTACCGCTATTTTTATGCCGTTTATGACACAGGAGCTTCGCATGGACGGGCAATCACTGTACTATGGCATGAACGCGCTGAGTCATAATGTCATTATGGCAGACCGCAAACGCCTCAAGGCACCCAACGGTCTTTACCTCGGAGTGCCCGGGAGCGGTAAGAGTTTTTCTGCAAAGCGTGAAATAATCAATGTATTTCTTGCCACTTCCGACAGGATATTGATTGTAGACCCGATGGGCGAATACGCGCCGCTTGTAAAGAGGCTCGGCGGTGAGGTGATAGAAATAGCTCCCGACAGCCCGCATCATATAAACCCGTTAGACATTAAATTGACAGAAACACATGATGAAAACCCGCTTGCGCTCAAAGCGGATTTCATTTTGTCGCTTATGGAGCTTGTTGTCGGCGGTAAGGATGGACTACAGCCCATAGAGCGCACGGTTATTGACCGTTGTACCCGGCTTGTATACATAGACGTGATGAAAGACCCGGAAAACGCACCTATGCCAACCCTGCAAAATCTTTATGAACTGTTACAAGAGCAACCCGAAGCGGAAGCGAAACGGCTTGCTACAGCATTAGAGATTTACTGTGTCGGTTCGCTGAACGTCTTTAACAATGTTACAAATGTCAACACCGATAGCCGCGTTATCTGCATTGTATTAAAGAAACTTGGCGCGTCTTTGCGTAAAATCGCTATGCACGTTACCAATGAATTAACATGGACCGTAGTGGACGATAACTTTCAGCGCGGTATCTTTACTTGGTGCTATTATGACGAGTTCCACATTCTTTTACGGGACTCCCTCACAGCAAGTTATTTTGTGGCGATATGGAAAATGCTAAGAAAAAAAGCCTGTGTACCATCAGCTTTGACCCAGAATGTCAAGGATTTGCTTGCTTCTAAAGAGGTAGAAAATATTCTGGAAAACAGTGAATTTATGGTCATGCTTTCACAGGCGGCGGGTGACAGAGAGATTTTAGCCCGTCAACTCGGCATATCCACCCACCAGTTAAGTTATGTAACGCACAGCGGTTCAGGTGAGGGATTATTATTCTACGGTGATACCACAATCCCGTTTATAGACCGCTTCCCCAAAGGTGAAATATATGACTTACTCACCACACGCCCGGAGGACTTGAAGAATGAAAAGAAAGCCGGATAGTTATATTCCAACATCGGGTCAAGTTCCACCCCACACGACAGGTCGTGCGGGGACCCCGGTTGACCCGATGTTGGAAGCAGATAATATCTGTAATATAGAGACAAACATAATTTACAACATGGATTGCCTTGACGCTCTGCGTTCCCTGCCAAGCAACAGTATACATTGCTGTGTTACCTCGCCGCCCTATTACGGTCTGCGTGATTACGGTATGATTGGACAAATCGGGCGCGAAGAAACGCCGGAGCAGTATATTGAACGGTTGACTGCCGTGTTTAGCGAATTGCGGCGTGTTCTGTGCCCGGACGGTACATTTTGGCTGAACATTTCCGATACTTACTGCGGCACAGGCAACAAAGGCATTTACACCGACCCGATGTACCCTAATGGCAGAACAGGGCAAAGTGTGTCGGTTACTAAAAAAGTACCCGGCTGTAAGCCTAAAGACTTAATCGGCATACCGTGGCTTTTGGCGTTCGCCCTGCGTACTGAGGGTTGGTATCTGCGTAATGATATCATTTGGGAAAAAGCTAACCCCATGCCCGAAAGTGTACGCGACAGATGCTCGCGCTCTTATGAGCATATATTTCTGCTGACAAAATCAAAGAAGTATTACTTTGATTATTTGGCGATATCCGAACCCATAGCACCAACCACTGCGGCACGGCTGAAAGCCGGGCGTAACGCTGACCACAAATACGCCGATGAAGTACCGGGCCAGAATAACGTACAGGGTATTAACAGGCCGAGGGCGGCGGGTGCATACAATGATACAAATATATCACCCTTGCGCAATAAACGTGATGTATGGCGCATTAACACCGTGCCGTATTCCGGGGCGCACTTTGCGGCGTTCCCGCCAAAGCTCGCGGAAACATGCATACTTGCGGGTTGCCCCGAAAACGGAATAGTTATAGACCCATTTTTCGGGAGCGGTACAACAGGGCTTGCGGCTAAAAATTTAAACCGCCGATATATCGGTGTAGAGCTTAACCCCGAATACTGCAAGCTTGCATGTGGGCGGATTGGGGGGTAGATGGTATGGATAAAAAGCCAATGGCAGAAACAATACCCACACCTAAGTTTACACCGGAACCGAAGTCCGCCGCGCCCACTGCTCCGAAGCCCGGAGCTACCACGAAAAAACCGAGGCCGCTAATATCCGACCCTGCCAATGCTACCGATTCTAAACCTATCCCGGCTACCGCGCCCCCAAAGCCTAACCCTGTTCGCCATAAACCCATTGCCACAGCTTCCGCCCATGCGGAAAAACAAAACAAATTCCGGCAGGATAGCGAAGCGTCTAAATTTTCGGATAAGCTTTTGCGTGATCCGGAACTCACAACACCGGGTCAACTTGACCCGATGTTGCAGAGTAAGGGTAAATCCAATGCCAAAAAGAAAAAACTTTTAACCAAAGAAGAAAAAGCGGCGGCGAAAGAGAGATTGATGATTGATAAATCCAAGCTCCGTGCCGATAAAAGCGGCGTTAAACTGGACGCCGCCCGTGATAAGCTTGCAAAGCAGAAGCCGTACAAACCGCCGACGATAGCTGAACGTATGGCGCAGACTGTTAAATATGAGGCTGTTGCACAGGCGCACCGTGAAATCCATGAAGTTGAGGGCGAGAATGTCGGTGTGGAAGCGGCGCACAAAATCGAGATTCAAGCTGAACGCGCCGGACGTGTAGCTGTGCGTCATGTAAAGCACCGTATCAGAACCCGTCCCGCCCGGCGTGTGCGTAAACTTGAGAAGCGCAATATTAAGGCCAATACAAAACTGCGCTTTCAGAAGTTGGCACAGGAAAATCCTGAGTTGAAGAAAAACGCTTTTAAACGGCTCTGGCATAAAAAGCGTATCCGTAAAGCTTTAAGCAAAAAAGCGACTGTTACTACCGTAAAGGCCACATTCGACGCAACGGATAAAACCGCCGCCGTTGTCGGTAAGGTATTAAAGCCCGTTATCATTTTAGCTAAAAGCCCGAAAGCACTTTTGATTTTGGGTATATGCTTATTGCTTATCTTCATTATACAGTCTTGTTCGGCTATGAGTATGACTTTGTTTAACAGTTTGGGCGGCGCGGTTATAGGCGGTACTTCATATCTTGCTGAGAGTGAGGAAATAACAGAGGTTACTTTGCGTTACAGCCAATGGGAAGTTGATTTATTACTTGAAGCTAAAAACGCGGAAACCTCACACCCCGGCTATGATGAATACCGTTTTTATCTTGATTCTATCGGGCATTGCCCCTTTGCGCTTGTTGCATATCTTACCGTGAAGCATAATGATTTTACATTTGCGGCGGTGGAATCGGATATGTGGGAGATTTTCAATGAGCAGTATACCTTAACATTTACGCCGTCGGTGGAAATACGCACACGCATTGAAACGCGCACGGGTACAGATGAAAACGGAAACAGCTACACTTATACCGTTATAGTTGAATACGAGTGGCATATATTGACCGTCACGCTGACCGCACGGAATTTTATGGAGATTATACGGTCACGGCTCACTACACAGGATGATATAGAACGCTTTGAGCTTCTGATGATTACCAAAGGCAACAGGCAATATATAGATAACCCGTTTGACTTTTACTGGCGGCCTTTCATATCAAGTCATTTCGGTTATCGCATACACCCAATAAGCGGTGAGCGGAGCTTTCACACAGGTATTGACATAGCTGTGCCGCAGGGTACGCCCATATTGGCCGGGGGTAGTGGTGTTGTAACTCTGTCCGGGTGGCATGGCGGTTATGGTTACACTGTAATTATTTATTACGGTGACGGCATATCCGCGCTGTATGCTCATTGCTCTGTCCTGTTGGTCACAGTGGGCCAGACGGTAGAAACAGGGGATATAATCGCCCTGGTGGGAAGCACAGGTAACAGCACCGGGCCTCATTTGCATCTCGAAGTCATAAAGAACGGGCGGTTTTTGAATCCGCTCTTTTTTGTGGTTGGAACAGTGAATTTTCAAAACTAATGATATTTTAACACAGGAGGATTTTTCATGGCAACAGCAAAAACAAAAAAGGCACGGGCCGAGGTTGAAAAGGCGCGGTTGAAGTTAGCGGAGCAGCAGGCGAAGCTGAGAGAACTTGAAGCCAAGCAGACCGAGGTTGAGAATATGGAGATTGTAGATATTGTGCGCGGTATGAGTATACCGCTTGATGATCTCGCCGTTGTACTGCAATCGCTCAAAAATGGGGTAGTTCCCATAGCTCAAACATCGGGTCAAGTTGACCTGATGTTGCAGGGGCCACAAATAAAAAGCAATTTTGATAACAGTATTGATGAAAATGATACCGAGGAGGATTAAATTCTATGAAGAAAAAGCTTTGTATAATCGCGGCGGCTCTGTCCGCACTGTCATTTATTGCAGTAGTTATCATTAAAATAAAACGTAGGAGGATATTTTACATATGAAATATCGTTTAATTGCGGCTTTATTAGCCGCTTTTTTCATGCTTTCAGCTTTCGGTTTGGCGGCTTATGCCGCCAAGTCGCGGTACATAGCCGAAGATGAATATATTGCAGATTATGAAGCCGAACCGGAATTGCCTGACTATGACGAGGACGAATATACGGACATAGACGCGGCAGTAATGGATTATGAAGAATTAACAGCAGAGATATATGATATGCCGGAGCTTCCCGCACCCCCGCCGGGTACTGCAACGGTGATTGATTTTAACACCGACCCGGTGGGCAGATTATTCTTTACCATTATGACACCCGATGAACATGTGTTTTATCTTATTGTAGATAAAACAAGTAATATGAACAATGTATATTTTCTAAACGCCGTAACCGTTGCCGATTTGATACCACTTGCACAGGTAACACCAACAACTGATGATATATACTATGCAGTTACCCCCACGTCCGTTGTAGTTACAACGAACGATACTCAGCAGGCTGACGAACTAACGCCGCCCGAAGTTGAACAGCATGGCGGCGGTAACATGGGCATGATTATTATTGCTATAGCCGTTATCGGCGGCGGCGCGGCTTGGTATTTCAAGATATACCGCCCGAAACAACAACAAACTGTAAGTGAAAACGAGTACGACCCGGCTATGGATGATACGGAAAACGATTACACCGACGATGATTGGGGCGAAGATGAACAACACCATTATGAAGCTGAGGACGATACGCTGTGGGATGAGGACGAAGAAAGCGGTGACGAGGAATGATTTATGATAAACACCGGGAATTGACCCGTGCCGAACGCGCCGCAATCCGAAAGCTCGTAAAGACTTTATGCGCCAATTATGATTATGAATATGGCTGTTTGCTATTAAATGATGATTGCTATATGTTTTATGGCGTAGCATATACGAATACCGGGATGTGTGAATATTTCCGAAAGGCCGTATTACCGACTGAGCCTGCTCTGGAAGCTGTACTTACAGGCGGCGCGGCGGTGGAAACGCGCACTTGTACCATGTGCAGTGAAGCGTTTCCCATAAACGGCAAACAGACATATTGCTCGGACGCTTGCGCGGATGAAGCAAAGAAACGGCAACAACGCGGATATATGAGGGAAAGACGGGGTAAGAGTTAGAAATTGCCCCGAAAAAAAGCCGCATGATTACAGGCTTTGCAGACCTCAAAACCGGGCGGATAATACAATACCATTACCCGCCCATGTTTTGGGGTAGTAAATTCTAACATTTTTTGAAAGGAATTTCTATGGACGATAAAAACCGAAAAGATACTATACACGGCTATGAAATTAAACGCGCCGTTATATTTGAAAACAACCGGGGTTTTGCTCTTGCCGAAAATCCTAATGCCGCAGACCCGTTTGTTACATGGCAGTTTACCCAAGAGGATAACGGAGCGCGTAATTATTATTGGGGACATTATTTCACAAAAAAAGATACAGCTACAAAAGATTATGAATTACGCATTGCCGACTATGCACAGAGTTATGGAGTTTCCGAGATAAACGCATATAAATATTACTCAACACAACGGCCTATTGATATAGGCACGTTTCCCAAAACAGAGAATGGGCCTGTTCGTTTTGTAAATTTTGATAAGCGCGAAGCTGTAGAGCAAGGGCAATTTAAGGCATGGGGCTATCTTGTGTATGATGCGTCTTTAACGGAAAAACAAATCAGTGATTACGAATTACGCGCTGCCCACAATAACCCCGGCATTGTAACAGCACGGCAGGAACAGACGCACAATAAATCCTGCATTACCAACAATGCTGCACCCAAGCCTATTGCGGAGCAGTTAGCCGAAGCCGCAAAACAGATTCAGCATGGCGAACCCGCAACCACGGACAAAAAACCAAGCCGTGACGGACGGTAGGCGTGTATGGCACGAAAACCGAAACGCGCCCGCGATATACCTCTGTATGTACGGGTATCACAGGCAGAGTTTGATTTGATACAGGAACGCATGAGCGAAGCCGGGACTAATAATATGGCGGCGTTTGTCCGTAAAATGTCGCTTAACGGATACGTGCTTCATGTTGACCTCACACCCGTGAAAGAGCTTGTTTCCCTACAGCGGCGGTGCAGTAATAATCTCAATCAGATTGCCATTAACGTAAACACGCACGGCGGTATATACCCGCATGAGATAACAAGATTACAGCGCGATTATGCCGCGCTGTGGCAACCATTATCGGATTTGATAACACAGCTTGCGGATATAGTGAAGATGTAAAATGCGGGGAGTGTCGGAAATGTATATTTCATATATGCCGATGCCCCCGTATTTTTTTATGGCCGCAGACATCGGGTCAACTTGACCCGATGTTATATTATCTGCCTTATTGATAAAATCTGCTGTCTATTTCATACAGGGCGTAATATGCACCCTCGCAATAACTCTCGTGCGGATATAGTTTTTTTAGTTCGTTATATTTTTCGATAAGCCACAGGATATGTGTTTCATCAAGCTTAAACCCCAACATAACCAAAACCATAGACTGAGTATAAGGGCTTCGTATGCGGTCATAATATCCGATTATTTCATCAATATCATAATCGCTTTTCGCCAGTATCCTGATTGATGTTTCAACAAAACCATCATTAAGGCTTGTTCTCAGCTTCTTCACAATTTCCGGAACAATTTCATTTTCAAACTCCATTGCTTTGTTCACGAGGATATGTTGATTCATCGGGTCGGTATGCCGTCGCATAAAGCGTATAATTTCCTCACAGGTATCGGCGGATTCGATTTCTTCACGCTCCGTCAATGTCTCTTCTTCCCGTCCCGGCTGTGCTTCATAAACCACATTGTTCAGCATGTTATAGATTTTTGTGCCTGCTTCGGAGTCGTTCTCCATTTTCAAGTGGAAATGTGCAAGGGCGGGAGCTGTCGGAGATTCTGAATTTATGCTGTGTTCCTTAAAGAATTTGTCTAAAAGTTTCTTACTCATAAATAGCCCCCTTTGGTTTGTAGCAATCGTGATATAACACATAGAGTTAAACTATATTTTAGCACAAGTAAAGGACACTTTCAATGTATGTATTATCTTTAAAAATCTTGCAATCTGTGTACACCGAGTCAACTTGACCCGATGTGTTGATAATTATAGAAGAAAGGAGCCGCGCATGGCTACTACATATATAAAGCCTTACAAAATATCACCGGGACTAACCGCAGTACAAGCCATGCAAGAGCGATTCGATTATGGGCTTGACCCTAAGAAATGCGCGGCGGTATCTTCTTATCTATGCGAACCTGAAACGGCACACGCCGAGTTTATGCTTGTTAAAAATCAATACGAAGCGATAACAGGGCGCAACGCTGAAAAGGGGCATTTGTTTTTTCAGATTCGGCAAGCGTTTCCGCCCGGCGAAATCTCTGTAGAGGAAGCACAGCGTATAGGCTATGAAACGGCTATGCGGTGGACAAAAGGCAAGTATCAATTCTTCGTATGTACCCATAACGACAAAGGCAATTTGCATAACCACATCTATTATAATTCCACAGCAGAGGACAGCACACGAAAGTTTCATAACTTTATAGGCTCGTCATTTTTTGTGCGGCGGCTGTCCGACCGCATATGTTTAGAGCATAATCTATCAATTATCGCTAACCCGAAACAGCGCAGTAAAGGCTTATTCAAACATTACGGTGAATGGCTTGTCGGTAAAGAAAAACCGCTCACATTTCAGGAACGATTAAAGGCGGTGATTAATAATATATTACAAGAACAGCCGAAAGACTTTGACGCTTTTCTTACGGCAATGGAAGCGTCAGGATTTGAGTATAAATACGGGCGCGGTGGTGCATTGTCATTCCGTGCGCCGGAGCATGGACAAGAACGGTTTACACGTCTGCGCTCGTCCACACTTGGAGATGGGTATGACTTAGAAGATATACGCGCTGTCATCGAGAGGCGCGTTTCTTATTCAACATGGCAATCATCATATGTAACGCCGACATTAGGAACAAAACCCGCACCCCGCAAGTTTAGCTTGGTTATCGACATACAGGAAAAAATGACACAGGGTAAGGGCGCGGCTTATACGAGATGGGCAACTGTCCATAACCTCAAACAAATGGCGGCGGCACTTCAATATTTACAAGAAAATAACTTACTTGATTATGATGACTTGGCGGCAAAAGCGGAAGCGGCGGCGGTGCGTATGCACAGCGCGGGTGATGCATTGCAACAAACTGAGGCCGCTATGAAGCGCAATGCCGAATTAAAATCTGCCATTATGGATTTTGTACGGACACGTCCTATTTTTGAGGAGTACAAAGCGAAGAAGTACAGCAATAAATATCTTGCGGAGCATGAAACGGATATATCTGTTTACCGTGCGGCACAGGCTACTATGAAAGAACTATTACAGGGTGAAAAGCTCCCGAAGATGGCAGACCTTAAATCCGAGTGGCAGACCCTCACGGCGGCGAAGAAATCCGGCTATGCCGAGTATCGCGCCGCACAAAAAGACATGAGGGAAGCCGTTACTATTAAGAAAAACATAGACCATCTTCTTGGTATTGTTAGCGCAGATAAAAACAAGGAAATGGAGCGTTAGCAACATGACGCAACACAAGGAGCAAAGCGACGCCACATCGGGTCAAGTTGACCCGATGTTTGTGGGTTTGGGGTGCTTAACCCCAACAAGCTATTTTTCATTTTTCCGACCACGGAAAATATGAAAAATGTTCATGTGGCAAGCCACATGAATTGCTTGCCGTTTAGCGACATAACGAATTAACGCTATATTTCACGCACCTCTTAGGGTGGTTAAAGTTAAGCAATATCAGGCGAAAACGGTGTTTTGGAATCAGATTAAAAGGCGGTTTATTAATAAATATAATAAAACATGTTTATTAATAAATATAATAAAACATTTATTGACAAAATACATGAACCCCTATATAATGTGTTTACTTAAAATTGAACAAATGGTAACTGGCATATTGTGATAGTTTAACGTCATAAGGAGATGCGTACATGGCTGACTATTTCATAAATATTTTGGTTCAACATTGCCGGGGAAAACCGGATGTATCATCTGTTAATCGCTCAGTAAATAAAAATACTTGGCAACTTTTGACTGCCAAGTGCA
>JGI20163J26743_11537833_pt1 | contig 10828 bp, 8 predicted proteins | sample TergutCu122P1_FD_26743 | JGI IMG/M metagenome (IMG submission 26743) | reverse complement strand
GTCATACAGCGGACGAATCGAGGATATGACATCGTTTACAATGATGTGTACTTTCTTGCCTAAAGGAGCCGCACAGCGATAAATACCCATACAGGCACCCAACACATCGGCATCCATCATTTTGTGTCCCATCACAATAACTACATCTTTGCTTTCCAAAACCTCCCGCAAGGCTTCCGCTTTTACCCGCGCCTTCACCCGGGTATTTCGCGCCATCTGTTCATTCTTGCCACCATAATAATAGGTGTCTTGATTGTCTTTGATGACCACCTGATCGCCGCCCCTGGCCAAACCTAAATCAATCGCTAAGCGGCCGTTGTGATAACACTCACCATAGGTTTCGAAATTGACGCCTAAGCCAATGCATAAGGTGACACTTCTGGTATTGCCGGCATTAATTTGCTTTACTCCTTCCAGGATTGAGAATTGATCCGCACAAAGCTTGCGGTAACTTTCATTGCGCATCACCACAAAGTATTTATCATTTTCTATCTTGCGGACCAAACCATCCACATCATTGATATATTTCCCAATCTTACGCTCCACCAATGCCATCAACAGCGGCTGACGCATCTCTTCCATGCTCTCCATTACTTCGTCGTAATTGTCCACATAAATCAATCCGGCCACCAAGTGCTTGTCTTCAATTTCTTGGATGTACGCATTGAGTTCGGTCAAATCATTGAGATAGATGGCCACAAATGCCTCTTCCGGAAATTGCTCTTGCACCTTTTCACTATCTTGGAATACCTCCGGTAATACTTTCCGAAGAATTGCTTGGTAGGTCCGGTCACGATAAGATAACTCTAATGTCACCTCGGTATCTTCGTTATTGGGAAACACCTTGGTATTTAATTCCGGCATCATCTTATAGATGTATTTTTCTTTTTTATCATCCTCGGTAATCTCTAAGAAGCTATCATTTTTCCACAAAATCCGCCCATCTTCTAACACGATAAGATAAGGTAGCTGAATTTTTTTAAGTAATGTATTTTGAATTCCGCGATAGCGCGTAGAAAAATGAATTAAGTCGGTCAGCACCTGTGAGCGACTATAAAGATACATCAAGACCGCACAAAGTATATAAAAAACAACTACCGCCGACATGATTAGTCCGATTTGTCGCTCGATAAGGTAAAGCCAAACATTGACTCCCACTAAAGGCGCAATCATAACCAATGGCCAGCGCATGTAAATGCGGAATTGTCCTTTCAAACGTAGATTATTTTTCATCCTCTTCCCCTTGTAATGTAATGTACATTCCCCTAATCCATTGCATCGTTTTCTTTCTTTGCATTATATCACTTTTTTTAAACTGATGCAATCATTTGATTCCGTCCGATAAAGGGGGGGAAGTCAGCATTTTTTTTATTTGCGATTTTCTTATTGTTATGAAGGTTAGAAAGTGGTAGAATAGAGTGATTATAATAACTTCAAGGAGTATTTCTATGGTATATACAAAAACTATCCCCTCTCCCTTAGGAAACATCTTATTGAGTAGTAATGGTGAGGATTTAACCGGTTTGTGGTTTGAAGGGCAAACCTATTTTGCCGCGACGATATTAGATGAAGATATTACGCAAGATTCTTCACTCCCGATTTTTCTACAGGCAGAAGATTGGCTCCGTATTTATTTCTCCGGAAAAGAGCCACCCTTCACCCCTGCATTATCCCCCAAGGGTAGTGATTTTCGGCAATTGGTTTGGAATGTATTGCTTTCTATTCCTTACGGAGAAACACTTTCTTATAGTGATATTGCTAGTCAGCTCTTGACTCAAGCAAAGCACCAAACCTCCCCGCGGGCAGTAGGTGGTGCCGTAGGTCACAATCCCATCTCGCTAATTATTCCCTGCCATCGGGTAATTGGGAAAAATGGAGATTTGACCGGTTTCGCCGGCGGACTTGAACGGAAAATCCATTTATTAAACTTAGAAAATATACATGAATAATGCTGCAAGTCACACACATGGGATATGGCTAAGAAGCGAACGCCTTTCCACGGTGTAAACTGTAGCTAAATAGTTCATAAGGGAGACATTTCATGTCATTCATTGAATTCACTAATGTTAGAAAAACATATCAAGTCGGAGATATAAAAACTCACGCCCTTGCCAACGCTTCTTTTGTCATCGAAAAAGGCGAAATCTGCGTCATTGTCGGGCAATCCGGGGCCGGGAAAACCACCCTCCTAAATATCTTAGGTGGTATGGACACTTTGACCGAAGGAACCGTGATGTTAGATCAGGTGGAAGTATCTGCGCTTTCTAAGAAACAGTTGGCCACTTATCGCCGCATTAACATTGGTTTTGTTTTTCAGTTCTATAACCTAATTCCTAATCTAACAGCCTTGGAAAATGTGGAAATTGCCACCCAACTGGGTAAGAGCCCTCTTGATCCGGCAACCATACTAAAAGATGTGGGTTTAGGTAATCGAATGGACAATTTTCCGGCCCAACTTTCCGGTGGCGAACAGCAACGAGTTGCCATCGCCCGCGCCTTGGCCAAGAACCCAAAGTTACTTTTGTGCGACGAACCTACCGGCGCATTGGACCATCATACCGGGAAAACCATCTTAGAACTACTGGAATACATGAGTATTAAAAACAATATTACCATCGTTATCGTCACCCACAATTTGGCGCTCACCGCCATGGCTGATCGGGTGATTCGCATGGGTAGTGGAACGATTAAAGAAATGTATCAAAATACAAATATTGTACCAATCGGTAAAATCGAGTGGTAGGGGAGCTTTAGATGACAAAATCATTTCGCAAAAATATACTTCGCACAATCCGGCAAAGTCTCGGACGATATCTTGCTATATTAGCCATTAGCGCCTTGGGAATTGGGTTTTTTGCCGGTTTTCGCGGCGCTAATCCCAGTATGATTCACACCGCGAGGGTATATCTTGAAGAGGTCAACTTGTTTGACTTTCAGTTGATTTCGACTTGGGGGTTCACTCCCGACGAGGTCGATAAGATTAGTGATTTGACGGATATTGACCTTGCTGTAGGAGCTTATTCTGTCGATTTTATTTACTTAACAGAAGACTATGATCGCCGAGTCTTTCGTGCCCGCTCAATCACTGAGCAGATAAATTTGCTCTCTTTGATGGAAGGAGAATTACCCACGGCCGCCAATCAAATTGTTTTGGATGCTTCTTTCTTCTCCGCGGAGATGATTGGACAAGAGATACGTCTTTCTTCCGAAAATTCCGAAGATGTTTTTTCCTCCTTTGTCTATGATACCTTTCTGGTGACCGGATTGGTTCGCTCGCCGCTTTACTTAAACCTCGAACGCGGTTCTACCACCCTGGGCGGAGGCCAAATTCATTCCTTTGTCTATCTGTTACCGGAAGCTTTCGACCAAGAGTTTTACAATCATGTTTTTGTCTCTACCACGGTTTTAGAGTCGGCTTTTACCTCTGCTTATCGAGAGGCCATCGAAGCTTTGGAGTTCCCCTTGGAGGAATCAGTAATAGAGATTAGCGAGAGTCGTTTCGAAGATATGACAGCCTTACTACAAATGAGTGGTATCACCGACCCATCGCTACTTCCCGACCCACCGACTATTTTTGTCTTAGACCGAAACACCAATGTGGGATTTGCTTATTTCGAAAATGATATTGATATTGTCGCCTCAATATCCCAAGTATTTCCTCTTTTCTTTGTCCTAATAGCCGCCCTTGTATTCTCTACCACAATGACCCGGATGGTGGACGACGAACACACTCAGATAGGCGTCTTTGGCGCGATTGGATATAAACCAAGAACAATTCTCACCAAATTTGTGCTGTACGCTACCAGTGCTGCTTTTATCGGGGGATTATTGGGATTCATTGTAGGTACCCGACTATTTCCCCACGCCATCTGGATGGCCTATTCGGTTCTTTATATCTTTGCTGACGATTTAATCTTAGTTGTTGACTATACGATGCTTCTTATCTGTTTATCTGTCGCTGTTCTTTGCTCTGCCGGAACCGCCATTTTGGCTTGTCGAACGAAACTTCGCCACCTTCCGGCAACGATGATTCGCCCCATCGCTCCGGCGGGCGGAAAGCGAATCCTATTAGAGCGCATTTCCTTTGTATGGAAGAAACTTCCTTTCCTATATAAGGTAACCGCCCGAAATATCTTTCGCTTCAAAAAGAGAATGTTCATGATGATTATTGGTATCTCCGGCTGTATGTCACTGGTGTTGGCCGGTTTGGGTTTGCGAGATTCGATTACGGGCGTGTTAGAACAGCAATACACCCATGTGTTACACTATGATTTGAATGCTACTTTTTCTCATGAGGTTGAAGAGAGTATTGCAACCGACTTAAAAGAACGATATGGTGATTACATTACCCACACCTCTTTAATCATGCAAAGGGGTGTTAATGCCATCTTAGATGTGGGCAATAAAAACACCATCCTGCTGGTGGATCAGGATGGAGAATTAGAAGGCTCGATAAGTTTTCAACTAGCCGGGGAAACCATTCCCCGCCCGGCATATGGGGAGGTTCTCATTGATACCCGTTTGGCCAATGCCGGAAACTTCGTCGTTGGCGATGAAATCATCTTTCAACTAGGCGACACCTTTAGTTCACCGGTGATTATTAGTGGCATATTCGAGAACTATATCTTCTATCATGCTTACATGACGGCTGATACTTACGAGTCTGTTTTTGATGATTATTTCATCAACAATTCTCTGTTAGTTTCTCTGATTGATCTGACCAACGAACACTATATTGTCACTTGGTTGGGAGAGCAGCCCAATTTTGTCCGCATTAGTATTACCAGTCGCTTCATCGAAGTCGTTAGCGATATGCTAAACAGTTTTAACTATGTCGTTCTACTGGTAATTGCTTCCGCCGGATTGCTCGCTTTTATTGTACTTTTCAACTTAGGTAATATTAATATTTATGAGCGAATTAGAGAAATCGCCACCCTAAAAGTGCTTGGGTTTTATCCCCGCGAAACCTCTGCCTATGTCTTTCGTGAAAATTTTGTTTTGTCGCTGATTGGGATTGCCATTGGTGTACCTTTGGGTATTATTCTGCATCGCTTTATTATGAGCCAGTTTCAGATTGATATGCTCTCCTTCCAAGTAGTAATCCACCCCATCAGTTTCATCTTGGCTCCACTTATTGTGCTCTTTTTCTCCATTATCGTTGATTTGATTTTAAAACGAAAGCTGGAGCGTATTCAGATGGTAGAGTCATTGAAATCTGTTGAGTAGTAGTTCTTCACTTCGAAACCGCATAGCAGATTACCCCTAGCCGCCAGCGTACCCATTTATCTCCTTTACCGGATGAAAAGTAAGTATTCAGCAAAGAAGAGCTTGCCCTGATGGGTCAGAACAACACCAGTGACAAAGGCATAATAATCAGTATCGCAATCACCGTCGCAAAGATCACCAGTGACCCGCCATACTTCACCACTTCTTTCCGGGTCAACCATTCTCGGTTACTCCACAGCATTGCCGCAAAAGCGGAAGCCGAGGGCAAGATTACGGCATAATGGAATAGGAAGATAGTAGTAGCGGCCACCGCCGGTAGATTTGCTCCCGACTCCATCCCAAAGGTAACTAACACCGGCATCAGGACAATCCCGACGATTACATTCATCGCGAAACTGGTCACAAAAATCCCCACCAATAACATAATAATGAAGAATACTGCCGCTGAATGTCCTCCTAATACGGGATTGAAGGCGGCAATCATCATATCCCTTACTCCTGTCCCGGGATCGGTTAGAGCTCCCGATAGTGCCAGGGCGGTGGCCACCATCACGTAGACTTCCCAATTTACACTTTTCGATGCTACCGCTTTAAAATCTAAAACCGGTTGCCCGTCCATTTTAATCACACACATCACCCCGATGGTCAAGATAGCAATGCCCAGTGGTCCTAAGCTATTTAACATTTCGGTTAAGATAAAATTGGCCGGTAAGAAACTGGGTAAAAGAACAAGGAAAACAAAACCCAACATCCCAAAAAAATTGGCCTTTTGCAGATTACTCATCGGCGGTAACGGGTTTTTATCAAATATCTCAACATCTAGGTTCTTCAGATTGCTAATATCCGGCTTGCAGATAAATTTCATAAACAAGCAGTACGCGAGGAAAACAAGCACCGAGAAGATAAAGCCTAAGACCATATATTGCGGAATCGGCATCGCCATCCCCGAAGCATTCTCAAATACTCCTAAGATGGCAAGGGTGCCGCCGGTAAAAGGCAGCGAGGCTTGACCGGATATCGCTCCTAAGAATGTTCCCACCACCATCAAACTACTGTACTTATCTCCCGGTTTATAATTCAATTCTTTCAGCACAGCATGTAGTACTGTCCACATGAGAATCAACGCCGGCGTAACATTTACTGCCACCGATAAGGTATAAGTGGCAAAGATAAAGACAAAACTAAATACAAAGGGACGGTTATTGGAGATTTTTCTGGTCAAAAACCACCTGGTAATATAACTTGTTGCTCCTACATGTTGGGGAGAGCCAAATAGAATCATTGAAAAAAGCAACAAGGCCGGTACATGACTGCCAAATGCCGACATCGCCACCTCACCGAAGTTGGCATAGTCGGTAAGGGCAAAAGCCACTAAGGCAATAAAACTAGGCCATAAGAATCCGACAAAGCACCATAACCACACTGCCCCGACAAACACACCTAGCACCTGCATTCCAACCGCTGTCAGCGGTTCGATAGGGGGGAACACCCGCCCGAATGCAAACATCATAAACAATCCCAGCACCGTATGAACATAGAACATTGTCGTACTAAGATTCGTTTTTTTTAAAATCGATTGTAACATCTTAAATCCTCCCGATATTAATATTAACACCCTCGAAAACTCCCTTGCACGCATCCTTGTGGCTGACATCCCGCCGGCAGCACACAAATTTATCTACGTACAAAGAGTTTCCGAGAGTACTCTAATTTTTAGTCAACTTTATTAATGTTGTGCCAAGCATAACAGAAGACAGACACCTTGTCAAGACTATTTTACTATCGTTTATGATAATCGTCATTTGCGTTTGCGATGGATTTTCCGTAGCCATCGTCAAGGCAGGAATTACAAACGCCGTCGCGGCCGTGTAGCCAACGTTCGTTTCGCGGCGTGTTCGTTTTTTTTAGCGACGTAATCGTCGTGAAATAAAATTGACGGTACCTGCATCCTATGCTATAATTATTGTTTGAAATACTCATGAAACTACGGGGGAAATCTCTATGAACTACGAGGAAATCAGAAAATTAAGTGAGTGGTTAGATAAATCATCATTCACTTCCTATTCACTGTCAATTGACGGTATCAGCTTAAGTATCAGCAAACAACAACCTCAGGAAAACACACTTCACCCGCTACCGCATACTTCAGCAGCAATTTCACCATCAACTACTAATATTGAGGATGAGCAGACCGCCCTATCTAAGGTAGCGGAGCAAAAACACATCATCCAATCACCTATTGTTGGCATTTATTATGAAAGTGCCAGCCCCGGTGGCACGCCTTATGTAAAGGTTGGTCAAAAAGTAAACGTTGGTGATGTTCTTTGCCTTTTGGAGGCGATGAAACTAATGAATGAAGTGACCGCTGATGTAGATGGTATAGTGGAAGAAATATTTATCACAAACGGGAGCATGGTGGAAGCTTGTATGCCACTATTTGCGATTAATACAAAAGAGGGATAGGGTTCAGTATATGTTTCATAAAATTCTGATTGCCAATCGAGGAGAAATCGCTGTACGAATCATTCGTACTTGCAAAGAACTAGGCATTCAAACGGTAGCGATTTTTTCCGAAGCAGACCGCGAGGCGCTCCATGTCCAGATGGCTGACCAAGCCGTCTGTGTGGGTCAGGCTCCCAGCAAAGACAGTTATCTTAATATGCATAATATCTTATCAGTAGTTTTGCTGACAAAGGCCGATGCCGTTCATCCGGGATTTGGCTTTTTGTCAGAAAACACTACTTTTTCTGCGATGTGTGAAGATTGTAATATCAAGTTTATCGGCCCTTTTGCGACAACTATTGCCACCGCCGGTGACAAAGCTAACGCTCGGGCAGTTATGATCGCTGCCGGGATACCGGTAATTCCCGGTAGTGAAGGAACCGTAGATTCTTATCAAGAAGCGAAAGCTTTCGCCGACCTTTTCGGATACCCAATTCTTCTTAAAGCCTCAGCGGGCGGCGGCGGTAAGGGTATTCGTCAATGCAACAATCCGGTTGAGCTGGAAAAGAACTATGAGACGGCAAAAGCCGAGGCCCGTTTGGCCTTTTCCGACGATTCTCTATATATGGAGAAAGTTATTACCAATGCCCGTCATATTGAAGTGCAGATTCTAGGGGATGAATACGGTAACATCATCCACTTAGGAGAGCGGGAGTGCTCTATGCAACTGCACAAGCAAAAAGTCTTAGAGGAAGCATTTTCCTCTGTCATCACCCCAGCTCTGCGCGCTAAACTAGGGGATTTAGCCGTTCGCGCCGCGAAAGCTTGTAACTATACCAGCGCCGGTACGGTAGAGTTTTTAATGGATGAAGAAAATAACTTCTATTTTCTAGAAATGAATACGCGCATTCAGGTGGAGCATCCCATCACCGAAATGATTACCGGCATTGACATTGTCAAAGAGCAGATTCTCATTGCCGCCGGAAACAAACTTTCGCTTCAGCAAAAAGATGTAACCTTCCAAGGACATGCCATCGAATGTCGGATAAATGCTAAAACCTCGGGACTGTTGAAGCAAGTGTTTTTACCTGCCGGTGGGCTGGGTATTCGGGTAGATTCCGGCATTTATGCCGGTTATGTGATGCCGCCTTTTTATGATTCGATGATTGCCAAAGTCATCAGCCACGGAAAAGACCGCTTAGAAGCTATTGTCAAAATGAAACGAGCGCTCAGCGAAATCGTCATTGAGGGCATCTACACGAATGTTGATTTACAACTCCAATTGTTGGCGCATAAATCCTTTTTAGAGGGGAATTATCATACCGCTACTTTAACCGAATTGATTGAGTCAGGGGAGGTGGCACTATGAGTTGGTTTCGCAAAAAACACAACGTCACCGCCTTGGTACAAGAAGGAGACGGTGTTAAGCCTCCCCGCGGAGTATGGATTAAGTGTCTCAAATGTCGAACCAGCATTTATCATAAGCAGTTAGATGAATACAAAATCTGTCCTCCTTGTGGTGGTCATTTTCGCATTTCCGCTCGCGATACCATTGCTCTGATGGTGGATGAAGATACCTTTCAAGAATGGGATAGCGAGATGGTTTCTGATGACCCTATCGCTTTTCCCGGATATGCTGCTAAGATGGCAACTCTTGCCGCAAACTTGGACGTAAAAGAGGCTGTCGTCACCGGACGGTGTTTCATTCACGACCTGGAAACGATTCTTTGTGTAATGGACAATCGTTTTATCATGGGTTCTATGGGTTCGGTGGTGGGCGAAAAAATCACCCGATCTTTTGAAGAAGCTACAAAATCACGCTTACCGATTGTCATTTTTGCTACCTCCGGCGGGGCGCGGATGCAAGAGGGGATTGTCTCCTTGATGCAGATGGCCAAAACAAGTGCCGCGGTAAAGCGTCACAGTGATGCCGGATTGCTATATATTACCGTACTTACCGACCCAACTACCGGCGGGGTTACTGCCAGCTATGCCATGCTTGGCGATATTATCTTGGCCGAACCGCAAGCCTTAGTAGGTTTTGCCGGTCGCAGAGTGATTGAGCAAACCCTGAAACATAAATTACCGGAGGATTTTCAAAGTGCCGAATTTGTTTTGGAACATGGGTTTATTGATAAAATTGTTCCCCGAAACAATCTGCGAGATACCTTAGGACATCTCCTGGCGCTGCATGGTTCAAACTCGTCGTCTGCTGTTCCAAAGCCTAATGATTTTTCTTATCTGCAAAAACCTGATGAACATGAACCAAGCACCGTGGTTGCGCTTTCGCGAAAGAAAACTCGCCCCACCTGTCGAGAAGTTATCGCTTATCTGCTAGACGATTTCATTGAGTTTCATGGAGATCGCAATTTTCGCGATGATGGGGCGGTTATCGGTGGAATCGGGACTTTAAGTGGCCATCCTATTACTGTTATCGCCACGCAAAAGGGGCGCAATCTGGAAGAGAATATCGCCACCAATTTTGGCCAAGCGCACCCTGAAGGATATCGTAAAGCACTACGGCTGATGAAACAAGCAGAAAAATTCGGTCGCCCCATCCTCACTTTAATCAATACCAGTGGCGCTTTCCCGGCCGCCGGTGCCGAGGAACGCGGCCAAGGGCAAGCAATCGCCCAAAATTTATTTGAGATGGCCGGATTCAAGGTACCGATTATCTCCGTCATTGTCGGTGAAGGGGGTAGTGGTGGCGCTTTAGCCTTGGCAGTAGCAGATAAAGTATTTATGTTTGAATATTCTATCTACTCTATTTTATCTCCCGAAGGCTTCGCCAGTATCCTCTGGAAAGATGCCAGCCGCGCCAAAGAGGCGGCCACCGTGATGAAACTTAGACCCACCGATTTATTAGAACTAGAAGTGATTGAAGGAATTATCCCTGAGGCAGAAGGGGGATTTGACAATGATATTCCCTACTCTTTAGATTATCTAAAACAATTGTTACAATATGAACTTTATCAACTTAGCCAAAAAACTCCCGAAACCTTATTAGAAGAACGCTATCTTAGGTTTCGCAAATATGGTACTTGACAAGCCGAGCACAAATTTTACATAATAGATGTGAAAGCTCGCTTTCAAACATCTATTGTGTGAAATTTGTATTTGGCGCTCAGCCACACCGAGAAAAGCAACGCTTTTTGAGGTG
>JGI20163J26743_11537834_pt1 | contig 10830 bp, 6 predicted proteins | sample TergutCu122P1_FD_26743 | JGI IMG/M metagenome (IMG submission 26743) | reverse complement strand
GACACCCTAACCTGGACAACTATCAACAACAACTCAAATCAAGGCAGCTTTGCTGTAGAGAGTCCCAGAGACGCACAAGGAAATCCCATCTCTGGTACTTTCACCTTACTTACAAGAGCTCTTAGCACAGACGGAGTACCTGGACATATCTTTACACTTGAACTTCAGACACTTATTGACAATGAGAGTACCGACAGACCCCTCTTAGGCTTTACCCCTACAAACTTTAACTCTCGTGACCGCCTTGACTACCGCACTCACTTCTACTGGAGCAGTGCGCCAGATAGACCCGAATACATCACCTACGAAATCCTTTACTCAAGATTAATGGATACCCCTCTTGAGTTTTGGAGTGTCATTGCAACGGGACTGGATACCAACACCTTCGCGTCCCCCAATTTCAACTACTCACAAGACTTCTTCTACAAAGTAAGACCAGTAAGAATAGTAGAAGTTGACGGAGAGAAGATAAGGTATGTAGGAGAACCTTCAAACATTGCTACAAGCAGAGCAGCAGATGAAAATGAACTGAGCAAAAGACTAGGGATACAAGACTACTGGGCATACCAAACAATAGATACACCTGTAGGAAACGCTCAAATTGAACTCTCCCAAGGAAACATGGTCTACTCAATGGTGGATAGATACCTTGAAAATGATGCGATGCTGCAAGATGGAATAACAAGGATACATAACTCACAAAGCTCACTCATTTTCTCATTTGGACAAGGAACAGACTTTTCTTACAATGTAGAGCTCCTAAGACAACAAAACGGACAAAGCTACGTGTTCAAAGATGCTACAGGAACTCTACGTACCTTTGTGTGGAGTGACTTTCACGAAACTTACTTTACTCGTGACTCCATGAGAATCAGAATGGAGAGATTTGACTATCCTAAACAAGTAAGAGTACGCACAAACTTTGGAAGTGGAAATACCGCACACCAATACGAAAATCTACTAGTCGGATATGTCGTAACCTCTCACAGGCAAAGAGAGTACTGGTTTAATCAAGGTGGTCAGCTCGTATATATCACTGACACTCCACTTCAGCTTCACGCTGACCTTGCAGAAGGTCAAACCTACCATATCGCCAACCACGATGTACCTAACCTAACCTTTACCTATTGTACGGACACAGGACTCTTGAGATCAGCAACATCTCGCGGTATCAGATCAATGCACTTTGCTTACAATGAACAACGTCTAGTATCAGCAGTATGGCTACCAGATGAGAGTGTCATAAGCTACCACTACAATAACAAAAGACTCGTTGAAGTAAGACAGCATGAAAATATCGTAAATGAAGCTGATTTCCTTGCAGGGACTCTACCTGCAAACCACAGCAATGACATCTACCACACCTACACTTGGGAACCTTTAGGTTTTGCAGACAGTGCACTTTCTTTCCTAGGCATTGGACAACAAAGATACTTCAAAACAGGTATCAACGGAATACCAAGAACGATAGGTGCTGAAATCCCAACTGCAACCATCACATACGCTCGTGACAGAAATGATGAGATGATGGTACGCGCAACATCAGCCACCACAGTACTAGGGGACAGAACTGACATCACATACAACATAGGAAATGCTACAAGCCCTCTCACTATCACCTATGCAGAAAACACACCATACGGTCTCAACACCCCAACTACAGCAACTCGCTCTACACTTTGTAGCCTTGGACATCCTATCTTTACTGAAGTTGGAACTGTAGAAGATGTGGCTAACAGAAGTGCACAAAACACAGCACAGACTTGGGCAAATCACTTGCTTACAAGCACTACAACAGTAGCTGAATATCATTCACTTGCAGCAGATGGCACTGTTATTGTGAATAGAATCCCAAGAGTAGCAACGACTGGCTACAATGTATTACAGCTTCCTGAAACAATCGTTGAGTGTAGTGGTATTACCGTTATTAAAGAATACAATGAGACAGGAACTAATGAAGAACTATATACTCGCCACTATTCATATTGTCCTGATGGATACTTAGAATTTGATGAATACTTTGACTATGATGAATATGGCAATGATGTATGGAATGTGTGCGCCATTGAAGAAGAAGTGACTATTCGCGAATATTATCCAAATGGCAACATGAGAAGCATTTTGGCAGGAATGCAGACTTTTGAATACGTTGGAGATAAAAGAGTTCCTGTAGGCAGCATTGTTCCTCAGCATAGAGTAGTATTTTCTTATGACAGACACGGCAATCAAGTGAGAGAAGTTAGCACTGAATATGGAAATGCATCTCTAGGTACTCCAAATGTAGTGACCTTTAGGGAAAGCTCTTTTGACGGACTTGGAAGGCTTTTGTCAAGCAGGCAAGGTATTTATACCTCGACAGGTATTGCTGAAGCAACGACGGTGCAAAACACCTTTGATAGACAAGGAAGACATATTCGCACAGCTACCACCTTGCCAAATGGAGAAAGCTTAACATCTTCGACGGACTTCAACAAGGATGGCACGATAGCTTTGCAACGCGATGAACAAGGTATAGAAACTTCATTTGTCTACGACAGTGCAGGAAGAACACTATCAGCCACAACGAATGCTCCAGACAGAGCAGCTCAAACAGCTACTACTGAATATGGCTTTGCTATTATTGAGCTAAACATCCCAGAAGGTACAAGAACATATACCAATGCTCAAGTAACTATAACTACAGATTCAGCGGGACTTAGCACGAGAACTTACACTGATGCTTTGGGGCGCACCATAAGAACAAATTTTGCAGGCATTAATACAGACACTACCTTTACAAGCTGCGGTAGACCTTTTGCAACCATTGTCTTGCCAGAAAGCCTTGAGCGAGAAGAAGCGAGAGTAACACTCACTCTCTTTGATGAAAATGGCAATGAAATCCATGGTATTGATAAACCTGAATTTAGCACAAGCTCATTTAGAGCAACAGATTCAAGCATTGTTACCTCTCAAGTGCTTAATGCAGCAAACAGACCAATTCAGAGCATTGACGCACTAGGTAATACCACTGACTTTACTTACGCTGAAGGAGGAGCGCTTGCCTCTATTGCACTTCCCGAAAGCTCACACACACTTCCAAACAGTCTAGACACTGTAAGAGCACGTGCAACAGCACAGTTTGCAGATGAAGAGATTGTAGAGGGTGGCAAGTTAAGCTCAGTTATAGACCCACTTGGAAGACTTAGCCAAACAAGAAAAGATGCTAGTGGCAGAGTACTTTCCATTACAGACTTTGGACAAGCAGAAGCTCAAACAGGAGTAGGCATCACTCAAGCTTTCACCTATAACGAACAAGGGCAGCTCACGCGTCAAACTTTCACCAATGGTGATCACTTACTCTTCTTCTATGACGCTAATGGCAATCAAACAAGAACAGAGTGGAGAAGATCCAACAACACCTTAGAGCAATCCCAAGTTAAAGAATATGACAGGCAAAATAGGCTTATTGCAATCACTGACTATGGACATGCAGGAAATAATCAAGAAGTAAGCTACTATCAAAGATTTATCTACGACATTGGAGGCAGAAGAATAGCAAGCTTTGAGGGTCATACAAGACCTGCAAACATTACTGCAGGTATGAAATCTCACTATATATTTGACGCGGCAGGAAGACTTATTGAAAGAAGATATCCTGCTACTTCTGAGTACAATGTGGCTACAGCTCAACTTTACACTTTTGATGATTTTGGTAGACTTTGCACCATAAAGGTAAGAGTAAACGGTCAAGAACAAATCTTAAGAGAATATTTCTATGATGTGTGGGGCAGAGTAATAGAAACAAAAACTCGTACCGATTTTGCCAATGGCGGTACTGATTATATTGCTAAAAGGTACACTTATACAGATTTTGGGCAAGTAGAATCTATGAAGTACTTCAGAAGCACAGATCTAAATACTCCAATAGAATCTTTTACCTACACCTATGACAAAAATGGACAAATTCTCACCGAACATCACATCTCAAATCTTGTAAGTCCACCACATGATGAAAAAAGAACCTACATCTACAATGAAAATGGAAGGCTCATCAGGTCAGAATCGACACTCAATGGCGTTGTTGAATATGGCTTTGACAAAGTAGGGAACAGAAGAGTAGTTACAACAAATGGAGAGCAAGAAGTATCCTACTACACAGGACTAGACCAGATCTTAAGAAAAACAAGTAGTGCAGGAACTACCAATTTTGCTCATTGCGAAAACGGAAATCTCATATCGGAAGTATCCCCTACACAAACAAGGCTCTTTAGCTATAGTGTAGACAACAGGCTCACAGAAGTACGTCAAGGAGCTACTCAAGCAAATGCAAGAGTCATCCAGACAAATGTCTTTAGGGGAGATGGACAGCGAATAACAAAACAAGAAGGTGCGCAAACTACCAACTACATCTACCGTGCAGGACAAGTGCTCTACACTACTGACAGACAAGGACAAAGACGAGCTTTTAACCTCTACAGTCCAGCAGGAAACATCATTGCCGCAAGGCAGTATTGCAGCAGTTCAAATCATCAAGGAGAGCACATAACTTATCTTGCTGATATTAGAGGCTCTATCACTTCAATCTTAGACGGTAACATGAACTTCATACAGGGGTATCGCTATACTGACTATGGAATCACTACAAGAATAGGCGATGGAGCATTCAATGAGTTTGCCTATACTCAAGGTATATGGGACGAACTTACAGGACTGTACTACCTAAATGCAAGATTCTACAATCCAATAGATGGTAGATTTATGACACAAGACCCCTATCGCGGAAGTAATTGCCAACCTGACACTTGGCATTTGTATGGCTACTGTGCTGGAGATCCTGTGAATTGGATTGACCCTAGTGGGCATAGGCGGGTGACGCTGAATATACCGAGAACTGGGCAAGTTCGAAGAAATGATTGTGTTCCAGCATGTTTGCAAATGGTAGTTAGGTGGACTTGGGGTCAAAGTCCATCTCAACGAGAAATACGAAGAATAATATCGGGTAACACAGATAATGTTGTAATGTTTGACTTTCACATACGAAGAGCGTATAGACTTCGCGTGAACCTCAATCAGCGCAATCGTGCGGTAAGCCATAGGACAGTGAGAAACCAGATTGATGCGGGACGACCAATGATAGCTCGAATTCTCAGAAATGATGGCAGTGGACACGCTGTCGTTATTCGAGGCTATGAACATTGGGTTGGGAGATCAACTATCAGAAGAGTTGTCATCAATGATCCTTTACCAGTTGGTAGGGGTAGTAGGACGACTGCTAGTTTTACTAGGTTTAGAGATAGAGCTGATGGTGTTCGCGGTGGTCGAGGACAGTGGGTAATGACATGGATTAACATAAGGGCAGCAAGATGATTAATCAAAGCTTGCGCAAAAAATTGTTTGGAAAAAGTAGTAAATTTCCATTGTTGCTATCTCTCCCTATTGCATCAGCATCAGCATTGTTCGTTTTGTTCTTTGCAGGAACTTTTCTATATGACTTCTTCATTTATGATCTTGACTTACTTGGAAATAGGCAACCTCATCTTGAGCTTGTGGTAGCAAGATACAGTCAGCAAGAGACATTAGAAGCCGTGAGTGTGATGCAGACACTTAAGATAGATGGACAACTAGGACAAAGTGATTGGCTTGAAGTTGTAGACGACTCATTTGTTGTTGCAGGATTGTTTATACCAGAGGGGATATTTGCTTCTAGCAATGGTGGCTTAAGAAGCTTAACACCGATAAGCTTCAACTCACTTATCGTGCCTGAAGCCTTAGAAGAAGTTACTGTGTTCCATTTACTTCCCATAGTGGTAGATGAAAACACAATTGAGGATGATAGTGGTGGTATCCCCAGTCTTAGAAATGCGGGTGGCATGGATGCGTTTGATGGGTTTGTGGCAGCGGCAGATGCTCCCACAAACCAGCCCCCATACGGACCAATAACTTTTGAGGTTGCAAGGGTACGCATTGCTATACATGAGGGATGGCTACATGCAGAAGAGATTGCTTTTATTGGTACTGTAGCTTACACAGGTGATGCTAGAGGCTTGCTTTCGGGAACATTGTACGACCTTGATCAATTTGAATCTGATATTGCTGAGCATATAGATGATAGTGTGCATTGGCTAAAAGTTGAAAGTGGTCAAACAGCAACAATGAAAGGATACGAGATTTTTTACAGAGCTGACAAGTTTAATCCTGCTTCACCTGACTGCTTTCCAGAGGTATCACAGCTTGCAGTTCCTGGAAGGTTGGGAATAGTACCCATTTATCACATCGTCCATGTGCATGGAAGATCAAGTGAACTTGCACCTAGGGGCTCGCGTACAAATTGGAGTGAGGAGATGATAGAGGTAGATATTACCTTAGATAGTGGCAGACTCGTTTATGTTAGGTAGCCTGCTAAAAATGGACAATCTCCTCTACAGAAGCATAGCAATGTGGTCTATGAAGTACTTTAGAAGCAATAACCCAAATACTCCGATAGAATCCTTTACCTACACTTGCGACAAAAATGGACAAATTCTGACTGAGCACCATGTCTCTAATCTTGTAAGTCCACCACATGATGAAAAACGAACCTACACCTACAATGAAAATGGAAGACTCATCAGATCAGAATCAACACTAAGTGGAATAGTAGAATACGGCTTTGACAAAGTAGGAAACAGAAGAGTAGTTACAACAAACGGAAATACAGAAGCAAGCTACTTTACTGGACTTAACCAAATACTTCGAAAGATAAACAGTGCTGGAATCAGTACAAATTTTGTTCACTGTGTAAACGGAAATCTCATACAAGAAGAAACAAGAAAAGCAAATGGAACAATTTCAAACATTAGGCAGTTTGATTACACTGTAAACAACAGACTTACAGAAGTTCGCCAAGGCACAGCTGCTAATAGCATCAGAACAGTACAGACAAATGTCTTTAGGGGAGATGGTCAGAGGATCACAAAGCGCGAAGGTGCAGAAACCATTAACTGCACTTATCGCGCAGGACAAGTGCTCTACACTACTGATGAATGGGGTAGTAGACGAGCCTTTAACCTTTATAGTCCAGCAGGAAACATCATTGCCGCAAGGCAGTATTGTGCTAGCTCAAGCTTTCAAGATATGTACATTACTTACTTATCTGACATAAGAGGCTCTATTGCTTCAATAGTAGATTGTGGTATGAGCTTCATACAAGGATACAGATACACTGACTATGGAATCACCACAAGAATAGGCAGTGGAGCATTTAATGAGTTTGCCTACACTCAAGGCATTTGGGATGAAACTACAGGACTGTATTACTTAAACGCCAGATTCTACAATCCAGTAGATGGTAGATTCTTAACACAAGATCCCTATAGAGGAAGTAATGACCAGCCTGACACTTGGCATTTGCATGGATATTGTGCAGGAGATCCTGTTAACTGGATAGACCCTAGTGGGCATAGGAGAGAAGCAATCTCGCGTGGAACAGCAAGCGGAAGTACTAGGGCTGCTTTTCGGGACACAATAAGAGCGTACAGTATAAATTCGCCAAGAGTAGACCGTGCATTTAGGTTTGCGGGCTGGGCCGCAAGAAGTCCACTCGCCCGAATTAGAATGAGGGCTATGAGTCTGGCAGCTAGAAATCTCCCTGCAGGATTAGGTGTTAGAGTCGAGATAACTGGCAGAAGAGATCATCGTGATAACATCGCAATGACACTTACGGCTAGACCTGTATCTGGACCAGTGAGAGTAAATGGACGCACCTTGATAAGGTATGGTGGACTGCAAGCGCATATGCGACCACAAATGTTAACTCGCAATGGGAATTGGTTTTCGGCTGGACAGACAAGAACACGAACGATACCTAGGCATAATAGAATGACTACCTCGTGGACAGTAAGATCAAATACGCGAGTTGACGGCGCTGGCGTTGTTTTCCTCCTTGCAGGAAACAGGCACTCTGAGTATGTGACTTTAAGGATAAGGCCTTAGTTATGTCTAAACACACAAAGAAGATTAAAGTAATTGTTTTAGCCTTACTTGCAGTACTGGCATCTGCCTGTCTTGGATTTGTGGCATATCCTTATGTTGTGTCTATGTATCGAGGGGCAAAGATAGACCGCTTTTTCATTAAAGGCCCTGAATTAAATTTAACGAAAGAAGAAGCACTCTATGTGCGAGATAACTTGCAGCTCTTCAGAGTGGACGGGCAGGTAAGTACATATGATTGGTTAGAGGTTTTAGATGATGGCAGCTTTAAAGCAAGGGGGTTTATTGCAATTAGCTCTGATGGTTTTACAGATTATATTTGCCTAGGAGATGATTACAGATTCCTTATAGCCCTACTTGTTCCAGAGGAAGTATCGGGACTTTTGGTTTTTCATGCCATTCCTTTAATTGAAACAAATAGGACACAAGGAGCTGTGATTGATCAGTTTAGCTTTTCTTTTGATGGTGAACCTAATTTGAGCGATATAGCTGCTCTTGGTGCTGATTTTTTTCAATCCTGCGAGGAAGCACGCAGGCGCAATTGGGTAGAGGTTAGATTTAGTCTTCATGACGGTTGGATGCACGCAGATGCAATAAATTCTTTACACGGTCAGTACTTTGAGGATAAGCTTTGGACTCAAGGAGTACAGTTAAACAGAAATTTATTTTCACTTTACTTGGACAGAGCAAGTAAAAGATCAGTCAGTGATGAGTTTTGGCTCGATATTAATGCAGGAGAAAGAACTACTTTGGTAGAGCTCTATCCAATAGGAGATCGCTCAGGCATGCGACCGATTGAACCTGATTTTCTTCCTGCACCATGGGCATACGGAGTATATGCAGCTACCTTTACGAGTAATCTTAAGGATGCTGCCCTGTATCATATTGTTGCTGTTCATTATGACGATTACAACCTTATCTATTGCTGGGAATATATTGCAAGGCGCACAGTACGTAATGCAAATGTGCAATTTTTGACTAACGTGATATTTGATGGTGGAAGACTAATTGTTGTTGAGTGAGAGCAAGAGAAATCCCCATGAAACACTTTAGAAGCACAGACTTAGGCACTCCCATAGAGTCTTTTACCTACACCTATGACAAAAATGGACAAATTCTGACTGAGCACCACATCTCTAACCTTGTAAGTCCACCACATGATGAAAAAAGAACAGAAAGTGACATCAAGACATGGTTGGGACTAACTTAGAATGTGGACTAAAGAATGGGGTCAGGTCAGACATGCTGGTGGTAATCCAAATGATGTTTGGTGGGCTACTCGAACAATATCGAGGGGAAGTTGGTCACGATGGAGATCAACTCCACGCAACACTCAACAACATAGAGCCAGACTACATCAAGGTATGGGAAATAGGCAGATAATCAGGACACAAGTCCCCACGGCTCACACTACACTAGGATCCAATTGGCAGGTGAGACATCGCCGAGTAGTTAGGCAGCATGCATTTGGAATGAGAGATTGGGCATGGGCTACTTCAACAACAATACTTATGAGTGGGGGATTTACTGCGGCTGCTGTAGTTACTGTGCCTGCTGCTATTGGTATCAATCTAAACCTCAGAGATGACTTGGATAATCGCTGGCAGTTCATTTTGTTCAGAGTTAACGCAACAGAACGTCAAGCAAGACGCAGATAATGAAGGGAGCCAACAGTGGCAGATTTTACAGAAAGATTAAAGTGTGTAAATTTTCCTGCAGTGACTTTTCTTCTTGCAGGGATTGCATTTGCCGATTGGCAGGTTCTTTGGGTACAGCCTGACAGAGCATTATTCTTTATGTGCTTTGCGCTTTTCATGGTTTCAGCATTTTTGCCAAGGAAGAATGTTGTGCTCAACAGACTAGTTTTAGGATTTACTTCTATGGGAGTATTTTTACTTGCAACGACTGAAAGTTCTGCTCAAATCTTTGATATTCCTGCAGCAATACTAATAGGGGTTGGGGTTGGTTGTTATTTCGTCGATGTTATAAGGCATAGCTCTGATTATAAAAGCCCAGACGCAACAACCGAGCTGTGATGAAGGTGAGGAATCAGCTATATCTATTGGGAGCGATTTGTGTTGCGCTGTCAATTTTCTTGATTGCGTGTGACATGGTAGAAGGTCAGTTAAATCACGCACGGGCTGACAGGTTCTTTTCTGAACTTCCGCGCGCAGAAATAAGCAGAGAAGATGCATTGAATGTTAAAAATGAAACTCAACTTTTCCGCATCAATGGAGAAGTGAGTTCTCGTGATTGGTTGAGTATCTTAGACGATGGCACTTTTGATGCAGAAGGGTTTTTGGTACATATTGATGGTAGCGTAAGCTCGATTAGTACACTGATAGCGCCAATGGCTCTGTTTGTGCCAGAAACGGTATCTGGATTAACGGTGTTTCATGTTGTTCCACTCATAGTAACTGAAGAGACAAGAGGGGAAACAGTATTTGAAATAGATGGTGATACAGTCACAGTGATGGTTCCTTCAAATTATCACTGCTCCAACCTTTATCTTGGAGGGCATACCTTTCATACTCAGTATCCTCTTGGAGATCATCAGAAAGAATTGAAAAGAGTTAACTTTAGCCTGCAAGCTGGATGGCTGCATGCAGAAGAGATTACTCTTGTGGCAGACAGATTCTTTGAAGGAAGTGAGTGGTTGTCTGATTTTGTTTTTGAACGTTATTTGACAGATATTTACTTTGACAGACAAAAAGAAATAGACGACAGTGATTTCTGGCTTGATGTAAGTGAGGGAGAAACTATAAGGCTAGTAGGATATTCAGGCTCTGAAAGTAGGGGATACATAGTCATGGGGGACTACTTTTACGAGGATGGAGGACTTGACCGCTTGTATCCTGTTGTTGATGGAGCATACTCAACTGC